>ERZ778515.1306-NODE-1306-length-18256-cov-5.645844_pt1 | contig 18256 bp, 14 predicted proteins | sample MGYA00510343_ERZ778515 | MGnify/ENA primary metagenome ERZ778515 (study PRJEB29527, sample SAMN07138965) | mouse gut metagenome | material: feces | host: mouse | place: China:Nanjing | collected 2016-01-25 ...
TACGAATTCAGAGCCACTGAAAGTATACCAACATGATACAATTGTGAAATATAGAATTTTATTATTCAGACATAATGCCGTCATCCAAAAATAAAATGCAAATGAAGAAGTGGATGTGGACAGATGTAGATGTTTGAAAGAAGTGGAAATTTAAACAGAAGTATTAAAGAATAAATATGGGGCAGCGTTTCACTGGTGTTTGTGTTTAAATGCCCGGTGAGTATATGCGTAAGTTTTCAACATGCCGACTTCTGGAGAATTTGTCTGGAGCGTTGCAACGTTTCACACTTTCGTGCAGTTTGCCATGATGACCGCCGTGGAATTATAAGTTACTGATATCCAGCCATTATGGTATTATAAACCACAGCTTCATGCCACGTAAACCATTGCTTTACGCCACGTAAACCTATGAGTTGTGCCCATATTCTTATGGTATGGACAAGACGCCTCAGAGACTTACGCCTCCACACGACAATAAGGACAAAGAGCAGATTCATCCGAAATTCGGAGTGATACAACACTGATTGAAACCTTGCGCACCATCCTGCAGGCCTTCAGCCCGCAGGATGGAATGACTTTGTATCACTCCAAAATTCGGATGAACCTTTCATTTTAATGGTAATGATGTGGAAATATTGAAAGCAAACGGCAGATAAATCAAAAAACAAAGAAACTTACAATGTTAATAATGCCTTATTTACAATAAAATGTGTACCTTTGCACTCGTTTTTAGAGAAGTCTAAATATCATCATACAATATATATATGTATTTTATCTTGTTAATTACCGTTTTGATTACGGCTATCGTATTGGTAGCGGCAGCCTATGTTATTGCTAAAATCATAGGTCCGCGCTCATATAATAAGGTAAAAGGCGAGCCTTTCGAGTGTGGTATTCCTACACGCGGCTCATCGTGGATACCTGTGCATGTGGGCTATTACCTTTTTGCGATACTGTTTCTCATGTTTGATGTGGAAACCGTTTTCCTCTATCCATGGGCTGTAGTAGTTAAGGAATTTGGTGCAATGGCTCTTGCCAGCATCGGGTTCTTCTTGTTGGTACTGGTGTTTGGCCTTGCATACGCATGGCGGAAAGGAGCATTGGAATGGAAATAAAGAAGCCGTCAATCAAAAGTATTCCTTACGGGGAGTTTAAGGACAATGAGAGTCTTGAGGAATTAGTAAAGGAACTGAATGATAACGGCGTGAACGTTATTACCGGTTCTTTGGACCAGCTTGTAAACTGGGGACGAAGCAACTCGCTGTGGTCTCTTACGTTTGCCACAAGCTGTTGCGGTATCGAATTCATGGCTGTGGGGTGCGCGCGTTACGACTTTGCACGTTTTGGCTTTGAAGTTTGCCGCAACTCACCTCGTCAGGCAGACCTTATAATGTGTGCCGGAACGATTACGCACAAGATGGCACCAGTGTTCAAACGCCTTTACGACCAGATGGCTGAACCAAAGTATGTGGTTGCCGTTGGCGGATGCGCCATAAGCGGAGGCCCCTTTAAGAGCAGCTATCATGTAGTTAAGGGCATCGGTGAGATTGTGCCGGTTGACGTTTATGTGCCGGGATGCCCGCCGCGTCCAGAGGCTATACTCTACGGAATGATGCAGTTGCAGCGTAAGATTAAGGTTCAGAAGTTCTTCGGCGGGGCGAACCGCAAGGAAAAGAAACCTATCATTGTGACCGATGTTCCCAAGGATTTTAACAAATAATGGAGGCGAGACATGAAATTAGAGCATAAAGTATTTGATTTGAAAGATTTCGCTGCGGAGATGGCGAAGCTTAAGACTGAGAAACATTTCGACTTCCTTGTTACTGTCGTTGGAGAAGACTTCGGTGAAGAGGGGCTTGGATGTATCTATATATTGGAGAACACAGCCACACATGAGCGTATGTCTGTGAAGGTCGTTGCCTCCGACCGTGACAAGGCATATATTCCGACTGTGAGCCATTTGTGGAAAGGTGCAGAGATGCTTGAACGTGAAGTTTACGACTTCTACGGCATAATATTCCTCGGCAACAAAGACATGCGCCGCCTGTATCTGCGTTCAGACTTTAAGGGATATCCTTTCCGTAAGGACTTCAAAGCGGAAGAAGGCTATTCTTTGGAAGACGACAACGAACCCGACTTCACGGTGGAATACAGCCTGAAGCCGGACGGTACGTTGGTGGCAACACAACATAAGTTGTTCACGGATGACGACTACGTAATAAATATCGGTCCGCAGCACCCGGCAACACACGGCGTGCTCCGTTTGCAGACTATTCTCGACGGTGAGGCAATACGCAAGATTTACCCTCACTGCGGGTATATTCACCGCGGTGTGGAGAAGATGTGCGAGGAATATACATATCCTCAGACACTTGCGCTGACCGACCGTCTGGACTATCTGAGCGCGATGATGAACCGCCACGCGCTGTGCTCCGTGATAGAAGAGGCTATGGGCGTGGAGCTTACCGACCGTATCAAGTACATCCGTACGATAATGGATGAGCTTCAGCGTCTCGATTCCCACTTGCTGTTTTACGGATGCTGTGCGCAGGACCTCGGCGCGCTTACGGCGTTCATCTTCGGTATGCGCGACCGCGAGGCTGTACTCAACTGCATGGAAGAGACAACGGGCGGACGACTCATACAGAACTATTATAGAATAGGTGGCGTGCAGGATGACATTGATGTCAACTTTGTGAAGAATGTAAAGAAGCTCTGCGAATATATCAAGCCTATGTTCAAGGAGTATGACGATGTGTTCACCGGCAACGTCATTCTGCAGAACCGCTTCAAGGGAGTGGGCGTGCTGTCAAGGGAAAATGCCATATCTTACGGCTGTACCGGAGGTACAGGACGTGCCGCAGGCTGGCACAACGATGTGCGCAAGAACCATCCTTACGACATGTACGGTAACGTAGAGTTTGATGAGATTACATATAACGAGGGTGACTGTTTTGCGCGTTACAAGGTGCGTCTTGACGAGATGCGTCAGAGCGTACGCATAATAGAGCAGCTTATTGACAACATCCCGGCGGGCGATTTCTATATAAAGCAGAAACCTATAATACGTGTGCCGGAAGGACAGTGGTATACAAGCTGTGAGGGAAGCCGTGGCGAGATTGGCGTATATCTTGACAGCCGTGGTGACAAGAGTCCTTACCGCTTGAAGTTCCGCCCGATGGGACTCCCGCTGGTGTCAGCTATGGACGAGATTTTGCGCGGTGAGAAGATAGCCGACCTTATCTCTGTGGGTGCAACATTAGATTACGTAATTCCTGATATTGATAGATAAACGGAATGCCGCTGCATGGCTTCACTTGGTTGTTGTGCGGCGGGCAACCTTAAAACATGAAAATATATGTTTGATTTCAGTTTAATAACAACATGGTTTGACTCGTTGCTCCGTGAGACTCTTGGTCTCGGTGACTTCCTGTCAATTCTGATTGAGTGCGTGCTTGTGGGCGTAATAATACTTGCTGCTTATGCCGTCATAGCAATCGTGCTTATATTTATGGAACGTAAGGTTTGTGCTTACTTCCAGTGCCGTCTCGGTCCGATGCGCGTGGGCTTTTGGGGACTGTTGCAGGTTCCTGCCGATGTGTTGAAGATGCTTATCAAGGAGATATTCTTTGTAGACAAGGCAGACAAGTTGCTTTACATCATCGCACCTTTCCTTGTGCTTATAGGGTCGGTGGGTGCTTTTGCTTTTCTTCCGTGGAACAAGGGTGCTGCCGTTCTTGACTTTAATGTGGGTATTTTCCTGCTTACTGCAATATCGAGTATAGGTGTTGTTGGAGTGTTCCTTGCAGGTTGGAGTTCTAACAACAAGTACAGCCTTGTGTCTGCAATGCGTGGTGCCGTGCAGATGATTTCTTATGAAATGTCTTTGTGCCTTTGCCTTATTTCTGCTGTAGTGCTTACCGGCACTATGCAGCTGTCGGGCATTGTCGAGGCTCAGGGTGATGCTTTTGGTTGGCTGATATTCAAGGGACATATACCTGCTATAATAGCATTGGTGGTGTTCCTCATCGCAGGTAATGCTGAGGCAAACCGCGGTCCGTTCGACCTTCCCGAGGCAGAGAGCGAGCTTACGGCGGGTTATCATACGGAATATTCGGGTATGGGCTTTGGATATTTCTACCTTGCCGAATATCTTAACCTCTTTATTATAGCAGGTGTTGCTTCTACAGTATTTCTCGGCGGCTGGATGCCACTGCACATTGGTGTTGCTTCGGTAGATACAGTTCTTGACTATATACCTGGATTTTTCTGGTTTTGTGGCAAAACATTCCTGCTTGTGTGGATACTGCTTTGGATAAAGTGGACATATCCGCGCCTGCGTATCGACCAAATACTGAAACTGGAGTGGAAATATCTTATGCCGCTGGCGCTTATCAATCTTGTGCTTATGACGGTGGTGGCAGCGTTGGAGCTTCATTTTTAAATGATATTGGAAAATGGAAAATAATCAATCATATTTCGGAGGTATAAAGGATGCGGTTAAGTCGCTCCTTACCGGACTGGGGGTTACCTGGCGCGAATATTTCACGCCTAAGGTGACAGAGCAGTATCCTGAAAACCGCAAGACTGTGCTGCATGTTGCAAGCCGCCACCGCGGAAGGCTCATCATGCCGCAGGATGCGGAGGGGAACAACAAGTGTATTGCATGTACGCTTTGTGAGAAGGCATGTCCCAACGGAACTATAACGATAAAGTCGGAAATGGTGGAGGTTGACGGAAAGAAAAAGCGCAAGCTCGTTGACTATCAGTACGACCTCGGTGAGTGTATGTTCTGCCAGCTTTGTGTAAATGTTTGTCCTCAAGACGCCATAAAGTTTGTGAACGAGTTTGAGAACTCCACTTTCAGCAGAGACTCCCTCGTGCTGCACCTTGACAAGGAGAAGTTCGAGCCTGTGCTTCCTGAACTTATAGAAGGTGGTGCTGACATGGAGATAGGTAAATTCAATACAGGTACAAAATAAGGAGGATTACATTATATGGCTAATTTGATAGTATTTGCAGTTCTTGCCGTTGTTATCCTCGGTTCGGCGGTGATGTGTGTCACTACAACGAGGATTATGCGTGCGGCGACATTCTTGCTTTTTGTGCTCTTTGGTGTTGCCGGACTTTATTTCCTGCTTGACTATACGTTCCTTGGGGCGGCTCAGATAAGCATATATGCCGGAGGTGTCACGATGATTTACATCTTTGCGATACAGCTTGTAAGCAAGCGTACTCTTCAGGGGCTTACAGAGCGTGTCAAGCCAGGACGTTTTGTTTCATACGCGCTTATAACGCTCATAGGTCTGGTTACGGTTGTTGCCGTTTTCCTAAAGAACAAGTTTATAGACATGTCGGCACAAATGGCTGATGTCGAAGTGCCGATGAAAACAGTCGGAACGGCGCTCATGGGGTCGGAGAAATACCAGTATGTACTCCCGTTCGAGTTTATTTCGGTGTTCCTGCTGGCATGTATAATAGGTGGAATAGTAATTTCAAGAAAGGAGTAATATAAGTATGGTACCAGTAGAATGTTTCTTTGTGCTTTCCGCACTGTTGTTCTTTATCGGTGTATTTGGCTTTATAACGCGCCGTAATTTGATAGCCATGCTTATTTCCGTAGAGCTTATTCTCAACTCTGTAGACATAAACTTTGCTGCTTTCAACCGCATTCTCTTTCCCGGTCAGTTTGAAGGTTTCTTCTTCACACTGTTCAGTATTGGTGTAAGTGCGGCAGAATCGGCAGTGGCTATAGCTATTATTATAAATGTTTACCGCAATTACCACAGCGATCAGGTGAACAGTATTGAAAACATGAAAAATTAATTATTGGATTATGGATTATAGTTTTGTATTTTTGATACTTCTGCTGCCTGCTCTCACATTCGTGGTGTTGGGACTTGCCGGCATGAAGATGTCTCATAAGGTTGCAGGGCTTATCGGCACCATTTCGCTTGGTATCGTTACCGTGCTCTCTTATTATACGGCTTTCTGCTATTTCACGGCAGGGCGTGGTGCCGACGGCACCTTTGCCACTTTGGTGCCATACAACTTTACATGGTTGCCATTGGGCGCGCTTAATTTCGACCTCGGTATATTGCTCGACCCGATATCGGTGATGATGCTCATCGTTATCTCTACGGTCAGCCTTATGGTGCATATCTATTCGTTCGGATACATGCACGGCGAGAAGGGATTTCAGCGTTATTACGCTTTTCTCAGTCTGTTTACGATGTCGATGCTCGGACTTGTTGTTGCTACAAACATCTTCCAGATGTATCTCTTTTGGGAACTTGTAGGTGTAAGTTCATACCTCCTCATCGGCTTCTACTATCCTCTGCATGCAGCGGTTGCAGCCTCTAAGAAAGCATTTATCGTGACGCGCTTTGCCGATATGTTCTTCCTCATCGGTATATTGCTGTTCGGTTATTATACTAACTCGTTCAGTTTCTCGTTCGCGGGAGACATCGTTATGGGTAACGGCGCTGCGCCTTTCATCCCGGTTGATGTTGTCAAGGCTGTTGCAGCTGGTGGTTTCATCATACCTACAGCCCTTGTGCTGATGTTTATCGGCGGTGCAGGTAAGAGTGCCATGTTCCCGTTGCATATATGGTTGCCCGATGCCATGGAAGGTCCTACGCCAGTCAGTGCCCTCATACATGCCGCAACCATGGTCGTTGCCGGTGTGTTCCAGATAGCACGTATGTTCCCGTTGTGGATAGAATACGCTCCGGAACAGATGAGCATTGTGGTATATGTAGGCGTGTTCACGGCATTCTATGCAGCAGCTGTTGCATGTGCGCAGAGCGACATCAAGCGTGTTCTTGCATTCTCGACAATATCACAGATAGCATTCATGATGGTGGCTTTGGGTGTTTGCCTGCCCGGCCATGAGGCTGTGCTCGACAATCATGCACAACTCGGCTATATGGCTTCTATGTTCCACCTGTTCACACATGCCATGTTCAAGGCATGTCTGTTCCTTGGTGCCGGATGTATAATCCATGCCGTACACTCTAATGAGATGTCGGCAATGGGAGGGTTGCGCAAGTACATGCCTGTTACACATATCACGTTCCTTATCTCATGTCTTGCAATATCGGGAATTCCTCCTTTCTCAGGATTTTTCTCAAAAGACGAGATTATAACGGCATGCTTTGCATACAGTCCTGTTGTGGGATGGATTATGACAGGCATTGCTGCGATGACGGCTTTCTATATGTTCCGTCTGTATTACGGTATATTCTGGGGCACGGAAAACAAGGAACTGCATGCACACCATACACCGCATGAAGCACCCCTCACAATGACCGTTCCGCTTATAATCCTTTCTGTGATAACCATTACATGCGGCTGGGCTGTGAATTTCGGTTCGTTTGTAAGTGCAAGCGGGCAGGATTATCAAATACACCTTGACACGCAGGTTGCCGTTACATCATGCGTAATAGCAGTTATCAGCATCGCTCTTGCCACCTATATATATAAAGGTGAAAAGCAGCCTGTTGCCGATATGCTTTACCGCCGTTTCCCGAAACTTCACCGTGCGGCTTACAAGCGCTTCTATATGGACGAGGTCTATATGTTTGTTACACATAAAATCATATTCCGCCTTGTTTCAACTCCCATTGCATGGTTCGACCGTCATGTGGTTGACGGAACGTTCGACTTCCTTGCATGGGGCGCAAACGAAGGTGGCGAGAGCATGCGCGGGTGGCAGAGCGGCGACGTTCGTCATTATGCGGTATGGTTCCTGTCAGGAGCAGTGGCATTAACATTAGTATTACTTTGCATATAATAATAAGATGAGTATATTAAGTTTATTCGTTGTAATTCCCGTACTGATGTTGCTCGGCTTGTGGTTGTCGCGCAATCTTAATCAGGTACGTGGCGTGATGGTGGCAGGTTCCACATGTCTGCTCCTGCTGTCAGTATGGCTTACAGTCACATTTGTACAGATGCGTGGCGCAGGCAACACCGATGCCATGTTGTTTACATATTCAGTTCCATGGTTTAAGCCGTTAAACATTGCTTATTCTGTGGGAGTAGACGGTATATCAGTCGTGATGCTGCTTCTTTCAAGCATCATCGTTTTTACCGGAACTTTTGCTTCATGGCAGTTGAAGCCTATGACAAAAGAGTATTTCCTCTGGTTCACATTGCTTAGCACCGGAGTTTATGGTTTCTTTATAAGCATCGACCTCTTCACCATGTTCGTGTTCTATGAGGTTGCGCTTATCCCTATGTACCTGCTTATAGGTGTATGGGGCAGCGGCAACAAGGAGTATGCCGCCATGAAGCTTACATTGATGTTGATGGGAGGCTCGGCTCTTCTTATCCTCGGTATCCTCGGCATCTATTTCTTCAGCGGTGCAGACACCATGAATGTGCTGGAGATTGCGGCAAAACACAATATTCCGGTTGAAGTGCAGAAAGTTTTCTTCCCGTTTATCTTTATCGGCTTCGGTGTTCTCGGTGCGCTTTTCCCGTTCCATACTTGGAGCCCCGACGGTCATGCCTCGGCACCTACCGCCGTGTCAATGCTTCATGCCGGTGTGCTTATGAAGCTTGGAGGCTACGGATGTTTCCGAGTTGCAATGTTCCTGCTGCCGGAAGCAGCCCGTGAGCTCAGCTGGATATTCCTTATACTTACCACGATATCCGTTGTATATGGTGCCCTTTCAGCATGTGTGCAGACCGACTTGAAGTATATAAACGCCTATTCTTCGGTTTCCCACTGTGGACTGGTGCTCTTCGCCCTGCTCATGATGACGCGCACGGCATGTACCGGTGCCATACTGCAGATGCTTTCGCACGGTCTTATGACGGCTCTCTTCTTTGCCTTGATTGGTATGATTTACGGTCGTACGCACACTCGTGACATACGCAAGCTTGGCGGTTTGATGAAGATTATGCCCTTCTTGAGTGTAGGCTATGTCATAGCCGGTCTTGCAAACCTCGGTCTGCCGGGCTTCTCGGGCTTCATTGCAGAGATGACAATCTTTGTCGGTTCGTTTGAAAATGCCGACACATTCCACCGCACGGCAACAATCATTGCATGTACAAGTATAGTTGTTACAGCAGTTTACATTCTGCGCGTTGTGGGCAAGATTCTTTTCCAGAAGGTTGCCGACCCGCATTATGAAACACTTACCGATGCCACATGGGATGAGCGTTTCTCTGTTTGCTGCCTCATCTTCTGCGTTGCTGGCCTTGGACTTGCGCCGCTGTGGGCAAGCAATGTCATCGGTGATGCTGTCGGACCGATACTTCAGAACATCCTGTAACGGTTAATGAGTTAAATACAGACTGCATAATATAATTTAATTTTTCAACAATGAATTACAGTCAATTCCTAAATATGATTCCCGAGGCAACTCTTATGGCTGTCCTTGTTATCGTTTTTGTAGCCGACTTCGTTTCGGCAGGCAGGAAAGAACGCAGGTGGTTCAATCCGCTTGTATGTCTCCTCATGCTCGCGCAGGTGCTTGTAAGCTTTGTGCAGACCGATGCAGTGTCGGCATTTGGCGGAATGTATGTTACATCGCCTTCTGCCAATGTCATGAAGACAATCCTTGCCGCCGGCACTCTTATTGTATTGATACAGAGCCGCAACTGGCTCAGCCGTCCTGATACAAGCTTCAAGGAGGGAGAGTTTTATGAGCTGGTGGTTTCTACACTGCTTGGTATGAACATGATGATGTCTGCCGGACACTTCCTGCTATTCTTCATAGGTCTTGAAATGGCATCGGTGCCGATGGCATGCCTTGTGGCACTCGACAAGTACCGTCACCATTCGGCAGAGGCTGCTGCCAAGTTCATCCTTACTGCCACGTTCTCGAGCGGCGTGATGCTTTATGGCATATCGTTCCTTTACGGTTCGGTGGGCACACTCTATTTTGACGATGTTGCCAAACTGCTTGCAGCAGGAACCGGCAACCTTACGATGTGCATCATGGGCATGGTGTTCTTCTTCAGCGGGTTGGGCTTCAAGATTTCGCTTGTGCCTTTCCACTTCTGGACAGCAGACACCTATCAGGGAGCACCTACAACCGTAACCGGTTATCTTAGCGTAATATCCAAGGGAGCAGCGGCATTTACCCTTATGGCAATACTTATGAAGGTCTTTGCGCCGCTAACAGAATACTGGACAAATATGCTTTACATAGTAATAGTGCTCAGTATCACCATTGCCAACCTCTTTGCCATCCGTCAGAGTGAGCTGAAGCGCTTCATGGCTTTCAGCTCCATATCACAGGCAGGATATATAATGCTGGCGGTTATCGGCAACAGTGCGGCCGGAGTGACGGCACTGTCATATTACGTGCTTGTATATGTTGTGGCAAACATGGCAGTGTTCTCAGTTATCAGCGTGGTTGAGGAGAACAACGGCGGTGTTACTGACATGGATGCCTATAACGGTTTCTACAGGACAAACCCCAAGCTGGCGTTCCTTATGACGCTTGCCCTCTTCTCTCTTGCCGGTATACCTCCGTTCGCAGGAATGTTCAGCAAGTTCTTCATCTTCATGGCAGCGGCACAGCAAGGGTCTGTGGCAGCATACGCAGTGGTGTTCATAGCACTTATAAACACGGTGATAAGCCTTTACTACTATCTGCTCATCGTCAAGGCGATGTACATAAAAGACAGCGACAAGGCTCTCCCCACGTTCAAGAGCGACTGCAACACAAAGCTGGCACTGGCAATATGTACGGCCGGCATCGCCCTCTTTGGCGTATGCAGCTGTGTTTATGACTGGATTGCAATGGCTTCATAAAGAGCCGTTTAAAATAATAATATACGTTGCATCCCGCAGGCAGAGACATCTGTTTTGCGGGATGTTTGTTTATCTAAGAGTGTAACTTATTACAGCATTTTACTTTCTTTTTGATATTATATGATTCTCTGAGAAAGCGAGAAATAAAAATTTCAGACTCTTGGAGGGTAAAAACGGCATGTATGAGTGTGCAGCTTTAATATACTGTATATAAAATATTTATGATTTATATATATCGTTTTGTGCAGTATGTTACACATATAAAGCACCCGAAAATGGCGTTATTCTACCTAAAATACGCCACTTCTCACTATAAAATGCGGCATATTGGAGCGTAAAAAGCCATAGAAAGGAGTGTAAAGTGCCGTGTTTTGTGATGCAAAGTGGCGTGTCTTACACCTTAAATCATGTCTTTTTGCTGAAACATTGCCTTGCTTTCACATCCGTTAACACGTAGAATACTCTTTTCCCGTGAGTCTTTTTAGTTTTCAAAAAGTCATGATTATCTCTGAAAATGTTACATTTTGATTTTATAATATGGCAATATATCATTGCTGCATTATAAAAGTTGAATAAAACTTGTTGCCTGTTTGTATTTGTTAAATAATTTATTATTTTTGCAAAACAACAGCATAAAACCTTTACAGCGGCAAAGCCTACATGCGCAAAGCCATACCACCTTAAAAACAAACACTTATGAGAAGGACAATAGTACGCCTGTTTATTGCTGCAGCACTTATGGCTGTGATGTCAGGATGCAGGAAAGAAAGCAGTGACATGCCTCTTTCGTTGAATGAGAAAGAGTATTATTCAGACAGCCAGTTGGCTTCGATAACGGCAGACGGTGACAGTGCCTGTTTCATAGGAAACGAAAAAGGAGACATATACAGGTATGACAAACGCAACGGAAAGATTTACGACACGCTGCGAACTGGAACAGACCGTATATATGATGTGGCGGTCAGGAAAGGTGACGGTGGCACTTGTTTCTTTGTAGGCGTGCGCAATTCCGGCCTTATGATGTACAGATATGTCAGTGGACGGCTCGTGCCGGAAAGGACATTCTTTATAAATGGAATACACGACCGGTATTCTCCGTATAAAACCATTGTCTGCGGTGACCGGATATATGTGGCAACGTCACATGGGCTTTTCTATAACGACTTGTTGTCAGAATATAGCGGCAACGAGCTGAAGCGGCTGTTTCCCACGCCTGAAGACGGCCGCATGTTACCCTTCTTGACTACAAGTCTGATTAAAAACGGGAGATATATTTATGCCGCATCTGAGCAGGGACTGGTAAGATGTGACGTTGCAACAAACAGAACTGACGTGTTGCACCGTGGAAAGAAGATTAAAAGTGCCATGCTTGTTAACGGCAACATACACTCGCTGTCGGAAAAGAGCCTTTACATAGACAGCAATGACGGCAGCAGGCATGAGGAATATGACGTAAATGTGGCCGCGGATATATACTATCATGCCGGTGATACGCATTATTTCATAAGCAGCGACAGGGTGGCAGTGGCTCGCGACCGTGATTTGGAAAAAGGCAAAGGATACAAGACAATACCCCTGCGCAGGAATGTAAGGCCCGACTGCCGCAACGTGATAATGGCAGACAGCATTACAGGACACTCGCTGCTCGTTACAGAAAATGCGCTTTTCCGCATACCTTTCCACCTCGACGTGTTTAACACAGACGGCAAGACCACTGCGGCATGCAGCGGTGACGGCAGCATATACTTTGTTACCAACAACAGCCTCTTCCGTCTGAACGGCAATGGCAGTGATGCTAAAAGAATTGCAGACCTGCCTAAGACAGACCGCATTACCTCTGCCATGTTCCACAACGGCGTTTTATATTATACAAACGGGAATACGGAACTGAAGCGTAAGGCTGTTGATATGTCTTTTATATATAACCGGCTATCAGGAAATCCGGCAACAATATACACTACCCCGCGCGGCATAACAGCAGCAGGCATCGGCAGTGATGGCAGTTTGTATATTGGCATAAGAGACAGTTTGCTCTTATTGCGTGGTAAGAAGGCGGAAATTGTAAAAACTTTGGGATATCCGTTTGTACAACGGATTGCGGTAAACGGAAAGGACAACAAAACTTATGCGGCCCTTCTGAACGGAGGCATTCTGCATCTGCGTGGCAACAAGTCGTCTGTAGAAGGCAGCTCGTCACGCCATCATTTTATAAAAGACATCGCATTCGCGGCCTGTTCGGCCAACCCCTGCATACTTACAAACCATTACCTGTTCTCACCAGACGGCAAAGACTCTGTGGCGGCCGATGGATTCAGCCGCCTCCTTACGGCAGACGGCAAGACATTTTACGCTTTGATGGAGAACGGTATAAGGAAATACATTATCGGCCGCCGCGGCATAAGGCACATTGGCGACACGCTCTGCGACATACGTTTCTCCCCGTCGATATCGCTTGTGCATGGCAGCAGCGTTTATGTCGGGGCTACATCGTTGGGCATAATGGAAATGAAGCCCGACGGCACATCGCGGTGGGTAAAGTTCAACCACGATGTTTATACACCCGACTACAAAACCATTATATTCTTCTTCGCACTTATATGCCTGTCGGCAGGCTTTGCCTTATGGCACCGTAAAAGAAAGAGAAAGGATTTCGGAATATTCTCCGAATGGGAAAAGGTAAGAAAAGATATAGCCAGGATAAATCCGGGGCAGGCACAAGCCATGGAACGTGTGAAGCCACAAGACACGGAGTCTATGGAAAAACTATGCTCTGAGGGACGGCTCTGGCTTGAGCGTTATGAGCTGTTGATAAAGAATATAGTCCCTCTCAAGGAATTGTTGGCTCTTGCTGTATTGCCAATGATGGACAAGTCTTCGGTATTGTATAATATCATTTACAGGCTGGTATCTTTATTGGATGGCAATGATTTTGAATTAAACGAGTGTGAAGAACTGTTGGTAAAGGTGCAGATGGCATTGCATGAGACTGACACCGGTGAACTTGAAAAGGATATATGGAATTTATACGATTTTGGACGTGATATTACGGAACGGATAAATCCGGATTTCGGAAAAAGGCTTGATGATTGTATTAAAGGCATGCGTGGGGGATTTGTCGAGGATTTGGCGGAAACAACAGAAATACTTAAACCGTTAGACCGTAAAATAAGATTTATGTCTGTTGCAAGAGAAATGAATGGCATATCTGTACTGGCAGATGAATTATGCCGCATTTTCTATAAAAATGATAGCAACGTTACGGCAAATATTAAGAGAAACGAAATAAACGAAAGCCTTAGACGTATGTATGCAGTGTTGTCTGCCAACGGGAAACTAATGGATGTCATAGGCTATAAACACCTGAGACGTAATGGAAAAGATACACCGCTTGCTGATAAGGAAATGGCGTTGATGCTGATGATAATATATCCTAAATTAGATTGGACTATTATAAGAGTCATATACAATATAAAAGACAAATCTAATAATAATAATATAAAGATTATAAACAATCTAAGGGTAACATTCAGCAAAGTTAAGAAAAAGGTAATAGATGAAAGAAACGGTATCAAGGCTATTATGTCATCCGGGACAGACAATACGTCGTTGTATTTTAAAGACATATTGGATGAGTTTGTGAAAGAATAAAATATTGTATTTATACAAAATAGCGGCAAGTAATATTAAAATACCGTGCAAACGCCATCATCCCTTTCTATAGATTAATAATATGTTTATCTTTACATCGGCAACTGGAAGCCATAAACATTATTATTAATAAAAAACAGAAGGATGGGAAACGGATATTTGCAAAACGCATGTTTCATGACATCGCGACTCAGTCGTAAGCCGGTCAATATGTCATTGGCTGCAGAACACAATGGTGTGACGTATTATATTACAAAAGAACAATGGAAATGCATTGACGGCTTACGCCACGAATTTATCCCAATAGGAGTAACCGTGATGTTTGGAGACTACAATTTCATAGTTTCATTGAAAAACACGGCGTATGTAAAGACTGACAATAAAATGTTAAGCAAATGTGCAAGGCTGTTGCCTACTTTGATACACATATATATATGTGAAGATTTGAATATAAACGACTCACTTGCTTATTTTGGTGGAGAGATATTGCACAAGCCGATGTATTTGTGGGATGAAGATGAAGATGAGGAAATATATATATATCAAGATAGAGATCTGTATGCCATGTCATATGACAACAGTTCGTGGATACGCATTTTTTATAATATTTCGGAAGACGGAAGCATTCTTGACAAAAATGGTTATGAGTGTTCAGAACTGTCTTCATTTCCCAAAGACAGTTCTTTGGTTGTGGAACGTGACGGGAATGTATATTATTTATCACAACATCAGTGGTGCTTCTTGAAAGAGCGCGAGGCATACATGCCGATAGGAGTCACCTTGGAATATGACGAGAGGATAATTGTTATAGGCCTGAACGACCTGACGGATGAAGAGATGTGTTGGAACGATGCTTATAAGAGATATTCAGCATTGTTGCCTTCTTTCGATGAAAGTGATATTATGAGCACGCTTATAAACAACCAGATGTATAAGGCTCTGTTCACGTTATTCGGTGGAACTCCGCTTACATGCAAGTATTGGACTTGTTTTCAGAATACAAGTATAGATATGACAGGAAACACCTGGATAAATAATTCACTCTGTTTTTCATACAACGATACAAAATGCCGTTGTCGTGCCGTATATAGAATCATGGACAACATGTTGTATGACAAAAAAGGAAATGCGGATATACGGAAAATGATGTAATATGGGATATTACCTGACTATATAATTATAATTCTAATATTAGAATGAATGCCATAAATACAGAAAGTTGTGATATATAAGTTTCATTGTATATATTTGCAACATGTCTAACAATTAAAAAACGTCAGTTATGAAGAAGTTTATTTTTATATTGGCAACAATGCTGATGTGTCTTATGCCTACACACATTCATGCGCAAGTATTCAAAGCGGCAGTGCGCAGCACACAAAAGGCGGCAATAGCGGGAGCTGTAGCATCAAGAGTAATAATGGCAACCCGGCAAAATGACATATATAGGTATAGGATGCCGTTACACAGCAACATGTATGTACACAGCCATATTCTGACAGGTGTTGACTCCATACATCCAAGAAGGCAACTGAAACTGAGAACCGAATATAAGGAATCAGCTGAATTTGGATTTTCACAAAAACTATATCCGCAGGAAAAAAGCCTTGGTGACAGCAGGGCCATGAATATAATGGCTGCAGATAAGGCTGCAAGCAACACAGTATCAGAAAAGTCGTCATTACCAGAAGACAAGGATACCGGCAGATACGGATTCATCATATATGGCGGATTGGGGTTGGGTATCATATTGATTTTAGGCTTTATTGCCTTCATTGTATATGACAATTACCATGTATCGGCTGAAAAGAAAAACTATACGTATACTTTTCCCATGCAACCTAAATACGGCAAGACACGTATATGGTATGTAAATCCGGCAGGAGAAGTGAAAATGTCACTATAACAAACAAAAAGTAAATATTAGTTTGCGATTGTCACATAATATGTTTATCTTTGTGCCAATCCTTTAGTTCCAGTGGGAACAGGGAGGTACATTGATGGTTAAAGGACGTTCAAGCGTTTCTTCTACGTACAGATCTCGCAAATCTAATAAGACAGGAAGAATAGCCACGGAACGTCCACACTTTGATATATTACTATATTAGTCGTCCCTGCACGCCTGCAAGGATGATACATATATAATATTCAACGGCGTGGGCTTACTGTGTTGCTTATCCTTGTCTTAGGCAATGCGAGAGCCTGTACGTGGGATAAGAGACTAAGTATAGATACCCACGTCTTTCATTTCAATATTTAACAGCCGAATTTGGGTTTCTATAGGCTACATTAAATATTATATCATGAACCATAATTTCCTTTTTAACAAGGCTGTATCTGAAAATTCATACGGCAGACAGTTTCTCGTTTTGGCAGTTGCAATGGCATGCCTTATTTCAAGACCGGTTTTAGCACAAGAAACGGGGAAGCCGCAACTGGTGAAAGGCACGAACACGCCAACATGTATGGATAATAACATGCGTAACACAAAAATAGAGAACCGTTTCCTTGCATACGCAGGCATAGAAAGCCAGTCGGTAGACGATTCCGACCCGGAGTCTTTTCCTATGACAGAAGGTCAGAAGCAAATAGCTACTCATATATACAACGAGATAAAATCTTTTGGAGGGAAGTCTGTAAAGACCGTTTTGTCTGATGACTATTACATATATGTTGACATTCCCTCAAACGTAAAGGGCAGCGTACCGTCGGTATTGTTTATGGCTCACATGGACGTTACGCCTGAAGCACCTGGCAAGGGAATAAGACCACAGGTACACAGAAACTACGATGGCGGCACCATACAGCTTGGAAACGGTGTTACGCTCGGTTCCGACATGCCGCAGGGCGAACACTTGAAGAACTTGAAAGGTATGACAATCATAACATCAGATGGTTCAACTCTTCTTGGTGCCGACGACAAGACAGGCTGCACGGTGCTTGTCACCATGATAGAAGAACTCATCAAAAATCCAAAGTTCAAGCATGGGCGTGTTATGGTGATGCTTTCTCAGAACGAGGATGTTGGCAAGGCGGCATACCGTTATGACCCGGAGGTGTTCGGAACAAGACCTGATATCGTGATAGATGTTGATGGCGATGACCCGCATGCTTTCTCTGTGGCAAACTTCACGGCAATAGGTCAGACGGTTTTCTTTAAAGGAAATCTGGCACATCCAAGTCATGGCCTTGAAAATAAATACGGCGATGCACTCACCGCCTCGTCTTATTTTATAGGATGTCTGCCTCCTTCTGTACATCCGAGTGCAAGTTTCGGGACGAAAGGATATATCCACTGCTACTCATGCGAGCATCCGAAAGACAACACTGGCAAGGAAATCCGCGATGAGTACATTGCTAAGATACGACTCCGTTATTTCGATAAGACTGAGGGCGATACCTTACGCCGGTATCTTGACAGTGCATTCGTGAAGACAAGCCGCGCATTTCCGTTTGTCAAGGTTACCCGTAGCGAACCTGCACTGCAATATGAGAACATTGCCTACTCCATGCCGGATTATGTTCCTGAGCTGATAAAGAATGCCGCTGCTAAAACTTCTATGTCACTTAACCCCCGTTATGAGCGAGGCGGTACTACATCTTCAATGCTTTCGGCACGCATGCCCGATAAAATACCAGGTGGTCCCTGCATATTCTCTGGACAGCATGCTGAACACAGTATATATGAGTGGTGCTGTGTTGAGGAAATGGCTATGATTGTAAGCGTGGTGGAAAACATCATTGGGGATGTGGCGAAGATGAAGTGAAACCAAATATTTTTACTTGTATGAAAAGGATTAAAGGCTGTATATCGGTATATGTACTGATGCTCCT
>ERZ778515.1307-NODE-1307-length-18249-cov-5.393316_pt1 | contig 18249 bp, 15 predicted proteins | sample MGYA00510343_ERZ778515 | MGnify/ENA primary metagenome ERZ778515 (study PRJEB29527, sample SAMN07138965) | mouse gut metagenome | material: feces | host: mouse | place: China:Nanjing | collected 2016-01-25 ...
CCGGCAGGGGTTTCCTTGACGCAACGGTACATGAAACCCATCATGCGGTCGATGGCTTTATACATCTTGTCCTCCGTATCGCCTTTGCCCAAGTGGTCTCTCAGATTGGGTTCTTCAGCCGCGTCACCCTTACCGTTCGCCCAAAAGGTATCTTTGGGGTGGTTGAACTCAAAACCGCCGTCAAAGTTATTGTCCATAAAGTCGGTGTGACCTTCTTCGGTACCGGGCAGCCACTGGAACAGGCACAGGGGATTGGAGTTGTTCAAAGTCTCGATACAGACGGGAAGGTACTCTTTCTTGCCTTCGCCGTTTGTTTCCAAGTAGTTCAATGTATCGCCCTCGCCCCATTTCTCCGTCCCGATGGTTTTATCCTGGCCGAAGATGGGGTAGCTGTCGCTTTTCTCGTTGTTCATGTTGTACTGGCCGTAGTAGGTCAGGTCGTCATCGGCCGACTTGGCCACAAAGAGGTCGCAGGGCATACCGTCGATGGCTGCCCGGATATCGTCTTCCAGCCCGTGGTCTTGGGCATACCGTTGGGCAGGGGTAAGCATTCCCATCTCCTTGAGTCCGTCATGGATGAGTTTCGCACCGCCGGTGTTGGTCGTCATGGACGAGTCGGAGAAGTCGCACTTGGGGCAGGCCAATTTCGCGCCCACACTGTTCGGGCGTAGCCGGAAGAGGTTTTTCTTGTCTTCGGTGGCAACCGGGTTACTCTGGTTGCCGTTGCCGTCTATCTCGCCGTAGCTCAAGGTGACGGTTTCGCCGGGGGCGGTTTTCTGAAAGTAGAAGCGGAGGTTCTTTCGCGCGTAGTTCACGCTCGATGTTCCCTGTATGCGCGCATAGGCGTTCTTCAGTATGAAGTCGAGTGACCGGTTCTCTCCGTTGTAATAGCGGATTTCCCTTACCAGTTTGTTGGCTTTCTTGTCATTGAGCTGGGCAAGCGCGTCCATCACGTTCAGGGTGTCGCTCCCGCTGGGGACTTCGCTGCCCACGGAACCTGTACCTATCAGCACAAGGATGGAGTTGCCCCTCTTGGCCATCAGGCCGCTGAGTTTCTCCATGCTCACGGTGTCGCCTTCATTCAGTACCCGGTTCTCCTCATCCAGTGTCCGGACTCCTTTCTCCGTTTCGGTGTCCTCCAGGTGGTTCCTGTCCACGATGTAGTTGTTCAGTACCTCATCGTCTGTCAGGGCTTTGTTGTAGATGCGGAGGGTCTTCAGCAGCAGGTCGGCACCGTTGGAGTTGAAGCGCAGCGGGTCGGTGATGTCAAAGTTCACTTTGTTCAGCCATCTCGATGCGGCACTCTGCTCGCCGTTCACGAAGAAGCCGATAAGCCCCCGTTCCCCGTTGGTCTGCACATCGGGGTAGAACACGTAGGTTATCTTGATGTTCGTGCCGGGTTCGAACTTCGTTCCCACGCTGTCCTCATAGGTGATGGTTTCGCCTCCGTCCACGGCTTCGGTAACGACACCGGTCAGGAACTTGGCTTCCTCGGCGGTCACCACCAGTCCGTAGCGGTTGCCGCCCGGCAGTTTGCCCAGACAAGTGATAAGCTCCGCGCCCGTGTCGGTCACGTTGGCGGTGCTGTATTCTATCTCGATGGTCATACCCACGTCCTTGATGGCGTAGCCCACGGGCTTGTCGGCTTCGTTGAAAGGACGGTAGCCGCCTTCTGCGGTCAGGGTCATGCCTGCACCGTTGGAGAGCAGCAGACGGTCGTTATGCCAGCCGCTTCCCGCGCCGTTCTCATTGACGTTCCAAAGCACGTTTTCGAACTCCATGTACTTGCCGCCGCTCGTCCATGTGGCGGCGTTGTTCTCGGTATTGCTGCGTCCGAACGCGTCAAAGGTACAGTCCGCATCGGCGGAGAGCGTGGCTTCGATGTCGGAGTGGCTGGCGGTGTTCACTGCCAACTGTATCCGGGCATTGCCGCACTCCAAGGTGTAGTTCTGCGGCTCGACGCTGACATTGGTCTTGCCGTAGCTGCCCTTGCTGCCTCTCGGAATCCTGTCCTCCTTGACCACCGTGCCGCCGCTCGATATGCGCACGGAAGCGAAATTGCCGTCGGCATCGTAACCGGTGTAGTCGAAGTTCCACGCGGTGAACTGCTCGGCACGGAGCTCCGGGTTGCGCCAGTCTTTTTGGAAGCCGTCGGCTTTGTGGTGGAACATCAGTCCGGCATAATTGCGGACGTTGTTCCCGGCTTTCAGCAGGGTAATGTAGTGGATTTGGCTTATCACACCGGAACTTTCGTGTATGGCATAGGCTTCCACCGCGTTCAAGCCTTCCTGCATTTCAGTAAGGGCGACGGTGATGTTCTTGGACTGGGTGCCGCTTCCGGCAGAGAGTCCCATCGTGTAGGGCGTGCCGCCATTCAGCCGGTAATGGATGTTCTTTTCTCCGGTCGTGCCTTTGACTGTAAAAGGTATGTTCACGTCGTTCCGGTAGCCGCCGTCAGCCGTGCCGTTGGCTACGGAGAAGGTGGTATCCATCTGCATTGCTACCATTGTCACTCTGGCGGTGGCCGTCTTGGTAAGGGGCTGCCCTTGATAAACTGCCTGTGCCTCTACCTGTATGGCGTAGGTAGTGGCATCAGCCAGGTAGGGGGATGCGTCAAACGTATAGGCACGCCCGGCGGTGGCTCCGGAAAACTCCGCATTCTGGAAATCGGAAAGGACGGTGGAGCCGCGCTTCATCACTACCCTGACCTTAAGATCCGAATAGTCGCCGACCTCGCTTCCGCCCACCGTACCGATATTGGCGGTGTATCGTACCACAAAACTCGAACCCAACGACAGGTACTGCGACGACGGAAGTGTCGCACCGCTGCCGTCTGTCAAGTCCACGCTGACCACGACCTTGTCATCGTCGCTGTACTTGGAGAAGCGGATTTCCCTCTTGGTCTCGCCGCCTTCCTCGTCTTTCTGTGTCACGTCCATGATGTACTGCGTGCCATCCTCGCTGTCTCTCACGTCAAGATCAGTCACCGTTCCGACAAGGGAATTGAACACTGCCCCGCTGGTCGGGGGCTTGGTCTCTCCGGCTGCCAGTTCGTCGGTAGTGGTCGCCTTTTCATCGATACTCTTGATATAGTCTTCCACAAGCCGTCCGCTTACAGGAAGACCGCCGGTGCTCTTGTCACCGCTCCAGTCGGTAGCCAGCATGTCAAGCCCGTCCTCGTCATATACTTTCTTTGCCATAATATATATTTTTCAGTGATTGTTCATTTGTTATGTCTCCAGCCGTCCGTGCGGCTCCAAGGCTTGTCACCCCTCCAGTAGCCGCTGCCGAAGCAGCTGCTTATCGCCGTCCATACCAGCCTTGCCCCGACATAGACCGCCGTGATCACGCGGTTGCCTATGTACACGCCGGTTATCTCCTTGTCTCCTTTGCGCAGCATGGCTATTCCTCCTCGTAGGTCATGTAAATGGTCGTAGCGTCTTTGTCGCCCAACGCTTCGAAGGCTTCCTCCGTCAATATCTCATGACGGTGCGCCAGCAAGGCAAGTTTGCCATCGGTGGCGGTGTACACGCTATAACCCAGCAGGTACAATTTGTCCCGGAGTATCCCTGTCCGGTCACCGTTCATATACATACCGGGGCTTGGTACCCCTTCCACGTTCCAGTTGTTGTAGTATTTGCCGCCCACGGCATAGGCAAACACTCCGGCACTGCGTACATACATGATGTGGCCGCCTGTTTGGACGGAAGTCTGGGATTCGACTGTCGCATCATCCACGATGGCGGAAAACCGTGCCGTGGCTCCTTTCAAGGCAAAACTTGTAGTGCCCTCCACAAGGTTGGCCGCGTTCTCGGCTTTGGTAGCCGCTGCGGTGGCTGCAGTAGCTGCTTTTTCTGCTGCCTGTGTCTTCCCTTCCAATCCGGCTACGGCGCCTTCAGCCTTTTTGGCGGATTCCTCGGCTTTCTTGGCCGCATCCTCTGCCGGTTTGCTCAACAGGCTGACGGGTACGTTGACCAGTTCGTCCCCTTTCATGGCAGGGAGGGATTTCACCCCGGAAAGGGAAGACACGGTATTCAAGTCCTCGATGCCGGAAGATGCGTCCTTCACCTCGCCCAATACTTCTTGGACGATTTGGTCTTTGTTTATTTCCTCTGCCATGGTCACTCGGTTTTATCGGTTTCCAAATCCCTGTCCAGCAGTTCTTCCAAGCCGTCAATCACGTTTGGCAGGCAATAACGTTCCACCGCCATGCGTATCATGTCGGCTTCTTCTTCACTGAACTCTGTTGCGCCGGTGCTTTCGAAGATTTTGAACGCAAGACGGTGAGCCTTGATTCCGCTGACGTGCGTGTACAGCAAATCGGCTATCGGCTCGCGCGCGTCTATCACTTGTCTGGTCTGCCGGGTTATCCCGGTAGGGACGCTGAACTCTTTGAAATCTAACTTTTTCATGTCTGACTGTTTTTATGATGAATGATTCAATATCTGGTAGCGGAAACCGTCCACTTTGGTTATCAACAATGTCACGGAATCCCCTGATGCCATTTGGTAATTCTGCACACCCTCGTTATGGTTATAAATACCTTTGAGTGTAATGTTCTTCGAACCGGGTCTGACCCGGAACGTGACAATGGCCGCAAAATCGGTAGGCAGGGAAATCATTCCGAACTTGTCTGCCACCGAACTTTCTGACGGCAATTCAACCTCCACTCCACCATAATTGGGGTCGTTGTAGTACATCAAGATGATGTTATGCTGAGAAAAATCTACCGTGTAGCTACCGGAACCGAAGGTCAGCAACTTGGCTTTCGTATTGATAAACGCCGGGGCGAGCAATGCCGCATTGCTGCTGATGCCGTAGTTCTTCGTGCCGCCGGTAACATCTATGAAGAGGCCATAGTTCGCTTGGTCGAAACCGTAATTTCCATGGATGTTGGGGGCGGAGTTCACTATACGTCCGACCGCAGTGAATGCACCGCCCAAATAACCCGGTATCACGTCATTGCCAAACACGGCATATCCCTTGCTACCTCCTACACGGAAAAAGTCATCATAGATGGCAAGCCCGCCACCGGACCCTTGTGCGGTGGCCACTGAACCGATGCGGCCGTTGCCGATTTCAAAACCGCCGATTTTTCCTTTGTTGCTGTCTATCTCCCCGGTAAACTTGCCGTTCACCGTTTCTATGCTGCCGTCCTTAAGAATCTTGAAGTTGCCGTTGGCCGTCACCAGACCTTCCAACTGTATATGGTCGGCGGTCAGCTTTATCTTGCTGACCGTATTGCCGTACTCGTCCTCTTCTTCCACGCTGACACCGATAAGGGCAACCTTGCCGGTATTGTCCTGAGCGTACAGTCCTGCACCTTCCGGCTTGATGACAAGCCCAGTCTCCTTCAACGCCTCGCCGTCTTTGTCAAACACGGCCGCCGAAATTTTAACCAGCCGCTCGCTCTGCTCGAACAGGGTGCGGTACTTGTAGGTCAGCGCGTCCGCCTTATTGGTGGAGAATACCAACAGCCGGATGTATATAATGCCTGTGAACGAGAGCCGGAAATCGCCCGTGCCGTTCCACAGTCCGTCGAGGTTGAACAGCTTGTAGCCGTTCGTCACCGGAAGCTCGCCGTCGTAGGTGAACATGTTGAAGTTCTCAAATCCGGTCTTGTCGGCATTCACGAAGTCTATCCTCAAACGCCCGGCTTTCACCACCTTGTAGCTGAAGGAAAGGTACACCACTCCGGGCACACGCTCTCCGTTTGCGTTGGTCTGGAGATATTCCGGTACGAGCCGGAAGTCCTCCAGTTTCTGCATGATATAGCTGTTGCGTATGTAGGCGTATGGGGTATTGCCGTCCTTGCGTATCTCGGCATATCCATCGGGCTTGGACGACAGGGGCGCGCCGTTCGCCCATATCCATTTGCCGCCGAAAGTCAGGAAAGTGGCGGTCTTGCCGGTCATCCACTTCTCTTCCCCGTCCGCAAAGGAGGTATTGTCGAAATAACTCTGTTCCTCGCGTATCTCGTTGCGCAGACCTTCCACCGCGCTTTGTATCTTTCCCTCGGTTATCTCGAACTTGGTCAGGATATCCTCTCCGGTCATCAGAAGGAACGTACCGCGTAAAAACACGTTGTCGCCATACAATCCGTTACCGCCGGGTTGTCTGTTCGCCGGGAACCGGCTGTCCTTGATTCCGTCAAGGTTTCCCAAACGGCAACGCAGGCAGCCGTTGAAGTTCTTCTGCCCTACTCCGTCCAAAATGTCGATACGTGGTTGCCCGTCCTCGGTGGCGGAGATGCTGATAAGGTTACGGCGCAGCCTGTTCTCGGTATTACCCATCAGCACACATTCATCCCCGGCTTCAGGAACAACACCGCCGAACTCGGAGAGGGGTACGGTAATTCCGGTGGCGTCTCCTGCAGACACTTCCACCCAATAGGCCTTGCGCTTCGTGCCGCTGAAGGTGGCGCAACGCACAAGGTCGTGCGCCACGAAGCCGCACTCCTCCTCGAAGATGATACGGTAACTGTCGCTTTGGCGGATAACATCCTTTATCTTGCCGTTGGCAGCCGACACGATGAACTGGCCGCCGATGCTGCGCACTTTCTGTATCAACAGTTCCAACGCTACCAGCGACTGCCGGATGGTGGCCTTGTCAATGGTCAGGTGGCTCAACCCGGTCAACTGGTCTATCCACAGTTGCCACCCCTCCCCTGTCAGTCCGTCCACGAACTTGACGGAACGGAGCAGCTCGCGGATGACGGCGGTCAGGAATTCGGCGTTACCCTCCCCGTCCACGTTCCCGCCACTCTTGCCTGAAAGGTATTCACCGAAAGTGACCCCTTTCAGAAAGCCCTGAAGGGCGGTGGCCGTGTCCGGCTTGTGCTTGTTCAGGAACTCCTTCTGGCTTCTCCGGGCAGAAAACAGGTTATTGTCGGTCGGTAGCGTATTGTCCCAACTTTTGAGAATGTCGGGAAGCGCGACGCCCTCGGTCTTGCTCTTGGTGTAGCTCTTCAATTCCCCTATGCTGTCGTTCACCCGTTCCAGCGCGCCGCTTTGCAGGGCGTCGCTGATTTCAATATCCATCTGTCCCGGCAGGTTCACTTTCCGGGTTATCTTCGTGATACGGCTGCTGCGGTAGCCGGTTTCCGGGAAATACTTCAGGCTCTCCAGCTTCACGCGTCTGCCCACATACAGGCTTACCCCGTTCTCTTCCATCCAGACATGGTCGGTCGGTGCCTTGTACACGCTGATGTCCCTCCAGTGTTCCTTGTTGTATTCATCAACGGCTTTCTGGAATTCCTCCTCTGCCATCGGATAGTACTCGTCCGGCATGCGGATGTTCCAAAGGATATAAGGGTCGCCCGTTTTCGGGATGAGTTTACCGCCCGGAAGCTGCGTGTCGTCATCATACGGCCATATCGTGATTATCTCGAACTCACGGGTCTTGCTATTGTAGTTCACCTCAAAATAATGGTCGTCGCCCTGCCCTAACCCGTCAAGGTCGCCCCCCTGAAAGGACACGCGCTTGGTCTCTCCGGGCAGTTCATAGCTGTTCGGGTCGAAGTTCAGGCTGCTGTCGCTGAAATAGTATATCGTGAAAGGGTTGCCGTCGTCGTCTTTCACATCCTCCTTGCGCACGCTGCTTACCGTGCCCGTCCTACGCGGATAGATGCCGCTGAAGGCCTGTTCCTCATAGTGGTCGTAGATGCCGTACTCATCGACACCCACCTCGACGTATTTCTTTTTTCCGGGAAGCATCAACCGGGGGCTGCCGTATTTTTCCGGGTCTATATTGCGCGTACTGCCTATGGGGAACAGGCGCGTGTAGAACTTGTCCGTGTTACCCGTATCACGTTCCAGGGAGGTCAGCCCCTTGCCATAGCCCAACGTGATTTCCTCGCCGTGCTCGCAGCGGCAGACGTTCACGGTCTGCCCTTCCATCCACCACTCGGCACCGCCGCCTGTCTTTTCGGCTATCTCCTTGAGGGCTTCGTTGCAGTACTTGCCCTCGTAGTCTATCACGATGAGCTCCGTACCGTCCACCTGCCCCACCTTCCAGTCGGTAATGTGACCCATGCCGTCGTTGATGCACTTCACAACCATGGCCACGTGTTCACGGGGCGTTGCCGTCAGGGTGAACAAAGGATTGGTATCGCCGTCGGTGGTTTCAAGCACAAGGAAACGCCGGATAAGGCTTTCTATGCCGTACAGCTTCAGGTCATATTCCCACTCGCCCTCGCTTTTCTGTGCAGGGGTGTATTTTTCGGTCAGCCAGTACCGCTCGCCCTCATAGTCCGTGTAGTCGTTCACGTCAAGGGGGATGTGCGCATAGTGTGTGAAGGAGAGGGTCAAGACATTGTCCCCCTGTACCTCCTTCTGCTGCGTGCTGCTGTCTTCCGCCGCGATGTCGGCTCTTTTGTCGCCCTTGCTGTCGTATATCGTTAGAAGCATGTTTGAACGTGATTTAAACGGGATTATATAATAGGTTTAGGCTCACGGAACTTCACCTTGAACTTGCCGGCATGCACGCCTTCTTTCCACAAATAGGTAAGCGGCTTGAATTTCGGGCTGTCGGCGTATTTCACGTGCAGTGTCAAGTCAAGCTGGGGGAAGGAGATGTCGAGCCACCCGTCTTTTCCCTGCTTCAGGAAGTTGATGAACTCAAAGTATTTCTTCAGCCAGCCGGCCTGCGTCTTGTTGTACAGGGCGAAATGGAGCGTCACGTCGCGTGCCTCGTTCCTGGGGGTAAGCACCGCGGAGTATTTCTCCCCGTCCTCTTCCCGGATGTCCACTGCCGTGTCCGCTTTCGCCTTGCTCGGGGTCAGGATGGCGGTCAGGTTATCCATACCGCCGCGCTTGTCCTCCACAAGGAACGCACCGTATATTGTCCAGATGTCGGTACCGTTGACAAGTACCAGACCGCCTAAAATCTTGTCCATATCATTTCATCTTTAATCCGTCACGAATGATTTTAACTATGTTCTCGGCTATCTTTTCCAAATAGCCTGCACTTTTTCCGGTGTTCTCCTCAATCCGGGCAAGATGCCCTTCGGCAACGTTCATCTTGTCGATGACGTTCTCCATTTTATCATCGATGCTTGACCAGTGCTGCAGACCGCTTGTGAACATACCTTCCAGTTTCGTGCCCTGGTCTTGGGTCATGGCATTGAAACCGCCGACTTTCGCGCTCTGGCTTGTACCGCTTTCATCAGGGTCTATGCCCAACGTTTCCATGAGGGCATTGCGGTCGGCTATCGCATCGGATACTATCTTCTCGTACTCGCTGCGCAAATCCGCTGCTTCCTTATCGCTCATGGAACCGTCAGTCATCGAATCGGCAAAGTTCTTGTACCATTGACGTAACCGGCCGGAATACTCCTCGCTCATCAGACCCTCGACCACCGCCTCCAGCATAGTTTCATTCAGGTCCTCGGCAAAAGCATCAGCATCGGACTTCATGTCCAGCAGCGTATTTTTGAAGTTGCTACGCACGCTGTCGAACGAGACACCGGTCAGCTTCTGGTAATAGGCCTCCTGCAGTTCTTCCAACTGCTTGTAGTAATCGATATATTCGTCCATGTACTGGGCCGCATTCTCGTGGCCGTCATCGGCATGGGACTTGATTTTTGAATACAGGTCGGTGGCTTCATCGGCGACCCTGGCCATCTCCTCGCTGCTCAACCCCCAAAAGTCACCCGCACTGCCGATACGCCTGCCCACGACATCACTGATACGGTCCCAGTCGGAACCGGACATGGCATCGTCTATCTTCTTGTTGGAAGAATGGGAACCGCCTATGCCGAGGAAACCGTTACTGTAGGCGGCACCGGAACGTCGCATCATCTCCTGCGTGTTGGCCATCTGTTCCTGCAGGAGCTGTTTCTGCCGCTCGTACACGCCGGAGGCATCGGATACGGCCGTCTCGTCCATCTTGTCGGCCAAATTATCGATACTCCGTTTAAGATCTTCGTTGCTGGCCGTCAGGTACTCGATATCCTCATGCAGCGTCTTGTCGCTGTCACCGCTACCGAACCAGGACGAAAAGCCTCCCCATGTCAGGGCATCGAATATCTTGCCCACGCCCTGCAGGAGCGACTCGCCGATGGTCACGAACAAATCACCGGAAAACACGTCGTCAAGAATGCCGCTCACGGCGTTGAACACCGCGTCGAGCAGACCGCCGATGACCACGCTTAAACCGTCCTTGAAAAGGTCGATAATACTCACAATCCAGCCGACGATGGGAACGTCCTCCAGCGTGTCGGACACTTTGCCGAATGCGTCACCCAGTTTGCCGTCCAGCTCTTTCGCGCCTTTGCCGAGCGTGATCAGTCCGTTATAGGCACCGCTGATGCTGCCGGAGGCGATTTGCTGCAAGCCGTCACGGACATTGTCCATGCTTGTCTTAAGCCCGGTTGCCGTATTGGAAAGGGACTGCTGTGCGTTGTCGGCCGTCTTCTGAAGGGTACTGATATTCTCGGCTGCGGCATCGGCATTTGTCTGTGCGGTTTCCAAGGCCTGCCGGGCGGCTTCCTTTTCTTCTTCCGTCCCGGACTGCTGCGCCTGTATGTATTCCTGTTGTGCGGCAATGAGTGCGGCGTATATATCCGCATACTCGGCCTGCGCATCCTTCAAATCCAAAAGGGCGTTCTGGTAGGCGGTGACTTCGGTACCCAGTTTTTTGAAGCTGACCTTGTCCGCACCACCCAGCGACTGTTCCATTTGCCGGACAGCTGCGACAAGTGCTTCCTGACTGGCGTGGTCGGCGTTTTGGAATTCATCGGTCTGCATGTAGTTTTTCGCATCTTCCAATACGGGTTTTATCATATCGGAAAACATGCCGCCGAATTCACCGAAAACGGTGCCCCAGTCGATTTTCGCTTTCAGTTCCTGCGCTTCGATACCTGCCAGCCTGCTGTCGCGTTCAACACCCAGGGACAGTTTCTCATTCTCGGAAGCCACCAGCCGTATCTTTTCCGCATACTCTGTCGCAATGGCGAGTTTCTGCTGCTGGAACGTACCGTAAGTCTGCAAATACTCCCTCATGATGCCAAACTCCTCCCGGTAGGCTTCCGCTATCTCTTTCTGGCGTTGGGAATCATTCAGTGTACGGGATTTTTTTATTTCGGCCTGCTGTTCCTCTGACAACTCACCGTCTTGCCCGGCTTTCTTATTGTCACGCTTCCAGCCGGCTTCCTGTTTGGCTATTTCATTCTTACGGGCTTGATAGTCGTTGTCTATCTGCCGCAGTTTCTTTTCCAGACCTTCGGACATCAGTTCCACTTCCGTCGCGTCATTCTTCCGTTGCAGTTCGGCAAGTTCCTGTCCGAGTTTCTCCGATACCTCTTTACGCCGTTCGGCCTCTTTCCGTTCCTTGTCAGCCCTTTTACGCTCTTTCTCCGCATCCTTGTTTTCTCCGGGTTTGACCTTGTCATACTCTTTCTTGGCCGTATCGACGGCGTCCTTCAGTTCCTTGGCCTTCTTTTCAAACTCCTCCTTTGAAAGTTTGTTTGAGGTTTCCTGCAGGAAGGTATTGTAGGCTTTAAGGGCCGTCTCGTATTTTTCTTTGGCCGCAGCCACCCAGTCGGTACTTGAATCCGTAGGCTTATTACGCCGGTTCTGCTCGGAAGTCAGCTTGTTCAACTGGTACTTCAGTTCATCGCGCGTATAAGTCCCGGTAAGCGTCTTGTCCCCCTGGGTAATTCTGCCGTACTCCTTTTCCTGGACGAACATCCGGGCAAGCAGGGTTTTCCGCTGCTTTATCTGTTCGGCAAGGGTCTCATTGCTGATGCCCGTCAGATCGGCGAAATAAGCGTCCACCTCATTCTTCCGGATATCCTTTGACAGACTCCCGCGCTTGCCCAGCAGGTTCTTCAGCTCGGTTTCCTCGTCCGAAGTCAGACCGCCGGTCTTCCTCATCCTTGTACCTGACCCGTTGGCGTCCTCCCAGCGTTCCGTCGCTTTCTTGGCTTCAAGTTCCGCTATCCTCGTGTTTACCGTCTTCAGTTCATTGGCAGGGTTGGCGATGGACTTGCCGGCTTCCAACCGGGCTATCTCTTCCTTGATTTTCTTGATATTCTTCAGTTTCTCATACTCGGTATCGTATTTGGAGAATATATCCGGATATTTCTGCTCCAGCTTGTTCAATGCTTCACGACGGGCATCGGTGGACACGGCTTCATCACCGGCAATGGAACACAACTCCTCAATCTTGCGCTTATGCGTCTCTTCAGCCTCTATGGTTTTCTGCTTCTGCTGCTGGTATCTTTCCTCAGCCTCCTGCAGACGCTCGGTTTCCGTCTTCATGGAAATAAGCGCGACGGCAACGCCGGCAAGCAGGGTCGCAACCAGCACATAGGGATTGGAAAGCATCGTCCGGTTCAGCATCTTCTGCGCTTTCTCTACCAACACAAGCCAGTTGTAATGCAGTGCCTCCGCTGCGGTGGCCCAGCCTTTCATGGCCGTTACTGTCATAATGGCTGTCTTATACACGCCATACGTACCGACAAGCCCAAGCAGGATACGGCCGAAACGCTCGTAATGCTCCACCATGTAGGACACGCCGGAAAGGGTGGTGTTGATGATGCCCTCAGACTGCTGCCCGATTTCATTGAACATCATGGAAACGGCATCCTCGATATTGGAAATCTGCCCGGTAATGGTTCCGCTCTGTGCCTCCATCAGACCGCCGAACTTGCCGCCCTCATCGGTCAGGCTCTCTATGACTTTCTGGACTTCAGGAAAACCGACCTTGCCGGATTCCACCAGTTCCTTCACTTTGCTTTCCGCAACTCCGAACTGTTTGGCCAGCTCGCCGATCATCGGAATGCCACGCCCGGTAAACTGGTTCAGGTCTTGGGTATAGAGCCTGCCCTGTGCCATCGTGGTTCCATAAAGATAAACGAGGTCATTGAGTGGGACGGATAGTCCGGCGGCGATGTCACCCAACCGGATAAGCGTCTCATTCACTTTTTCCGCTTCAAACCCGTATGCAAGAAGCTGCTTGGCTCCCTGTGCCACATCCTCCAGCCCGAAAGGGGTGGTGGCTGCTGTACGGGTAAGCTGCTGCATCAGGGCATCCGCCTTTTCGGCACTGCCGAGCATGGTTTCAAAAGCCACCTCCAGTTGCTGGAACTCTCCACGGACTTTGGTGATATTCATCACCAGTTCCCTGACGGTGAAAGCGGCCGCCAGTTTGCCGACGGTGTTCGTCAGGGACAGGGTGCTCTTGTCAAGCTCCTGCATCTGCCTGTTGGCGGACGACGCCTTTCCGGTCATCTGCTCCATCTTATCGACGGCCTTGTCAAGCCGGGCGGTCAGTTTGTCCACCATGAGAAATTCTATTCGTACAGGTTCCATCTATTCCAGTTTGCTTTGATAAAATCCAACTATTTCACTCGCTTCTTCTTCCGCGCTTTTTGCCACCTTGTTTTCAGGAGTACCCGATTTCTCCCGGATGTAACGGGGCGCGTCGCTCAGCATCATTATCAGGGTCTGGTAATTGACCTTGTTCAGGATATAGTCCACACTCCAACCGGTCGCGCTTGCTATCTGCCACACAAACCCGAAGAGGCTATGGGAGCCTTCGTAACGGCTCTTTAACTCCCCTTCTTCTTTTGGCTCGTCCTCAGCTTCATCGGATTCGTCCGCTCGGCTGATCTGATAATAGGTATAAAAGGGTCTGTGCCCATCAGACTTACAAAACGCTTGACCGTTCCAATCAGGTACCGCTGTTCCACGAAGTTGCGCAGGAACCATGATACCGCCCACAACAGGAAACGGCGGCTGAACGCTCCGCGGCATATCGTGTACGCAAGCATGCGGCTCACTTTTTTGCCATGTTCGGCAAGGAAACGCATCTCCTGCTCCTTGTCAAAGTTCCACATGTCCTCGCTCGTGACCCCCATGGACAGATATGTCCGGGCAAAAAGTATCTGCCCGGACATATAAGGTCGCTTCATGGTCACGCGCAGTTCAACGGGGGACTTCCTCAGCGGTATACGGAACGATTTCAAGGGAACGCTGACTCCGATGTCAAGCAGGGCGTCAGCCCCCTCCCTCTGTATCTGCTTGATGACTGAATCGTCCATACGCCGCTAACCTTCGGATACCGTGTCATTGATTTCGTAAGGAGCTCCGCCGTCTTCAGGCTTGTTCACCTTCAGCTGGCATTCTATCTTGGAAACTTCCGTCAAGGTCAGCTTGCCGCCGAGGTTGGCTAAAATGGTACCGTTGGGAATGGTCATCGTCTGGCCGCTCACAAAGTCAATGGTCAGTTTGTCACGTATCTCCACCAGATTGGTGGGAGCCTTCCAGCCGGTATAGTTACCCTCCGCGCCCACAAGCGTTCCACCGCAGACCGACGCGATGTTTTTATAGTCCAACTGGATAAGGTTGAACGTGGGGGCGATGGTGGCGTTCTTGGTGGCCAATGTCAGCACGGGCGCGTCCGGCACCTGTTCCGCTTCCACATCGACGCTTTCGGGCTTGGTGCCGCCCCAGTCCCATGAGCCTTTTTCAATATAACCGATGACATCCTCACCTTTTTTCACACGGGCAATGCCATAAATAAAATTCTTGTTCATTTTCTTTTTCGTTTTAAGAAGGTTAATACTATGCCGGATGCCAACCCGACAATAAAGGCAATGATTGCGGTTTTAACAGGATTGGAACGGCGTTCGTTTTCCGTTTGAACGGAAGCGTACAACTCCTCGTATCCTCTCTTGTAGATTCCGGCAATGCTTTCGTAATACTCGCAAACCCTTTGCAGGCTGTCACACGAGGCATATACGATGATTTGATTGCCATCGGTCTTTACGTCCACATTGGCACGTCCGCTTTTGGCATGGTAAGATGCCGCCGTCGGAAGTTTAAGGAGGCTGTCCGCCGGTATCGTCAATGTCACTTCCGACATCGGTACGGGCTCCGCCCTTATCGTCCTCTCCACCCTCACAAGGCTGTCCCCGGATGACCGGGTTGTGGCCGAACTTTCCTCCTGCGCCAATTTTCGGGAGGTCGCGCAGCTTGCCAAGAACAGGACAACGCTCGCTAAACTTACAACTGTTGGCACTTGCCACAGCCTTCCTGAAACGTGCCATCTCGCGCTTGGTAGAGCCGAACTCCTTCTTGGTCTCACGCAGTTCTTCCCTGGTTTCACTTAACTCCGTTTTTAAGGGTTCTACAATGTTCTCTATCAATATCCGGGTGGCGTGTTCAGCGTTCTCGAACCGTACCTTCTCGGCTTCGGCCTTAGCCTTATCAGCATCCGCCTTGGCCCGCTCGGCTTCAGCTGTCGCTTTCAATAAGGTCGCTTTCATCGTAGCCACGCCAATAACGGCTGCAAGCAGTCCGCCGCCCAGTATCCAGTTGAGTATAACGCTGAACTCCATATCCACTCGTTCCCTATTGGTTAATGCCTATTTTCCGGCGTCCTTCCCGGCGAACAGACTGATAATCCACTGCACAAATCCCGTATCGGCAATGCCGTTGGCCACAAGGGAAGCACCGAAACCATAACACAACGCGATATACCACGACACGTCCGCAACGAAACCGGCATCCAGCCACCATAAAAGCATGGCAGCCACCAAACCCACACACCAGCTCACAATCTGGGTGGCCAAGCCTTCCATTTTCGGGAACAGCATCTTGATGCCTTCGGTAAGCAGTACCACTCCGCCTACAAATCCGGCAAACGTGGCAATCATCGCATTATAGTCGGTTTCAGGAACCTCAACCGTTTGGGCGAAAGCCGCTGATACAAAACCAAGTACCAGCACAAAGAATAAAAGGAATCTTTTCATGTTTTTTCTGTTTTTATTGGGTTATACCTATTTGTTTAAGCCATTCTCTTACATCGAAACTGGGGCAGGCTTTGGCCGCCAGTTCATTGTGTCCCACAATCCTAACGTCCGGGAATCTTCGGTGGAAGTCCTTCACGTACTTCTCCAATGCCTTTTTCTGGCAGGCTGTACGGGTGTCCTTCGGCGTCTTGCCGTCTTTTGCGAGACCGCCCACATACACGATATGGCGGCTCACCGAGTTGTAACCGGCCGCACCGTTCGTCACTTCCCACGCATCGACATTCGCGTCCTCGTTATTGGCCGCCAGACGCTCCACACCGCCGTTCAGGTGGAACAGGTCGGTATAACCCACCTGCTTCCAGCCACGGCCGCCTTTGCTTACCGGGTTCGTATGCCATGCACGTATCTCACCGGAGCTTACCTCACGACCCTCCGGCGTAGCGGTACAATGCAAGACTAAATACTTCAGCTTCGCCATACTATCCCAACGGTTCTTGATATTCAGCTAAACCACGTTCCACCACGTCCCCGGCACGTTCCGGGTCAAACTCAAGCTCCTGTCCCGGATTATAAAGGATGGACTTGTTAAACTTGTCACGGAATACTTTCACTACGGTGACTTTCACTTTCTCCGGTTTCATTGTTTCAGTCTTTTCTTGTTGTTCCATTTTTCTGTTTTTTATCGGTTATACATCGAATTGATTATCACCCTTCTTCTACCGGGGTGAACTTCGGAGTTTCACGACCGTCCAGTACTACAAATTCTTCTCCGAATGCGATATTGGTGTCCGCCTTCATGAGTAGCTTGAAAAAGTAGAGTTCGGAAGCGTTGGCATACTTGTCAATCTGAATCACTTCTTCGTCGTTCTGCAAGTTGACCGCCGCGAAAAGGTTTCCATCGGCATCGGGGGAGCAAAGGGTGGCCACGATTACATCGTCAGGCCATGCAGCTACGGTTTCTATCGCAATACCTTTGTAACGCTTGCGGTTGACATCGGTCTCACTGGCGTTCTTTGACTCACGTTCCGTTAGCTCGTCATCGTACTTGTCAAAGTCGTCAATGCTCATGAGAATGCGCAGGTTGGGGTTGTTACGCATCGCCTTGGGGATGGCCGCACGGATAACCTTCAGCTTGCCGACCATGGTGGTCGCTCCCGAAGCGTCCACCACGATGCAGTCCTTGTCCTTGGCTGCCTGTGTGAGGATACCATCCATCAGGTGGTCGTCATCCTCCCCGTACTCACCGTTGACATAGTGGTTGCCGAGCTCGAAATTCACCTGCTTGGACAATGCCTCCAGCAAGGCGTTCTGCGCTTCGGGTGGAAGTTCGGCGAATACAAGATTGCCCTTGGGCTGCCAGCGACGCCACACGGTCTCAAAATCACGGGGGTTAAACACGGTGAATGCCATGAAGTCTTTGGGTTCCAAAGCATGTTCACTGTAGTTGAAATCGCCATTGCTGTCCTCGACCTTAGGATTGGGCTTGCGCTTCTGAAGCATGCGCCCGGTCTTAAGACGGGGTACGCTGACTTTCTTTTCAATACCGGGAATCACCATGATGAGTCCCTTTTCCACCAATTCGTTGCTGGTGGCTGCCAAGGTGAGGATACGTTCCAGTACCTCACCGTTGTAATTGGTGTTCTGAACTACTATTGCCATTTTCGTCTGGTTTTAGGGTTACTTTTTAAGTCTTGCACGGATTTCGGCCATGCGCTCTTCCCAAGGGCTTTTACCTGTGGGTTCTTCCTTCTCTTTCCCGAGAATCTGACTGATTTTCACTTGTGGCGACATCGCCTCAAAGGTAGCGTTGAGCATCTCAATACCGACCTGCTTTCCAAGGTCAAGGAAATGCTGCTTCTTGTCCGCCGTAATTTTCTTCCCGGCTATCGCCGCATCCACCGCAGAGGTGATTTGCGCGAGCTTGAGTTCCTCATTCTCCTTACGGATGCGTTCGGCATCTTCCTTCGATGCGTTCAACTCGGTGAGCCTGGCATTCACCGCCGCTTCATCTGCCGTTTCAGGCAAGCCCAATTGCAGGGCAAGTGTTTTCAATTCCATTTGCTGTGAATTTTGAGTGTTATTGATATTGAGCGATGGCAACGGGCTTTCCCCGTCCTTGCCCAATGTTATCTGCATACCGTCCTTGCGCAACACGAGAGCGTCATCATTGGAACCGATGTCCACCAGAGAGACTTCATAGAGTTTGCTCTTGGCAACGGTCGGGCTGGTCTGCCCCTGTACAAGCAGTCCCTTGTCTTCGCTGAGTTCCAATATGTCTATTCCGACACTGACCATTCTCAGGCTGCCGAACTCGTACTGCTTCTTACATTGCCGCGACAGTTCCGTCGCTTCGTCAAACATCAGTTCCCCGGTAACTTCACCGTTTTCCACTTTCAGGTCTTTTACATACCCGATGACTTTGCCGCGCTCGTGCTGGTACAGCAGCACAGGATTCCGGCAATACTGCTCCACATTCATACCTGCTGTCA
>ERZ778515.1332-NODE-1332-length-18024-cov-6.002115_pt1 | contig 18024 bp, 14 predicted proteins | sample MGYA00510343_ERZ778515 | MGnify/ENA primary metagenome ERZ778515 (study PRJEB29527, sample SAMN07138965) | mouse gut metagenome | material: feces | host: mouse | place: China:Nanjing | collected 2016-01-25 ...
GAATACGTGGACGAAATCAACTGCCGGATGGGCGGGGCTGCGGCCCGGCTCTACGCCAATGACGATCCGGTGATTTACCGCAAGTGCCTGCAGAATGATCTTCACCTTCTGAAAGCCAGCGTACGGCATCTGGGAACCGATCTGAACTATGTTGTCCTGGAAAACCTCTTCGCTCTGCTGCAGGACAGGGTGGACTTCTTCTTCAACACCGGCGCAGAGTCTGTTTCTTTTGAAGACGGTCTGTATACCGTGACCGCGGATACCGGCAAAGTTTTCCGGGCCAGGCGATGCATTCTCTCCACAGGCCGCAGCGGCAGCAAATGGATGGAATCGGTGTGCCGGACCCTGGAGATCCCCACGCAGAGCAGCCGCATCGACATCGGTGTGCGGGTGGAGGTGCCCTATGAAACCTTCAGCGAGATGACCGATGCGCTGTATGAATCGAAGATCGTCTACCGGTCGAAAAAATACCAGGACCGGATCCGGACCTTCTGCATGAATCCTCATGGTGTGGTGGTGAATGAAAACACCAACGGCATTGTGACAGTCAACGGCCATTCCTACGAGGATCCGGCGCTGTATACAAACAACACGAATTTTGCGCTGCTGGTCTCGAATCACTTCACGGAGCCGTTCCATGAATCCAATCAGTATGGCGAATCCATTGCCCGGCTCTCCAATATGCTGGGGGGCGGAGTCATCGTCCAGCGCTTCGGAGACCTGATCCGCGGACAGCGTTCGACGCAGGACCGCATTGAAAGCGGATTTGTGAAACCCACGCTTCAGGCAACGCCGGGAGACTTGTCCCTGGTGATACCCAAGCGTCAGCTGGATGACATCATTGAAATGATCTACGCACTGGACAAAGTGTGTCCGTCCACGGCCAGCGATGACACGCTTCTCTATGGTGTGGAGGTCAAGTTCTACAACATGGAGGTGGAAGTGGACAGCTCTCTGGAAACCTGCCGCAAAGGTTTGTATGTGATCGGAGACTGCTCCGGTGTGACCCACTCCCTGTCCCATGCCTCGGCTTCCGGTGTCCATGTGGCCCGGGAGATCCTGAAACAGCTGGAAGAAGAAAACTGAGCGTCTCTGTATGCCCCGTATATAAACCGCTGCCTGTCTGTGATGGCCTGCACGGGGCTTTTTGTTTTCCGGCCCCTGAACTGCGCGCAAAAACAGCCTGAGATCCTGAAGAAGCTTTGCAGCATTCTTCCGGCTCTCAGGCTGTTTTCAGATTCGTGATCAGTGCTGCTGGCAGCCCGGGCTCAGGCGGATGTTTGCTCTGTGTCTGACGTCGCCTGGCAGCTTTCACGCTCTATGAGCTGGAACGGAACCAGGGTCCGCGAAGGCATGAGATCCGGGTTGTCCAGATGCTTGATGGCCTGCAGGGCGGCTTCGATCCCCAGCTGACGGGCATTGATGTCAATGGAGGTCAGGGCCGGAGAAACGATGGTCGACACAATGGAGTTGTTGAAGGAAATCAGGGACAGATCCCGTGGGATCTCCAGACCTTTCTCCTGACAGATGTGACGGACCAGGACCGCATGCATTTCGTCTGCTGCCACCACAGCCGTCGGACGGGGACCGGTTTTCGGAAACAGAGCCGCTTCCATGATCTCCAGAGCCCGGGGATCGTCCACATCCACCTGCGCCACGGTAGCCGGCCGCAGGCCCAGACCCTGTTCCTGAAGCTGAAGGCGCACGCCACTGCACCGGGCGGTGGAAAACCGGTGACGGGGATCCGAGCCGACGAACGCAAATGTACGATGCCCCAGCCCTGTGAGATACCGCGCGGCTTCCTGCCCCGCGGCGATGTTGTCATTGTCGACTGCCACCGTTTCATTTGGATGACTCGAAGGCTGCCCGATCTGGACATAGTCGATGCCTTCGTCATACAGATAGTCCACCACAGGGTCATCCTCCCGGGAAAAGAGGACGATCCAGGCATTGACCAGCCGGTTCCGGGCATGGGCCTGGACACTGTCAAGAAGCTCGGCATCATCCTTTCCGGTGATCAGGGCTGTCAGGACTTTTTTCTCGTTGCACAACTGGGTGATGCCCCGGAGCACTTCGAGAAAGAATGGATTTTCAAAGGAAGAAGTCCGGGAAGAAGGCAGAATGATGCCCACAGTCCGCAGACCGGTTTCCTGCTGTGCCAGGGCTGCGGCCGGTGGTTCATATCCCAGCTGTGCCATGGCCTGCCGGACTTTTTCCTGTGTTTTCAAAGAGATGGAGGAGCTGTTGCGGCAGGTGCGGGACACCGTGGAAGGAGACACCCCTGCCAGCGCGGCTACATCGCGGATCGTCGCAGCCATATGTTCACCCTTTCTAATGATTCGGATTCAGCTTCCTGGAAGGAAATGAGATAGAATCCGGCCGATGCAGGTTTCACGGATTGCGGAAACAGCATGCATCAGCAGCGAGCCGGATGGTCAGTATTGCATCCGGTGTATGCAACAATGGTAGCATGAAACCGTTTGCGGGGTATGCAATATTTGCATAAAATTTCGAAAAAATCGCAAATTACTGGATTTTGTCCAGAGACTTTCCGGTTTATCCGGGCATTTTGCTTGTATTTGTCGCAAATCATGAAATTATTTTCGGAAATTGTTGCGGAAACCATTGCATAAACAAATTCTCCGAAATACAATGAAAGCACTTACCGAGAAGGAGGGAATGACAGTGAAAGACAGACAGAATGAATCCATTCTGATCGTGCTGCCCCTGGATGGAGAAATCGTTGCCATCGACCAGGTTCCGGACCCGATTTTTTCCGGAAAAATGATGGGTGACGGTGCAGCGGTGATTCCGGAAAACGGAAAAATCGTTGCACCGGTGGACGGCACCCTCAGTATGATCGCACCAACGAAGCATGCCTTCGGATTCAAGACCGAAAGCGGCCAGGACATCCTGGTGCATGTGGGACTCGAAACCGTGGGACTGGAGGGTGAGCCCTTCACCGTACATGCGAAAGTCGGCGACAAAGTGAAAAAAGGTGACTTGATTGCCGAAGTGGACCTGGATCTGCTGAAGGAAAAGGGCATCAACCCCATTACACCGGTCATCATCTGCGGCAACAGCAGCAGTCTGGTGATCGAGACAGCTTCGGGCAAGGGAAAAGCCGGGGAAACAGCCATCCTGACCCTGACACCGAAAGCGGAAGAAGCAGAAACCACAGCAGTATCTGCCGAAACTGGTGACAGCCGGCCGGCAGCGGAAAAGAAGGAAGCCAAAGCAGGCAAAAAGCCGGAAGAGAAGAAAAAGAAGCGGAAGCTGAACATCAACTTCGATGTGCTCCAGAAATTCGGGAAGGCGCTCATGGTCGTGATCGCCGTCATGCCTGCAGCCGGCCTGATGATTTCCCTGGGCAAGCTCGTGGCCATGACCGGTGCATCCGTTCCTGTGATTCTCACCATTGGTGCAGTCATGGAGAACATCGGCTGGGCCATCATCAACAACCTGAACCTGCTCTTCGCGATCGCCATCGGCGGCAGCTGGGCGAAGGAACGCGCAGGTGGTGCCTTTGCGGCATCCATTGCCTTTATTCTCATCAACAGCATCACCGGACAGATCTTCGGTGTGACACAGGCCATGCTTGCGGATCCCGCGGCTGTGACCCACACGCTGTTCGGTCAGGAAATCGCCGTGGATGGCTACTTCACGAGTGTGCTCGGGGCCCCGGCACTGAACATGGGTGTGTTTGTGGGCATGATTGCCGGCTTCACAGGCGCGATCATTTACAACAAATACTATAATTACCGCAAGCTGCCCGATGCGCTGGCGTTCTTCAACGGCAAGCGTTTCGTGCCCCTGGTGGTCATTGTATGGTCTGTGATCATTTCCCTGGTTCTCGCCATTGTATGGCCCATGATCCAGCTGGGAATCAACGAATTCGGTGTCTGGATCGCCAACTCCTCCGAGACATCGCCAATCCTGGCGCCGTTCATCTACGGAACCCTCGAGCGTCTGCTGCTGCCCTTCGGCCTGCATCACATGCTGACGATCCCGATGAACTACACCTCCTTCGGCGGTACATATGAAATCATGACAGGTGCCCAGGCAGGGACACAGGTATTCGGACAGGATCCTCTGTGGCTGGCATGGGTCAACGACCTGATCAACTACAAGAATGCCGGTGACATGGCGGCGTACAACGAGCTGCTGCAGACCGTGACTCCCGCGCGCTTCAAGGTCGGTCAGATGATCGGCGCGACGGGTCTGCTGCTGGGCATCACCTTCGCGATGTACCGCTGCGTGGATGCAGACAAGAAAAAGAAGTACAAGGGCATGTTCATTTCCCTGGCGCTGGCTGTCTTCCTGACAGGTGTGACAGAACCGCTGGAATTCATGTTCATGTTCTGCGCCGTGCCTCTGTACATCGTGTATGCCCTGCTGCAGGGATGCGCCTTCGCACTCGCGGGCATCTTCCACCTGCGGCTTCACAGCTTCGGCAACCTGGAGTTCCTGACGCGGATCCCGATGTCGCTGAATGCCGGCCTGCAGGGCGACCTGATCAACTTCGTCATTGCGTGCATCGCGTTCTTCGCCATCGGCTACTTTGTGGCGTACTTCATGATCCGCAAGTTCCACTATGCAACACCGGGGCGTCTGGGCAACTACCAGACCGATGATGATGACTCCGCTGCATCCGATGGAAACAAGGCGGCATCCGGTGACGGAAACAGCCAGCCGGAACGCATCATTGCGCTGCTGGGCGGCCGCGAGAACATCGTGCTGGTGGATGCCTGCATGACGAGGCTCCGTGTGACGGTGAAGGATCCGGAAAAAGTGGCAGATGCCGCGGCGTGGAAAAAAGAAGGCGCCATGGGTCTGGTGCGCAAGGACTCCGGCATCCAGGCGGTCTATGGACCGAAGGCCGATGTCCTGAAATCCGATATCAACGACATTCTCTAGGACAGGATTCCCTGCCTTCTTCGGGCGGACCGCGGCTCATGACCCGGTTCGCCTTTTTTATACCCGGACCCGCTGCAGCGGCGGACGGGCAGATGCCGCCGGCTGCAGCCCTGCACAGGTCTGGGAGCCGACAGAGAAAAAGAGAAAGGACTCTATGAAACTGCTGACACTGAACACCCATTCCCTGGAAGAATCCGGGATGCCTGAAAAACAGGCAGCGTTTGCGAAAGCCGTGACCCGGTTCCGGCCCGATGTCATTGCCCTCCAGGAAGTCAACCAGCACAGGAATGCCGCGGCTGTGCCGATGCCCGAAGGGTATGTCCCTGCACAGCAGGCAGTGGTTCTCCGACGGGACAATCACGGCCTGGCCGTGGCCCGTCTCCTGGAACAGGAAGGCCTGCACTATCAGTGGAGCTGGCTGCCTGCAAAGGTGGGCTATGACAAATACGATGAAGGCCTGGCACTGTTTTCCAGAAAGCCGGTCCTGGAAACCGCGGATCTTCTGGTTTCGCGCACAGACGACTACTTCAATTACCGGACCCGCAGACTGCTGGGGATCCGCACGGAAGACGGATGGTTTTTCACGGTCCACATGAGCTGGTGGAACGATCCGCAAGAGCCCTTTGCCAGGCAGTGGGAAACGCTGCTGGACCTGCTTCCGAAGGACGGTCCCGTATATCTCATGGGGGATTTCAACGGTGATGCACAGGTATCCGGCCAGACATATGACCTGGTGAAGGCCTCTGGTTTCTGCGACACCTATGACCTGGCACAGACAAAGGACGAAGGCTGGACGGTCCAGGGTGTGATCGATGGCTGGCGCGACCAGGCTGCGGTGCCTGCCCGCCGCATCGACCAGATCTGGGCCCGCCATCCCGTGACTGTACGCTCCAGCCGCGTGGTCTTCAATGGGGCAGAAGAACCGGTGATCTCTGATCATTTCGGCATCCTGACTGAACTGCAGCCGGAAGAAGAACACTGACAGACCCACTGCACAGCGGTAATGGCTCCCGCATCCGATGATGCCGGGGCCCTTTTTCCATGTTTTGACAGCCTGTATCAGAAGCAGCGACTCCGGCAGATGCACAGCCGGGTGCAAAACCGGACAGACACAGCCGGTATCGGCACAGGGGGACGGGAGCCGCAAAAAAAGAGTATGCGCTTGCAGAAAGCGAATGAAAGGAATGAAAGCTTCACCCTTGGTATACTTTCAGACGATGAATTACTGCAACCAAGGAGGCATGTACAATGGAAACAATGCTGCAGTTTTTTGAATGGAATCTTCCTGACGACAGCCAGCTGTGGAATCAGGTGAAGGAAGCCGCGCAGGGACTCAGGGAAGCGGGCTTCACGAAGGTGTGGCTGCCGCCTGCCTACAAGGGCCAGGCCGGGCGCACGGATACCGGGTACGGGGTGTATGACATGTACGACCTGGGGGAATTCAATGCGAAGGGGACCGTCAAGACAAAGTACGGTGCCCGCCAGGAATACCTGGATGCGGTGAATGCCCTCCGAAATGCGAAGATCGACGTGGTGGCGGACATCGTGTTCAATCACCGGATGGGATCGGATGCGACGGAAACCATTCAGGCGACAAACATGAACTGGCAGAACCGGAACGAACCGATGGGTCAGCAGCATCAGGTGGAGGTGTGGACAAAGTACACATTCCCGGAGCGCAACAACAAGTACTCGAGCTTCACCTGGGACTGGAATGATTTCACGGGAACCGACTATGACCAGTCGACGGGAGACAAAAACCTGCTGCAGTTTGAAGGCAAGTCCTGGAATGAAAATGTATCCAGGGAACAGGGCAACTTTGACTTCATCATGGGCGATGACGTGGACTTCAATGAAAAGGAAGTCGTGGAGGAGCTCTGCAACTGGGGGCGCTGGTATGTGCAGACGGCGCGGATCAACGCATTCCGGCTGGATGCGGTGAAGTCCATTGATTCGACGTTCTTCCCGGGCTGGCTGAAGGCCATGGAGAAGGAGCTGGGAAAGCCGGCCTATGCCGTCGGCGAGTTCTGGACACAGTATGTCCAGGAACTGGATCAGTACCTGGAGGACTGCGGCCATTCCATGGCGCTGTTCGATGTGCCCCTGCACTATCACTTTATGCAGGCGGGGCAGTCCAATGGCGGCTATGACCTGCGGACCATCTGGCGGGATACACTGACAGACCACCAACCGGGGTATGCCTGTGCCTTTGTGGACAACCATGACACCCAGCCGGGGCAGGCCCTGGAGTCCTGGGTTCCCAACTGGTTCAAGCCCCAGGCCTATGCCATGATCCTGCTGCGGAGCCAGCCGTGCCCGTGTGTGTTCTACGGGGATCTCTATGGCATGAAGGACGGCAGCAACGGCCCTGTGCCGTTTCTGTGGGACATGGTGTGGATCCGGCGCAATCTGCTGAGCAACGTACTGACGGATTACTGGACGGATGACCCCCAGATGCTGGCGTGGCTCGTACGGGGAGAACACCCGGTATTCGTGATCCTGACCGAAGGCGACTGGAAGCAGTATACGGTGCAGGAACCGGACATCGCGGGACGCACATTTGTGGACATCACCGATCCGGATCACAAAGTCACAGTGAATGAAAACGGCGAAGGCACCTTCACGTGCCGTCCGGGGTCCCTGGGAATCTATGTGACGGAAGAAGACTGGGCCAGGCGGGGCGAAGGACAGATCCCGCTGATGAGCCCGGTGCCTGCGCAGGCGGCGGAGGTCACCGGCGGATCCCAGGCCGGTGAGCGGGAAGAAACAGACCCGGAGCGGTTTGTGCTCAGTGAGCCCTCCATGGCGGGGCAGGTCTTTGTGGACATCACGGATCCCGGCCGTCGTGTGGTGGCGGATGAGAGCGGAGAAGCCGTGTTTGAACGCGGGGATGGCCCGGCCGGTGTGTTTGTCACGGAGGAACAGTGGAACCGCTTCGGCGGGCAGTGATCCGTCGTTTGATGCCGGCGGACGAAGACTGAATCCGGAAGTCCGATGCGGCAGGTCATCACCCGGTGGCCTGCCGTTTTCCAAAGGGCGGGCCTCCTGCGGAGAAGGCCGGTCCCGGACAGGACCGGGACACAGATCTGTGCAGTCGGCGGAAGAATCCGGCAGCGGTGACAAGATGGAGGGGCTTGTTACATAGAAAAAATAATCTTAAATTTCACTTTAGACCATTTGGCACTAAATTCAGGAATGGTGTAATAAATTCCAGCCGGTGCCGCACAAGCCGGGGATACAATTTCACCATCGAAGAAAATCCGGTGAATCAACCCAGGTTTATCGCAAAACCTGATCGGACAGACATAAAGCAAGGAGGGATGCTATGCAGTACGGATATACTATGACGGATGCCACCCGGCAGATCGAGCCGTTTTGTGCGGGGAAGATTTTTCTGGACCAGAGGGGAGACGAATCCCGTCCGGGGTTCCGCCAGCTGCTGCTCACCCTGCGCAAAGGAGATACTGTGACGATTCCCTCCTTGTCGTGTCTTGGCAGCACACTGCTGCAGCTGAGCGTGAAATGGGAAGAGCTCACGGACAAGGAAGTGTCTGTCAGTATTCTGGACTTTCCGGAACTGAAGACAGGAGACCGGCATTTTTCCCGGCTCATGGATTACCTGCTGGATACAGACCGCCAGATGCGCCGGAAGAAACAGGTGAACGGCATGCAGCGGGCCAGGGATGGCGGAAAACGCCTTGGCCGGAAGCCAAAGGCAATCCCCGACCGCTTTGGGGAGGTCTACGGGGAGTATGAAGCGGGCAATCTGTCAGCCCGGGATGCCGCGGGTCTGCTGGATGTCTCGCACACCACATTTCTGCGCTGGTGCCGCCGGGAGGAAACCCGGAAAGCGGAGCTGCACGCCTGAAACGGTGCACCCAGGCCAGGACAGAATCTGACAGAATGACAGCCGGTTTCCGACAGGGGCCGGTTCTTTTTTGCTTTCCGGCAGAAAAGGGGCAGGGATGCCATTTATTCGAACGAAAAAGGGCAAAGGGAAAGTGAAATATAAAAAGCCGCTGCTCTCTGTTGAAAATTTTTCAGAAAATTTGTGTAAACCTGTTGCAATCTCCTGCATCCTGTGCAAAACTTTGGCCATTGAAACCGATGAAGCGGAGATAACGGCAGCCAGGGCTGTACAGAGAGCCTGCGATGATGAGAGTCAGGTCAGGACCCAGCTGTCAAATGGACCGCGGAGGGCGCAGTGAAACGGGTGGCCGGAGTATTCTGCGACGGGAGGACACCGTAAAGGTCCGGGGATATGTCAGTATCCCGCAAGCGCATGGCCTGCCATGAACCAGGGTGGCACCGCGGATCGTGATGAAAGATTCGTCCCTGACAGAAGTGTTTTCTGTCAGGGATTTTTTTCATCGAAAGGAGCCGATCATGCACTGTTTCCCCACATATGAAGATGCAAAACGATATGCTGCCCTGGGATTTGACACCATGCCCGTGGCTGCATCCATTCTTTCGGACTTCATCACCCCCATGGAAGCCCTCCGGATCCTGAAACACGTGTCCAGCCACGTATATCTGCTGGAGAGCGCCAAAAAAAACGGCACCTGGGGCCGCTGGAGCTTTCTGGGGTATGAGCCCCGTATGGAAATCACCTGCATCGATCACGTCATGCACATCCAGGACCTGGAACTCGAGACTTGGGATCCTGTCATCCAGCTGCGGCAGATCATGGACAGGCACAGAGGCCCCCGGATCCACGGCATGCCGCCCTTTGCGGGAGGACTCGTCGGCTGGTTCTCCTACGACGCCATCCAGTACGCGGAACCATCGGCGAAGGTTTCCGTCCAGGATCCGGATGCGTTCCGGGACCTGGACCTGATGCTCTTTGACACCGTGATCGCCTTCGACCACCAGCGCCAGCAGATCCTGCTCATTGCCACCGTTGATTTGCACTGCCTGGACGTGTCGTGGAACCGGGCACAGCTGCAGATCGCCCACATGAAAGACCTGCTGGAAACCGGCACCAGAGCCGAAGAACCGGTAAGCCGGCTTGTATCCGACATCCGGCCGCTGTTTGACCGCCAGGCCTGGAGAAACATGGTGCAGCTGGCCAAAGGCCACATCCATGATGGAGACATCTTCCAGATCGTGCTCTCCAACCGGCTGTCTGCGGAATTTGAAGGCACCCTGCTGGAAACTTACCGCCACCTGCGCACCATCAACCCCTCTCCTTATATGTTCTATTTCTCCGGAACGGATGTCGAGGTCGCCGGTGCCAGTCCGGAAACACTGGTAAAACTCGAAGACGGCCGGCTGTCCACCTTTCCCCTGGCGGGGACCAGGAAACGGGGGGCCACAGAAGAGGAAGATCTGGTGCTGGAAGCTGAGCTTCTGGCGGATGAAAAGGAACTGGCGGAACACGACATGCTGGTGGATCTGGGGCGCAACGACCTGGGGCGCGTCTCCAGACCCGGCAGTGTGCAGGTGGAAACATTCCATGAAGTACAGCGGTTCTCCCATGTCATGCACCTGGCAAGCACGGTCACCGGACAGATCCGCACAGACCTGGACGCCCTGGATGCCATCCGGGCGGTGCTGCCGGCCGGCACGCTCTCCGGTGCCCCGAAGATCCGGGCCTGTCAGCTGATCGGCGAACTGGAAGGCACGAAACGGGGCATCTATGGCGGGTGCATCGGATATCTGGATTTTTCGGGAAACATGGATATGTGCATTGCCATCCGGCTGGTGTACCACAAGAACGGACAGGTGTTTGTCCGCAGCGGTGCGGGCATTGTCGCGGATTCCGATCCGGAGAAAGAGTATGAAGAGTGCCTGAACAAGGCGCGTTCCTCGCTGAGCGCCCTGCTGCAGGCCCAGGAGGACAGACTGTGATTCTGCTGATAGACAACTACGACAGCTTCACCTGGAATCTGGTCCAGATGACACAGGAACTCGGCGCCGATGTCCGGGTGGTCCGAAATGACCGGATCACGGTGGACGAAATCGGTCAGCTGCAGCCCACGCACATCCTCCTGTCACCCGGGCCGGGAAAACCGGCGGATGCGGGCATCACTCTGGAGGTCGTCCGCGCCTTTGCCGGCCGGATCCCCCTCTTTGGTGTCTGTCTGGGTCACCAGGCCATCTGTGAAGCCTTTGGCGCAACCGTTGCCCATGCACCCCGGCTCATGCACGGCAAGGCCAGCCGGATCCGGACGGAACCTGGTTCCCGACTCTTTGCCGGGCTCCCACCGGAATTCAGTGCCGGGCGGTATCACTCCCTGGCAGCCAGGGAAGACACCCTGCCCCCGGAACTGGTGGTGACAGCCCGAAGTGAAGACGGCCAGGTCATGGCCGTGGAACACGAAAGTCTGCCGGTGTTCGGGGTGCAGTTCCACCCGGAATCCATTCTCACACCCCTGGGAAAGGACATCCTGGCCGGCTTTCTGAAACACACCGCACCGGCTGCATCCACCTTGCCCGGCGCACACACAACCCCACAGGAAGGAGAACCCGCATGATCCGCGAAGCCATTGAAAAAATCGTGAACAAGGAAGACCTCACGTATGAAGAAGCATATGCCGTCATGAATGAAATCATGGACGGAGCCACCACCCCGACACAGAATGCCGCATTCCTGGCAGCACTGTCCGCCAAAAGCGCGAGAGCCGAAACAGCGGAAGAAATCGCCGGGTGTGCCGCTGCCATGCGGGAACACGCCACGCCGGTGAAGACAGACTTCGAGATCTTTGAAATCGTGGGAACCGGCGGCGACGGATCCAATTCCTTCAACATCTCCACGGTCTCTGCCCTGGTGGCGGCAGCTGCCGGCATGAAAGTGGCCAAGCACGGCAACCGTGCGGCGAGTTCCCGGTGCGGCACAGCCGACTGCCTGGAAGCCCTGGGCGTGAACCTGGCCCAGGATCCGGAGAAGGCCAGGCAGATGCTGGAAGAAACCGGATTCTGCTTCTTTTTCGCCCAGCACTACCATGCCTCGATGAAGTATGTGGGCGCCATTCGCCGGGAGCTGGGGTTCCGCACGGTATTCAACATCCTGGGTCCTCTGACCAACCCCGCCTCTCCCTCCATGCAGCTGCTGGGGGTCTACGATGAATACCTCACCGAACCCCTGGCCCATGTGCTCTCGAACCTGGGCGTGAAGCGGGGCATGGTTGTGTATGGCCAGGACCGGCTGGACGAGATTTCCCTCTCGGCGCCCACCACGGTGTGCGAAATCCGGGATGGCTGGGTGAAAAAATACGAACTCACCCCGGAGCAGTTCGGCCTGGCCCGCTGCCGGAAGGAAGACCTGACCGGCGGCACCCCGGACGAGAATGCGCGCATCGCCAGAGACATCCTGTTGGGAGAACGCGGCCCGAAGCGAGATGCCGTGCTGATGAATGCGGGGGCGGCTTTGTACATCGGCGGCAAAGCGGAGACCATGGCCGCAGGCATCCGTCAGGCGGCCAAACTGATCGATTCCGGAAAGGCCCTCAAGACACTGGAGGCAGTCATTGCCGCAAGCCAGGCCTGAGGCGGTGGATCATATGGCGAAACCCACCATTCTGGAGACCCTTGCCTGTGCCGCACAGCGCAGGACACAGGAGAACAAACGGCGGCTGCCACAGGAACAGCTCGAACAGCTGGTCCGGACAGCCCCTGGCCACCTGCCGCCCTTTGCCTTCGAGAAAGCCCTGCAAACCAAAGGGCTGTCTGTCATTGCCGAAGTGAAAAAGGCCAGCCCCTCCCGAGGCATCATTGACGACACATTCGCCTGTCTGGACATTGCCCGCTCCTACGAAGCTGCCGGAGCCACCTGTATTTCCGTGCTCACGGAACCCACACAGTTTCTGGGCAGCGACGCGTATCTGAAAGAAATCGCCGAAAGAGTGAACATTCCGGTTCTCCGCAAGGATTTCATCGTGGATCCGTACATGATCCTGGAAGCCCGTTTACTGGGCGCCGATGCGGTGCTGCTCATCGTGAGCCTGCTCGAAGACGGTCAGCTTCAGGCATATCTGCGTCTGGCGGATTCTCTGGGGCTTTCGGCGCTGGTGGAATGCCACGATGCAGACGAAGTGCGCCGGGCGCTCCAGGCCGGGGCCCGTGTCATTGGTGTGAACAACCGGAATCTGAAGACCTTCACGGTGGATACCGCCAACGGCCGGACTCTGGCGGGACTGGTCCCGGAAGAGACTCTGTTTGTGTCCGAAAGCGGCATCCGGACAGCCGGTGATGCAGCCGCAGCGGCAGATTTTGCCGATGCCATCCTCGTGGGGGAAGCCCTGATGAAAGCCGGTGACAAGGCGGCAAAACTGGCGGAGCTCACCGGACAGCAGGCACCCGCTGCTGCGGATGAAGGCAGCCTTTGATGGAGCGCCGTGGCATCATGCAGGTGAAATTCTGCGGACTGCGGACCATGGCGGATGTGGAAGCGGCCAACCGGGTGCATCCGGATATGGCGGGATTTGTGTTTGCGCACGGTTCCAGCCGCCGCATCGATGCGCGTACAGCTGCGCTTCTCAGATCCCGCCTGGACCCTTCCATCCGGGCTGTGGGGGTGTTTTGCGACCAGGATCCGGCCGCGATCGAAGAACTGGTCAAGAACGGCATCATTGACATGATCCAGCTCCATGGACAGGAATCGGAAGAAATGGTGCGGCAGCTCAGACGCCTGGCCCCGGTGATCCGGGCCTTCAGGATCCGCAGTGTCCTGGACCTGGAGGCAGCCCGGAAAACCCGGGCGGACATGGTGCTCCTGGATGCAGGCGCCGGGGAAGGAAAGACCTTTGACTGGAGCCTGACAGCAGGGTTTGACCGGCCGTATATCCTGGCAGGGGGACTGACTCCGGAAAATGTTCGGATCGCGGCAGCGTTGCAGCCCTGGGGACTGGATGTCTCCAGCGGGATCGAGACCCGGGGCAGGAAGGATCCCGGGAAAATGCAGGCATTCATGGAAGCCGCCGGCTGCCGCCGGATACCGGCACCAAAGAGGGAGATGGTCCGCCAAGACGGCATGGGCTGGGCCCGGTTTCTGCTCCTGGCAGCATCAACAGCCACAGGAAACCGGAAAGACAGGAAAGGAGACAGCAGGAAATGAAGACAGAAAACAGGGACAACAGACCGGGGCGCTTCGGCGTTCACGGGGGACAGTACATCCCGGAAACGCTGATGCACGCCGTGCAGGAACTGGAAACGGCCTACAGCCGGTACAAAGAGGATCCGCAGTTTCAGGAAGAACTGCAGACGCTGCTCGATGAATACGCCGGACGCCCCTCGCGGCTGTACTATGCCGAAAAAATGACCCGGGATCTGGGAGGGGCGCAGATTTACCTCAAGCGCGAAGACCTGAATCACACAGGGGCCCACAAAATCAACAATGTCCTGGGACAGGCGCTTCTCGCAAAGAAAATGGGCAAGACCCGTCTGATTGCGGAGACCGGAGCCGGGCAGCACGGAGTGGCCACCGCCACGGCTGCCGCCCTGCTGGGGATGGACTGTGTGGTGTTCATGGGGGAAGAAGACACCCGGCGACAGGCGCTGAATGTCTACCGCATGAAGCTGCTCGGAGCCACGGTGGTGCCGGTGACCAGCGGAACCGCCACGCTCAAGGACGCGGTCTCGGAATGTATGCGGGAATGGACCCGGCGGATCGATGACACGCATTACTGCCTGGGAAGTGTCATGGGTCCCCATCCCTTCCCGACCATTGTCCGGGACTTTCAGGCGGTGATTTCCCGGGAAAGCCGGGCACAGATGCTGGAAAAAACCGGACGCCTTCCAGATGCGGTGATCGCCTGTGTAGGCGGGGGATCCAACGCCATCGGCAGCTTTTACCACTACATCGATGACTTTGCGGTCCGCCTGATTGGCTGTGAAGCGGCGGGGCGGGGAATCGACACGCTGGAAACCGCCGCGACGGTGAACACCGGACGGCCGGGGATCTTTCATGGCATGAAGTCCTATTTCTGTCAGGATGACCAGGGCCAGATCGCGCCGGTATACTCCATTTCCGCGGGCCTGGACTACCCCGGTGTGGGGCCGGAACATGCCTGGCTCCATGACGTTGGCCGGGCAGAGTATGTCCCGGTGACGGATGAGGAAGCCGTGGAAGCCTTCGAATACCTGTCCCGGACAGAGGGCATCATTCCAGCCATCGAGTCGGCACATGCCATCGCGTATGGGATGAAGCTGGCAAAAGAGATGGGACCGGACCAGAGCATCCTGATCACCGTCTCCGGCCGGGGAGACAAAGACGTGGCGGCGATCGCAAGATACCGCGGGGAGGATCTTCATGACTGAATTCAATCAGGGAGCGAGCCGGCTGCAGGAGGCTTTCAGCCGCGGCAAGGCCTTCATTCCCTTCATCACCTGCGGCGATCCGGATCTGGAAACCACAAAAGCGTGCATCCGGGAAATGGCGGCCGCGGGAGCCGGTGTCATTGAACTGGGTGTGCCGTTCTCAGATCCCACGGCAGAAGGACCCGTGATTCAGGCAGCGAGTGAGCGGGCCCTGAAAGCCGGCGTCACACCCCGGGCGGTGCTGGACATGGCCCGGGACCTGCGGGAAGAAGGCATCCAGGTGCCATTTGTGATCATGACCTATGCCAATGTGCCCTTTGCCTTCGGTGCCGATGCCTTCATGGAAGCCTGCGCGCAATGCGGGATCGACGGCCTGATCCTGCCGGATGTCCCCTTTGAGGAGAAAGAGGAGTTTCAGTCTGTGTGCGATGCGCATGGAGTGGCTCTGATTTCCCTCGTTGCCCCGACCTCCCGGGAACGGATCACCATGATTGCCCGGGAAGCCGCGGGATTCATTTACCTGGTCAGCAGCCTGGGCGTCACCGGTACCCGGACCGAGATCCGGACGGATCTGGATGCCATTGTGGCGCAGATCCGAGAACAGACCGATGTGCCTGTGGCGATCGGGTTCGGTGTGTCCAGTCCAAAACAGGCCCGGCAGATGGCGCAGTCTGCCGATGGTGTCATTGTGGGGTCGGCGATCGTAAAGCTTGTGGGCCGGCATGGGATCAAAGCCGCCGGACCGGTTGGAGCCTTTGTCCGCGAGATGGTGGAGGCTGTCCGTCCGGCGGGAAGGACAGCCTGACGTTCCCAAAAATCCGGAAAAACTGCGAATATGCGAAAAACGTTCCCAAAAACTGGGAACGTTTTTGCGACTTTCTCAAAAAATTGAAAAAACTGCGAAGGTTCTACCGAAAAGTCCTTTTTACTGATACTCTGCCGATCCGGTATCTGTACTTTTGTGCCGATCCCTGATAAAGTCCTTGTATTTGGATAAAGGAGTGACTGTATGAACTGGTGGATCATTCTGGCTGTGACCTTTTTTGCCGGCATGGGGGCTGGTCTGGGTACCGGTTTTGCCGGCATGAGTGCCGCGGCAGTGATTTCTCCCATGCTCATCACGTTTCTGGGCATGGAACCTTATACGGCGGTAGGAGTGGCGCTGGCCAGTGATGTCCTGGCAAGTGCTGTCTCCGCCTGGACGTACGGGAAGAACGGAAACCTGGATATCCGGAATGCGCTGGTCATGCTGGCAGCCGTTCTTGTCTTCACCATGACCGGATCCTGGGTCTCCAGCGTGGTGCCCGGGGCTGCAATGGGCGGCTTCTCGGTCTTCATGACCTTTCTTCTGGGAATCAGGTTCATCGTCAGACCTGTCATGGTCACTGCCGGCACTCAGGGAGATCTGGACCGGAGTACCCGGATCCGCCAGTCGCTGATCTGGGGAGCGCTCATAGGTTTTGTCTGCGGTTTTGTGGGAGCCGGAGGCGGCATGATGATGCTTCTGGTCCTGACCGGTTTCCTGGGGTATTCACTAAAAATGGCGGTGGGGACCAGCGTGTTTGTCATGACCTTTACCGCGCTGACAGGCGCGCTGTCGCACTTTGCCATTGGCGGCCTGCCGGATTGGACCATTCTCACCCTGTGTGTGTTCTTCACCCTTCTCTGGGCCCGGATCGCTGCCGTGTTTGCCAACAAAGCCGATCCGAAAACGCTCAACCGCGCTGTCGGCGTGGTTCTTGTGGTGCTGGGGATCGTGATCCTGGGGTTCCAGTTTCTGGCATGAGAGACTGAAGATGCAAAAATTCCCGTGGTTCTGTGAAAGGAGCCGCGGGAGTTTTGTGCTGCCGATGATGGGTGCAGCTCAGCATCCGGCCGTCACAGCCGGAAGCGTTGTAAAGCATGTCCTATGCTATCGGATGCTATGGTGAAACAGGACAGGAGGGAATTCAATGAACCTTGAAAACAAAACAGCGCTGGTGACCGCCAGTACAAGAGGAATCGGTCTGGCAATCGTGCAGCGCTTCGCAAAAGAAGGAGCCACAGTGTATATGGCTGCCCGGCGGATGGAGTACGCCCAGCAGCTGGCAGACGAAATGAATAAAGCCGGCGGCAAGGTGAAGGTGGTGCACTTTGATGCCTATGATGACAGCTGCTATCAGTCCATGGTGGATACCGTGATGCAGCAGGAAGGGCACCTGGATATTCTGGTGAACAATTTCGGCACTTCAAATCCCAGAGAGGACAGAACAATGGAGGACACAGACTGGGATGTGTTCCGGGATACCCTGGATGTGGATCTGAAAAGTGTGTTTCTGGGAACCAAGGCAGCCATTGGTGCCATGAAGACGCCGGGCGGTTCCATCATCAACATTTCGTCCATTGCAGCCACGACACCGGATATTTCCCAGGTGGCATATGGGACCTCCAAGGCAGCGATCGACCAGATGACGAAACTGACAGCGGTGCAGGCAGGACAGTACAATATCCGGTGCAATGCGGTGCTGCCGGGGATGACAGCCACGGATGCGGTGAAGGATAACCTGAGTGATGCCTTCCGGGACATTTTCCTGAAGCAGACCCCGCTGAAGCGGATGGCAAAGCCGGAGGAGATTGCGGCTGCTGCAGCGTATTTTGCCAGTGACGATGCCGCCTTTGTCACGGGGCAGATTCTTGAAGTGGCCGGCGGATTCGGTCTGGGCACACCAGTATACGGGGATCTGATGGCTGCGGGAACGAAGCGGTAGGAGAGCAGAAAAACAGCAACAGGAGAACCATGGCAGCCGGTGGCTGCCTTTTGTTGTGTGTCGGGCATGACGCACATCTAGCCGGTGAAAGTCCGGTCACGGG
>ERZ778515.1375-NODE-1375-length-17576-cov-5.502483_pt1 | contig 17576 bp, 16 predicted proteins | sample MGYA00510343_ERZ778515 | MGnify/ENA primary metagenome ERZ778515 (study PRJEB29527, sample SAMN07138965) | mouse gut metagenome | material: feces | host: mouse | place: China:Nanjing | collected 2016-01-25 ...
GGTTTTTTATATTTAATCTCGCCCATACGGACCGTTCCCTCGGCAAACAGGTGCCTGCACGGAAGAACCGGCCTTTTTCCCCCGGCCTGTTGACGGTTCACACTCTTTTGCGTATCTTTGTCCGGCTTTCCGTATTCCAAACCGGAAAGAACCGGCAATATGAAGATTCTGCTACTGGGAGAATACAGCAATGTACACTGGACACTGGCCGAGGGCCTGCGCGCTTTGGGGCACGAAGTAACCGTTGTTTCCGACGGCGACGGATGGAAAGACTATCCGCGCGACATATCGCTCAAACGCCGCTCTTTGTCTTTGCCCGGCACCGCCCGCTATGTGCTGGATGTGGTGCGCCGTTTCCCGTTCTTACGAGGTTTCGATGTGGTACAACTCATCAATCCCGTCTTTCTGGATCTCACCGCCGAACGCATGTATCCTTTTTACAACTATCTGCGGCGCCACAACGGGCGAATATTCCTGGCGGCCTACGGCATGGATCATTATTGGGTAAAGACGGGGATGGACTGCCGCACGTTCCGGTATTCCGACTTCAATTTAGGAACCGCCCTACGCCATACTCCCGATAATGACGTTTACATACGCGACTGGCTGAAAGGAGAAAAAGGAAAGTTGAACCGATACATAGCCGCCGACTGCGACGGAATCGTCACCGGTCTGTATGAATACGATGCGTGCTACCGGCCCTGTTTCCCGGAGAAAACGGAATTCATTCCCTTCCCCATCAACACCGGTTGCATTCAACCCGTCAAACCTCATCCCGAATACGACGGCATCCGGTTTTTCATAGGGATACAGAAACAACGCAACGCCTACAAAGGTACGGATATCATGCTCCGGGCCTTGGAACGGCTACAGAAAAAATACCCGGACCGGATGGAAATCGTCAAGGCCGAGTCCGTCCCCTTCGCACGCTATCAGAACATGATGAATACCAGCGACGTGCTTCTGGATCAACTGTACTCCTATACACCGGCCATGAACGCCTTGCTGGCCATGGCCAAAGGGCTGGTAGTGGTAGGCGGCGGAGAAGAAGAAAACTACGAGATTCTGGGAGAAAAAGAATTGCGCCCCATCATCAACGTACAACCCGACGAGCAGGATGTGTACGAACAGATCGAACAACGCATACTCCTGCACCCGGAAACACTCCCGACCCTATCCCAACAAAGCACGGCCTATATTCGTAAACATCACGACCATATTCAGGTGGCCCGCCGGTACATCGACTTCTGGACACAGCGATAACTCAAAGCAACTTCAGCGCCAGGCGCCAGGCGCCCCGTCCGCCGCGAGCCGTATAAACGTACAGCAAAGTCGCTGCCATGCGATGACATAGCGAGGGAAAAAGAAATTTTTCTTGGCTGTGCCGACAGGCCCCGGCTGCCGAACGATCTCCTTCGGTATATAGCTTACCGCGTAAAATAGCATACCGATAATACAAAGCGAGCTCGCAACGTCGGCGTTCTTCCGACGGCGGTAGCAGACGACGTACATCCTCACCGGCTGCCCGCATGGCCCGTTCCAGCCAAGGCCAGGTGGATGAAAAACCGCTGCCTGTCTGGCTTTCGGGATGCAGCCAGATGCGATGAAAAGGGCGCCGGACGTACCAATGCAGACGGGGACGTGCCAGAAGGACCCGCACCCCCAGTTCCCAGTCGTCCCAGGTTCGCAAGGTTTCCTTCCATCCGCCTATTGTACGTAAAAAATCGGTACGCAACACCATGGACACCGTAGAAAGCATGGCATTCAGTATATGTACGGCTGGAGACTCCGTACACGAATAGGCTCTGACACGCTCCCTGTGTCCGTCGGTCTGTACGGTCGTCAGCATCACTGCATCGGGACGGTCGGACAGTTCCGGCAAGAGGGTCTCCACAAAATCCGGCGACATCTCATCATCCGAATCAAAGAAGTAAATATAGGGTGTGGCGCACAGTGCTAACCCGCAATTGCGGGCGCACGAAGCACCGGAACGCTCCTCGCGCACCAGCGTAACGGACATCTCCCCTTTATCCGTATGCTCGCGACGGAAAGCGTCGCACATCGCCCACGAACCGTCGGTCGAACCGTTGTCCACCAGGATCAGATGGAAAGAGCGGTTTGTCTGTGCCGCCACCGATGCCAGTGTCCGGGGCAACCATCTCTCCCGGTTGTAGACGGGAATAACTACGGTCAATTCCTTATTTTCCATATAATCTACGGCAATATAGCATACCGTCCCACATATTCTTGAACAAAGGCCAGGGAGCCGCTCCCCGACGAACGGCATACGAACAGGCTTCTTTCAAGCAACGCCACAACGCATTATGCCAGCCGTAGACATAACAAAACACCGCTCCCTTGCTGCGCTGCACCCGTATATCGGTCAAGAAATGCAGACCGGTGGTATCGCCGTCCGTCTCTGCCACCGTATCGGGATAGCCCCTCACCGTAAGTCCCTGACGCAAGGCATCGCACAGAAACACATCCTCCTCGCCGGCGCATAAGAACGGGGCGCCCAGACCGAAACGGACATTAAAACACAAACCGTTCTCCACAGCCCGCCGCCGCAAGGTAATCTCCTGCGAACAGGGATAATAGCCGCGAGGCGCCTCGGCGTAATCGAAAATACGGGGCGGATAAGACTTAATCCACCGGCCCTGAAGGTCCTTCACCCGGAAAAGCGCCACATCAACCTCCGCATCCCGTCGGTAAGTCTGCAACACGGTGTCGAAATATTCATTCCGATAGCGGTTGTCATCGTCGGCTATGAGCAACACATCCCCCGTAGCATGCCGGAGCGCATGGTTACGATTGGCCGAAAGGCCTTTTCCGCGAAGCGGATATACCTTCACATCCGCCCTGCACCGAAGTTCCGACGGAACGAGCGTCCGGGCACTTTCCGTCGTATACTGAAACGAAACGACATAATCGACATCCGCCCGAGGGGTCAGCAACAAATGCGGCACCTGCCGTATGCCCTCGTCGAGCGTGCATATCAATACACTCAGCCTTAATCCCATCTATCGAAAACTGTTTAGCGCATCCGTCACCTGCCGCACCTCGGCATCGGTCATGACCGGACTGACGGGGATGCTCAATATCTCACGATGAATCCGTTCCGTTACCGGCAGCCTGTAACCGTTCCACGCTGCAAACGCCGCTTGCTTGTGGGGAGGAACCGGATAATGAATCAACGTCTCGACACCGTTGTCGGCCAGATGACGCTGCAAATCGTCACGACGGGCACATTGTACGGCGAAAACATAAAAGACATGAGCCGCCCAATCGGTCACTTCCGGCATACGTATCAACGGATTATGCACCTCCCGCAAATAGCAGGCCGCTATCCGGCGACGACATTCGTTATCGGCATCCAAACGGGGCAGTTTCACGGAAAGAGCCGCTGCCTGCCATTCGTCCATCCGACTGTTCACACCTTTATACTCATTCACGTATTTGCGGGCCGAACCGTAATTGGCCAGCATCCGCACCGTTTCAGCCAGCCGATCGTCGTCGGTAGTCACCGCCCCGGCATCGCCCAATGCCCCCAGGTTCTTACCGGGATAAAAGCTGAAACCCGCCGCATCGCCCAAATGACCGGCCCTGGCTCCGTAGCCGGTTGCACCGTGGGCCTGAGCGGCATCTTCAATCACTTTCAGTCCGTGAAGGGACGCCCACGTGCGAATCCGGTCCATCCGGCACAGACGACCGTAGAGATGCACCGGCATCACGGCCCGCGTACGCGGCGACAATAAGGCATCCAGCCGGTCGACATCCAACAGGCAGTCTGCCGGTGAAGGTTCGCACAGAACCACTTTCAATCCGGCCTCCTCCACAGCCAGCATCGTGGCGATAAACGTATTGGCCGGCACTATCACTTCATCCTGCGCATCCCAGCCTTCCAATTCGCGGTAGGCTCTTAGAATCAGCTTCAAAGCATCCAGGCCGTTTCCCACAGCCACCGTATGCCGACAGCCGCAATAGGCCGAGAAGGCCGTTTCAAACGCCTGCACCGCCGGTCCCTGCAAATAACGACCGGAACGGATCACCCGCTCGACAGCTTGTGTCAGTTCGGGCTCGAAACTGGCATTGATACGCTGCAAGTCTAAAAATTTTACTTGATTCATCATGATTTCTCTCCCGCATCCGCTTTCTCATCCGTAAAGGCAACCGTCAAAGGCACCTCGTAACTGTCGTAGCAGACAGCACGCCCGCCAAAACCTTCTTTCTGGAAGATAAGGCCTTCATTGAGCGTCCTACCTCCGTCCTCCGTGGATATACCGAAATCCAGATAGTCCTTGCCTTTGTAGCGTTCCGTTATCAAATGTCGGAAAAGAAGGTCGAGCGCTCCCCACTCCCTCCCCTGATCGCTGGAAGCGATATACTGGATGTGTGCCACCTTTCCGGTGACAAAAACCACACATCCCGCCACCACTTCTTTATTGTGACGTACCAGATAAAGCTTGATTTCCTTAGGAAACCGCTCCATCAGCAAAGCCATCTCCTTCACGGTATGTACCGGTTTGGTTTGGTGGTACTTCTTCAATACCTGTTCCAATACCCGCCAGAATGCTGCCAAGGTATAACCGTCGTTGTCTCCCAAACGGTCGATATACAAATCGTTCTGCAAAGCTTTTTTGGCCCCGCGCAGACGCAACGTACGCATGGCCAACGGCACATCCAGCGGTACCACCGATGAGACGGCCCGCGTACACAGCACAGCTCCCGAACGGAACAAGGCATACAAATCTTCTTCGGCCGGATAAGCGGCATATATATAAGGTATGGGTTTATACAACAACGACACGGCTCCCAGTTCTTTCCGATACCAGGCCGTTAGCAGACGAAACATGTCCAGCACTTCCGCCGCAGTCACATCTGCCGCCATCAGCAAGCCGCCGTACGTCAGTCCCCGATGGGAACACACGCGACGCTCCTCCTTTTCCCAATTGGCCGGAAAAAGGGCGCGCAGTTTGTCGTTCTCAAAAAACAATAAGGAACAATCCGTAAAGCGGTCGGCATGATAATCCATGAAATTACGGTTAAAAAGAAATGTCGCATTCTTCGTACTCTTCAGAAAAGCATTCCATAGTTCCGCATCCGCATGCCTATAACGACGTACGTTCATCGTTTTGTCTGAATAAAATCTTCGTATTTATGAATATAGCCTTCCGCATCATAAGGATGAGAAGCCATCACCACACACACAGCACCGGCAGAAAAATCCGTCAGGTTGCACCAGACGCCGGCCGGAATCAACACCCCCCTGTCGGGACGATCCATACGCACGGTACGCCGGCACACACCATCGTCCACTTCAACGGTAAACGCCCCCGCCACCGGAAACAAAGCCTCGGCACACGTACGATGTGCATGCCCCCCTCTCGTCTTTCCGGCCGGAACCCCGTATATCCAAAAGACGCGTTTCACGCTGAAAGGAAGGTGTTCTCCGCCTTCCAGAAAAGCCAAGGTGCCGCGCTCATCCGTCGCTTTCGGCAACGGAAGCCAGCAACATCCTTCCGGCCAGTGATCTTCCATGTGCTCTTTCATGTCCATTCGTTTTCACAAAAATAATGAAAATCCGTCATTGCACCGGAGATTTAAAGCAAAAAACACTAAGAAGAATGTTTTTTCCGTTGGCATAGGATAAAGAACGGATAAAACACCGACACCGGTCGTCCCTTTAACGGACAATCTGTTTCAGCGGACTAAAGAAATGATTCAACGGACCGGTACCGTGGCCGACACGGACATCTTTGCCGCTGCGCAAAGCTTCCGTCAAATAAGCCTTTCCGGCTCGTACGGCCTCGGGAAGTTCCCATCCCCGCCCCAGGAATGTAGCTATAGCCGATGAAAGCGTGCAACCGGTACCATGCGTATTGGCAGACCGGATTTTTTGCTCCGTATACGTATAGGTTGCTATACCGGCGGCTGAGGAAAGCGCCAGAAAATCCGTCATACACGTATCCGTTCGATGACCGCCCTTAATCAGAACCGCCCGACAGCCGCCGGCCAATATGGCGGTGGCGGCTGTTGTCGTGTCTTCATCGCTTTGTAAAGAGAAACCGCTCAACAGCCCGGCTTCGGGTATGTTCGGAGTTAGTAAGGTACAACGAGGAAGCAACTCTTCTTTCAGCACCTGCAAAGCCGACGGCGGCAACAACGGGTATCCGCTGCTGGAAACCATAACAGGATCGAACACTACCGGTATATCGGGACAATCCGACAGACATTCCGCAATGCAACGGATAAGCGCCTCATCCGTTACCATACCGATCTTGATGGCACAAGGGCGTATATCAGACAGCACCGCCCGTATCTGTCCTGCCACCACCGACGGCGGAACGGGAAAGACTTCGCTTACTCCCAAAGTGTTCTGTACGGTTACAGCCGTTACGGCACTCATCGCATAACCGCCCAAAGCCGAAATGGTTTTTATATCGGCCTGTATGCCGGCACCGCCGCTACAGTCGGACCCGGCTATCGTAAGTATGGGAATATATTCCATTCGCAAGCGGTTTACGGATTCAGGCAAAGCGGAAACCGTCCAACTCCTGCCAGCGACCACGGGTAAAGTCCGGTATTTTGACCGGTACGCTTCCCTGCAACGCCGACTGTTCGCTGAGTTCGGTAATACACGACCATTCGGCGGCATCGTATACATCCATATCCGTCGGCAACCCTTCTTTCAGACAATGAATCAGGCGGCGGTCCATCATATAATTCATCAGATTGGACACCCCCAGACGAAGCCCCTCTTCACCCAGCGTCGCGATAAACGGATGCTTGAAACGTTCCAACAACGGTTCCACCGCATCGCCCTGTACCGCCTCCTGCCCGTCAAACATGAAACAGCGACGCGGATATTTCTGGGCAAATCCACGGGTGCCGCATATCGTCTGCATACGGCTGTAGGGACGCGGTGTGGTGACATCGTATTGTATCAGAATGCTCTTTCCCTTTACCGTACGCAACAACGTATTGTTGATATGATCACCGTGCTCATGCCGACCGGAAGCGCTGCCCGACGAAAGCGAAACCAGATAGTCCAACCGATCACCTCTATGAATATCAAGCAACTGACAGACGGGCCCCAAGCCGTGCGTGGGATAAGGATTGCCTCCGTGCAAAAGACTGTACTTGCGCATCCATCCCTTGTGATAGCCCCCGTTATTCTCGTCGGCATTATACTTATCCCTTAAATCATGAATATAAGCCCCCTCGCAATGTGTGATTTCACCGAACATTCCCTGTTGCGCCATACTCAAGGCGGCCAGTGCAAACGTATCGTAACAGCAGTTTTCCAACATGATGCAATGCCGGCGTGTACGCTCGGCCGTATCCACCAGTTTCCAGCATTCATCCACCGTCATGGCAGCCGGAACTTCCAAGGCCACGTGCTTGCCCTGCTCCATTGCATACGTTGCCATTGGCGTATGGGTCAGCCAATCGGTACAGATGTATATCAGATCCACAGCGGGATCCCGACAAATGTCCCGCCAGCCCTGCTCTCCGGTATATGTCACGGCCTTGTTCTTTCCATGACGCACCAAGCAATGCTGAGCTTCGTCCAGGTTCTGCCGGCGCAGATCGCACAAAGCCGTAATTTCCGCATCCTTCAACACTTGATAACGTTCCAACGTGGCCCGTCCGCGATTGCCTAATCCGATCAGCCCGATGCGTACGTTGTGCGTTATCGGAGGACATGTGAGACCCAAAACGTGCTGCGGTTGTTTCATATAAAGGGATTTGATAGGCATTAATATGCCTGCAAAAATAGCGATAATCCCCGAAACAAACGAATGTTCCTTCATCAGATTACCGGAATTTTATCGGTAAAAGCCCAATAAAGAAACCGCTTCATATCGGTTCCAGGATATTGACAGGAAAAATTTTCCTTTATCAACGGATATAAGCCTCTTATCTGCAACGTTATTTCGGCAGACGTCCCTCCTTTGTCGAATTTATTTCGTATCTTTGCAGCCCGATTCAAGAATAAATTGTCACATTAATAAAAACCGAAAAAGAGAAAATGAAAGCATTTGTATTTCCCGGTCAGGGAGCACAATTCACGGGTATGGGAAAAGACCTGTACGACAACAACGCTCTGGCTAAAGAATTATTCGAAAAAGCAAACGATATTTTAGGATTCCGAATTACGGACATCATGTTCAACGGTACGGATGAAGAACTCAAAGAGACCAAGGTCACTCAGCCGGCCGTATTCCTGCACTCGGTCATTTCGGCGCTGTGCATGGGCGAAGGTTTCCGTCCCGATATGGTGGCCGGTCATTCGCTGGGTGAGTTTTCCGCATTGGTGGCAGCCGGTGCCCTTTCGTTTGAAGACGGTCTGAAACTGGTATATGCCCGTGCAATGGCTATGCAGAAAGCCTGCGAAGCCACTCCGTCTACAATGGCTGCCATCGTGGCGCTGCCCGATGAAACGGTTGAAAAGGTTTGCGCCGAAATCAGTACACCCGAAAATGTAGTGGTACCGGCCAATTATAACTGTCCGGGGCAGTTGGTTATCAGCGGTAATATTGATGCCATTCAGACGGCTTGCGAACAACTGAAAGCAGCCGGTGCCAAACGTGCCTTGCCGCTCAAAGTAGGCGGAGCTTTCCATTCACCGCTGATGCAGCCGGCCAAGGACGAACTGCAGGCGGCTATCGAAGCCACCGACTTCCACGAACCCAAGTGCCCCGTCTATCAGAACGTGGACGCCCAAGCACACACCTGCCCGAAAGAAATCAAGGCGAACCTGATCGCGCAACTCACGGCCTCGGTGCGCTGGACACAGGAAGTACAGAACATGATTGCCGACGGTGCTACCGATTTCACGGAATGCGGACCGGGCAAAGTGCTCCAGGGCATGATCGCCAAAATCGCCAAAGGTAACGCTGACGTTACGGCACACGGCATAGAAGCTTAATATACAGAACTATCACCCACAAGGCTGTCTCCGCACTCACAGAGGCAGCCTTGCTTTTAACGAACGACTATGAAAGAGAAAATCATCATCTACCAAGTTTTCACACGCCTGTTCGGCAACAGCCGCCCCTCTCCTGTCCCCAACGGAGACAAGGCGCAGAACGGATGCGGCTGCCTGGGTGACTTCACATCAAAGGCACTGGAAGAAATCAAAAAACTGGGAACGACACACATCTGGTACACGGGCATCATCGAGCATGCCACCCAGACCGATTATTCCGCCTTCGGCATAGCCCCCGACCACAAGGCTGTCGTAAAAGGCAAAGCCGGCTCACCGTACGCCATCAAGGACTACTACGACATCGACCCGGATCTGGCCACCTCCGTACCGGCACGTATGAAGGAATTTCAGAATCTGGTGAAACGTACCCATCAGGCAGGCCTGAGAATGATCATCGACTTTGTGCCCAACCACGTGGCACGTCAATATCGTTCGGATGCCAAACCGACCGGCACATGCGACCTGGGAGAGAACGACAACCGCGAATATGCTTTTGATCCCCAAAATAACTTTTACTATATACCGGGTGAGGAGCTGCACGCCCAGTTTGATCTGCAACAGGGCGCACCGGAACCGTATCGGGAATACCCCGCCAAAGCAACCGGCAATGACAATTTCAGTGCCTGGCCCGGCGTAAACGATTGGTACGAAACGATAAAGCTAAACTACGGCATCGATTATTGCGGCGGCGGACGTCGCTGTTTTGATCCGATACCGGACACCTGGCACAAGATGCTCGACATCCTGCTGTTCTGGGCCGGAAAGGGCGTAGACGGTTTTCGCTGCGATATGGCCGAGATGGTACCCGTTGAATTTTGGGGATGGGCCTTGCCACAGGTAAAGACATCGTACCCAGACGTCATCTTCATCGCCGAAGTATATAACCCTGCCGAATATCGCAACTACATCCATACGGGAAAATTCGATTATCTGTACGATAAAGTGGGACTGTACGACACCCTCCGCGCCGTAACTTGCGGATTTGCTTCCGCCACCGACATCACCCGCTGCTGGCAGAGCGTAGACGATATAAAGGACCACATGCTCAACTTTCTGGAAAACCATGACGAACAACGTCTGGCGTCCGACTTCTTCGCAGGAAACGCAACCAAAGGAAAAGCCGCCTTACTGGTTAGCGCCTGCATGGGAACCAACCCCATGATGATCTATTTCGGTCAGGAACTGGGAGAACGCGGAATGGATACGGAAGGCTTCAGCGGTCGCGACGGACGCACCACTATCTTTGATTACTGGACGGTGGATACCGTGAGCCGCTGGCGCAACGGCGGAAAATTCGGAGGTAAAAAGCTGACGGAAGAAGAAAAGGATTTGCAGGCTTTCTATACGCATATACTCCACCTTTGCAACGAAGAAAAGGCGTTGCGGGAAGGATTGTTCTACGACCTGATGTACGTAAATCCCGGTAGCGAGGACTTCAATCCGAAAAAAACATACGCATTCTTACGCAGGGCCGGAAAGGAACTGTTGCTTGTCGCCACCAATTTCACGGAAGAAGAGCAACACATTGCCGTGAACATTCCGGTGCATGCTTTCGAATGGCTTGGAATTACCCCCTCGGAAACAGCCAAAGCCACCGAATTGCTCACCGGAGAGGCATGCACACTTTGCATCACTCCCGATGCACCGTGCCGGATCAACTTGCCGGCTTTCAGTGGTGTTGTCCTGAAAATGAAACGATAAACCGGATCTCCCGGCATCATCCCCATAACGGCAGGCATTCCATCGGAATACCTGCCGTTATGGGGATTTCTCTCTACCGCCACCCCAAAGTAGATGCCGTACCTGTCTATTCTTCCGGCGGCAACAATTTGAATATGATGCGGAAACTACCGTCTTTATAGCTGGTACTGTTTATCTTGAACGTACCGATCTGCGCCGTGTTCTCCACATGCCGACCGATACAGACACACGTGTCGTAGTCTCCGATACGCACCAGCCGCAACACCTCGCCGGCCTCTTCCGGCAATTTATCGAGCGGCACTCCGACCGGCACATCTTCGCGCCGCACGTATTCGTACGTCACCGGTAAATGGCAGTTGATCACTTCATTCATCCGCCGTTCCACCTCTGCAATCTGTTCCGCCGTAGGAGCCTCAGCCAAATCATAGTTGATCTTGCTCTTCTTGCGCTCGATATGCGCATTGTGCGAACGCTCGCAACCAAACATCCGCACCATCGTCTGATTCAGCAGGTGTTCCGCCGTGTGCATCGGCGGATGTTCCTGTTTGTTATGCTCGTTGAGCCGTATTTCATCCTGCGATTCCATACTCATTGTTTTATCAAGTTCACAAAAGGACGTATCTGTTCAAAGGAAAAACCGGTGGTTATTAGCCGGATCCGGTGCTTTCTGTCGGTAAGGAAACAGGTCGGCGTAGCCTGTGCGCCGTAGCGGATACACATCGGACTGGCTTCTCCCTTACCGTCGGTCACGTAGACGTACGGATCGGCGAAACGCTCCTTCAGCTCCCGCAAATACTCCGTTGCCGTTACCTTCTGATAGACGATAATCACCAGTTCATCGCGCGACGTAGCATCATACAAAGCCCGAAGCTCCTCTCTTCCGTGCACCCCCATGCAATCCAACCCGCCATACAGCAGCAACACCTGTTTGCCCCGAATCGTTTTCCAGTCGAAAGGCCGACCGTCTGCCGTCACACACGGGAACGTCACCAGCCTACGCCCCTCGCCCACTTGTTTCGTATCCACATATTCGCGGATCAGTCCGGCATAGAACGATCGGGCCAGCCCGGCATCCAGCCGCTTCAATGTCCGGCGCAGGGTGTCTTTCGGCACTTCGTTCCGCACCATATACAAACGGTGCAATCCTCCCGGTGTGTTGGCAAACCGCAAGGCCAATGCCGCATTCTGCGCCAATGCCCGGCAAAGCGCTGCCTTGCTTTCCTCCCGCAGGCTGTCTTTCTTTTCGGGCATCAGCCCGTACTGTTCCGACAACTCCGCCATCCGCTTCTCATAGCCTTGCCACAACAAACTGTCCTGCCGCCAATAATTCGCTTCTGTAATCTCCTCTTGTGCCTTTACGCCGACGGTCCATCCCCAGACCGCCAGCCAGCACAACCATGCTTTCCTCATGTCGCCTCCTCTCTGTCACTGTTATTACTATTCAGGAAACAAGATAATGATCCGTCCTCCCCGCAGCCGAACGCCTTATAGCCTGCCCTTCTCGTCCAAGTACGAATCTTTGAAACCGAGAAAGTATAACACGCCATCCAATCCAATGGTATTGATGGATTGCTTGGCATTGGCCACCACACGGGGCTTGGCATGAAAAGCAATCCCCAGACCGGCCTCCGACAACATCGGCAGGTCGTTGGCACCGTCGCCCACAGCAATGGTCTGCGCGATGTCTACCTGCTCCACCTGCGCAATGAGTTTCAGCAGTTCAGCCTTACGGCGCCCGTCGACGATTTCCCCCACATAGCGCCCCGTCAGTTTGCCGTCCACAATCTCCAGTTCGTTGGCATACACATAATCTATGCCGTACTTGCTTTTCAGATAATTGCCGAAGTAGGTGAATCCTCCCGAAAGGATAGCGATTTTATATCCGTAACGCTTCAGCACGTACATCAGGCGGTCCACTCCCTCGGTAATAGGCAGATGCACGGCAATATCCTCCATCACCCCCGCATCCAGTCCTTTCAGCAACGCCACCCGCTCGGTGAAACTCTCTTTAAAGTCGATCTCGCCCCGCATGGCCCGTTCGGTAATGGCTTTCACCTGATCGCCCACCCCGGCCCGCATGGCTAGTTCATCGATCACTTCGGTCTCTATCAAGGTGGAATCCATATCAAAACATATCAACCGACGCATACGCCGGTACATATTGTCCTGCTGGAACGAACAGTCCATCTCCATCTCGCCCGACAATTCGAGCAGACGGGCCTGCATGGCCTCACGGTTGCGCGGCGTACCGCGCACGGACAACTCGATACAAGCCCTAACGTTTTCCTTGCGTTCTTCCAACGGTATGCGCCCCGTCAACCGGCGTATGGAGTCGATATTCAGTCCTTGTTCCGCCACGATGGCCGTTGCCGCTTCTATCTGCCGGGCGGTAAGCCGGCGGCCCAGCAACGTCAGGATATAGCGGTTCTTGCCTTGCATACTCACCCACTCCTCGTATTCTTCGGTCGTCACCGGAAAGAAACGGATCACCTCTCCCAGTTCCGAAGCCTTAAAAAGGAGATCTTTCATCACGCGACCGGAGTTTTCCTCGTCTACACGTACCAGTACACCCAGTGACAACGTATTATGAATGTCCGCCTGTCCGATGTCGAGCACGTCCACATCATACCGTGCCAATATCCCCATGACGGAAGCCGTCAGTCCCGGACGATCTTCCCCGGTGATGCGTATCAGCATCAGTTCTTTTTCCTGTTGATTCATGGTTATCGCCATTGATTCTTTTTCCGAGAACAAAACTACACAAAAAAGGCCATAAAACTTTGCCTCCCTGCGTACTTTCTTTCACCATCTGTTACTTTTTCAGCCAACAGGACCGTTACCAAACGAATCGGCGCCGGACTGTAATATCCGGCGCCGACCTGCTGCATATCATTTCATATGATGATTACCACTCGTCATCCCACAGATTCTTCGGACGGTTGTACTCCTTTATCAACACATCCTCATTCATCACCATATCACTACCATCTATCATAATATCACTGGCAGTCAACATCATTCTGTCTTCGGTATCCATATCTACAACGGTCAGACCGGGGGTTACATATTTTTTTTTCATGGTTCTTTTCATTATTTATTTATATACACTTTTTTGCCGTTGCTGATATAAATTCCTTTTACGGGCTTCAGCACACGACGACCGACCAAGTCGTAGTATATCCTATCCTCTTTCTCATCTCCCGAAACGCTTTCAACCGATTCTACACCCGTTACATGATCATCAGCCAGTATGAAACCTTTCACCTGACTTGCCTCAACACCCGGTATGACGATCTGCAGATAAGCTTTATAAACTTTGAAAGAAGTATCTGCAAACCGATAGAAAGCCAGTCTGTCATTCTTCTTGGCCAAAGCATACAGATTGTCCGTATTTTCAGGAATAGTACCACCGATCAGCAGATTGCTGGCCGGCGCCGTTACCTCCCGGGTGCATTCATAGAATGTATAAGGAGTAGCGTCCGGTTCACCGGTTACCACCGCACCGTTTGCAGTAGGCAACACCTCCTCAAACGATTCATACGTCAACCTATACATACCTTCCCCAACAGCCTCTGCCGTTTCGCTCGACACATATTTGGCCGTCAGTCCTTCCGGTATATACGCGTTGAAGTCCAGATAAAGAGTGGCAGCTCCGGCAGCGGAGACAGTCAAGTCGTACGTCTTCACCTCCTCCAGTAACCAAGCCGTCTCATGCGTGCTGGCGCCGGTCTGTTGCAACGTCAGATTGTCTACCGTCTGGCTGTCCCAATGCTGGTTTCCACCGCCAATCGTTATTTCGAAAGCTCCCGGCACTACCGGATGAGGACGCAGTATAAACGTACCGGCATCCGCCGCATCAGCCTTTTCCACCCGGGCAGACACATATCTTCCGGCCACCGTTTTCAGTTTACCCGTCAGGCTTTTTTCAGCCGCATTCACTACGCCCTCCGTCACCGTAAAATACACCTGTGTCTCATCTTCCGTACGATCGGTCGACGAGGTAATCTTCAACCCTGCATCATCCTCATTCTGCGCATAAATATAACGTTTGCGGGCCGAAGTACGGAAACAATAGGTACGACCGCTTTCGGGAAGAACCTGTACAGCGCGTATGGCCGCAATATATCCTTGCAGTCTAGCCGTCAACGCCTCTATTTTCTCTTTGGAGAAATCACCGTCTTTCTGTGCCCATGCCTCGGCCAATAAAGTCATAGCCTTGGTATAGTCCGCTTCCATTTCCTCTTTGTTTTCCATCGAAGCCGTATCATAATAACCAACTTTATGTACATGAGTGGCGTCACTTTCCGTCTCGTCGCACGTATAATCGCGGTAGCTTTCCAAAGCCAGACGGGCTCTCTTCATAGCCGAATAAGCACTTATATAGGCTAACCCTCCGTTTGCTTCGTCAGCTGCGATCTGATCGTACAGATAGCTGTCGCATACGTACGTAACCACCCAGGCAGATGCCGAATGGGCCGTCTTCGTATTCCATAGCACCACCATTTGTCCATAATTCTGAGCATGTAGCCAGATGTTACCGTTCTGGCTAAAGGCAGTATTGGCCATTTTTAGCAATACCGAACCGTCGGTTTCATCTTTCGGTACCGTGTTATACACCGTCACATAGTTGCCTTTGCTGGGCCACAAAAGATTTCCCGTTCCGAAATTACATACCGTGTAATTATGGTTGTTGTCCGCCGTATACTCACCGCCCTCTATCTCGCGTACATAAGGATTATCCCCGCTGGTGGCGACAAGGCTCCACAACATGGTTCTGTCCGCCACATCACGCGCTTTCCATTTCGGTTGATCCTGCCCCGCATCATAGATAGAATTGCCAAGGCCATAGCCGGGATGTTGGTTATCTATGGTAAAGAGTGGGCGGTTTTGCGAACGTTTGAAAGCATCCAAGGCCGCATTCAACGCCTCCAGACCTTCTACGGTCAAAGTCTGGTCGTATGTTGTTTTCAGGTTGTTGTACGCTTGAGTTATATATTGTCCCAATGCCGGCACATCAGCGTGATTATTTTCGTTATCCGCCAGCATTTGTTTGGCTTCCTTTTTATATATGGCCAGTTCCTGTTCCGCTTTTGTTTGATTGATTGTGTTCATAGTCGCTTGAACAACTTCCGCATTGCCTAAATCTATCCCGTTCCATTCAGCAGCCAAATCCACAACTGCCTTGACATCTTCCGTATTCGGTAGCACATAAAACTCAGAGAAAGTAAAGAATATCGTGCTATTACTCGTACTGTTTACCGTAAAACGAATATACCGATATGCCTCGCTGCTTTTCACCAAAGCCGACAGATAATCCAACTTATCGGAAGACACAGGCAATCCGCTGCTAATCGTTTGTATTTCCGTAAACGTCTCGCCATCGTTGCTTCCCGAAATCGTAATGCTGGTGGGACGGTTGTTATTGTTATCTTGACGTTTCTTGAAATAAAAATAAAACTGAGACACGGGTTCCTGCAAATCAGCCTGCAAATAATGGGCGTCCGTGCCCGTATTGCTCCACGAAGAATGGAAATAAGTACCGTACTCACCGTCCAGCAAATGGGCATAGCTGCTAGGCTCATTCCCGGCGGTCTCCGGCTTGTTGCACACATAGTTGGACGCATCCTGCACCAATCCGCTATTTTGTTGTAAGGGATATATCAGGGAATACAGTTTATCCGTCGCGGTATTATATGCTTCCAACGTAAGCGCCAATGTGCCGATCTCTTCAATATGCCATTGCGAAGAAACCTCCGTAGCATACCATCTGACAATCTCGTGGGAAGCCCAGTTCGATTCATGAACAGCATAATTGGAATTCTCAAACGCAGCCAGATCATCACCTTTTACCGAGAGGGTATAGCACCCCGCACCTATAGCGGAAGCCGTGACCGGCAAAGCTACATTATCCTCTGTAGGCATCGGGCTCAAATAAACATTCTTCAAGAAATTATGCATCGTATAGGCTCCGTCACCGACGTAATTCAACGTCCAAATGCAATCATGTCCTTTTGTTTCCGTCGCGGCGGCCTTACTGTTTGTATTTACGCACAACCAATGATCTCCACCGCGTCCGTTAGTCATTAAATAAATGCTTTTATCATCAGCCGTACGGTATACCTTATCCAACGCGGCATTTATCTTCTCTTTAACCTCTGCTAAAGAAGTCCAAGCAATAGCAGACACTTCAGTCTTAGCTTCATTGATTATATTTTCTTCACTAAACAAAGCGGGCAAGCGTTTCAGTTCATCCAATCTTTCCGTTGCCTCGGTCTTCAGGTGATCTTCCACATTTTCTATCAACCAGACGGAATTTATATCGTCCGGTTTCCACCATCCTAAAGCTTGGCCTCTATTCCCCGCATCGTTCCAGGCAACACTATTATTATCTGGGAAAGTCGCATCCGTACAAATAGCAAAACCCTTTGCTCCACCATTTGACGGTGTAAACCATTTCAAATACCAGTCTCTGTCAGCTTCCGTCCACGAATTAATAGAAGCACATTTCAGACCCTCTGCCGCAGCATTATGAATCTCCACGCATTTCACATCGTCGGACAAGCCCTCAACTGTTTTTTCCGTAAAATAGAAAAGAGCTGTTTCGTCCTGAACAGTGCCATACTGATACATCGCCGTACTCTCACCCATGTAGTGCACATACCGGTTCCCAACACCGTTACGACCACTTCGGATTGTGTAATAGACAATGTGATCCCCTGTACTCATTTCAGGGAATACCCCGTCTTCCTGAGCACAAACATTCATCGGTATCCCTGCTCCTCCGGCAATCAGTAAGAGCAACGAACCGAAGAAAAGTAATTTTTCTTTCACCTCAAATTCGCAGCCAATCCGTTTGCTCGAACCGATTTAATTGTTACGCGTG
>ERZ778515.1402-NODE-1402-length-17339-cov-5.659338_pt1 | contig 17339 bp, 32 predicted proteins | sample MGYA00510343_ERZ778515 | MGnify/ENA primary metagenome ERZ778515 (study PRJEB29527, sample SAMN07138965) | mouse gut metagenome | material: feces | host: mouse | place: China:Nanjing | collected 2016-01-25 ...
GTGAGTGAGGTGGTCCTATTCTCTGAAAAAGTTCAGCTACCTAAAGCCCACTCTCCCATACTACAAGTATACACCAAGCCTCCACAAAAGTCAAGAACATCTTTCATAACACATAACCCCCACACGAAAAAAAAACACCTGGGTATCAACCCAGGCGTTCATCCAGAACAACTGTATTCCCGTTAAAATAGCTGACGGTGCATTTTCCGTATTTTTCGACTGCTTCTTCAGCGGTGATTATCTCACAATCTTCCTCTCTCTCGAAGAACACGTATAACAGTTGTTCGTGTCTCCATCCAATATTGATAACGTACAGATTTCTTAAAGTGATAATATTGTTCATGATTTTCCCTCCTATTTTCAGCTATTTATGCGTTGTTCCCGTCATCCAAACCCTTCTGGTACTGGTCAGAGATATAATCCCTTTCATCATCGGACAAGCACCCGGAGAACATAAGCTCTGTAACGATAGCCATCATCTCGTCGAACTGATTTCCGATTTCAGTTCTATTCTTTTTGTATTTCGCTGTTGCAAAAGCGTAGCCGTGATTGTAAGCTCTCTCCCCGATTGTGTTAGCAATTCTACTCATAATTCTTACCTCCGTTTTAATTTTAATTCTTTATGTTATTGATGTTACAACTATATTATACACAAAATCAAGCCTTTTGTCAATATCTGACATCAAATTTTTCAAAAAAAAATAGACGGGATCACCCGTCTACTCCTTCCGAAAACGGAATAAAAGTATTCATCGCCTTTTCCCCCGCGATCACCTTATTCTGAAACCCAAACTTAGAGCAAATCTCCCAGTATTCCTCCAGTGAGATCTTCCCCATCGCCAGACACACATCCAACACCCCCTTAAAATAGAACTCACTCCTGGTATCCCTTGCGCTGTAAACCTGCGTAATAAAAATCTCAATTGCATTTTTCATGTTGCACCTCCTGAACATTATTTTCCATCTTTACTATAACATATTTTTTCAAAAAAGTCAAGAAACACTTGACAATACCCTCTTGACATGCTAAAATATACTTGTAACATCAATTAGCATCAAAAATAAAAAACACAAGGAGGAACAAGCATGGCAATCGCAAAAATCACGCGAAACATCACCGTCACCAAAGCCAAAGTAAGAATGGTAGACACAATCGATGAGACATTCGCAACGATCGATCACACCGTCTTAGGCCGCGTACCCGCAGGCAAAGAGTTCGAGTACTTCAAGCACGTACTGGACAACTCCTGCCAGAAGGTAACTTACGTAGAAAGCGTCGAGACAGAGACCGTCCGTTGCACCATGTCCCTGATTGATTTCTACAACGCAGCAACCAAATCCGCTGCAACAGAATCTGATTCGGCTGAAACAACAACCACAACTGTCTGAAGGGTTCACACAGCCGACTAGCTAAACGCTTTCACGCACAGAACCAAGCAAATCCATATTTAAAAAGAAAGGACTAAACTAATCATGGCAAAAAGAGAAGGCTACAGCGCAACCATTTCCTATTCAACCAAAGACCTTACCAAACTCGAGAAACTGATGTTCGCCCAGTCCCCGGATGCCGGGTCACTGGAAGAACTCACCCGCAACGCATCCTTTATCACCCCGGTAACCTATTTTGTTCTGGTCGACGTCCACAACGAAAAGAACACCACGGGTGAAAAGGACTACACCGTCTGCTACATCGCAGATGATCAGGGAGATCTGTACAAGACCAGCAGCTCAAGCTGCATTGCCAACCTGGTAGAGATTGCAGAAATGCTGGAGGAAGAACTTGCTGCCGGTGAAGATTTACCGCCCATCAAGTTCTACCAGAAACCGTCCAAGAACCGGACTGGTTCAACCTTCATTACCTGCAACGTCCACACCGGCCCTATTCCCGCAAAGAACTTTGTAGTTACTAATCCCTCTGCACCGGAAACGGACGCCGAATTCCAGCCGGCCGAGCCCGCAGATCTGCCCTTCAATTAACGCAAAACTGCTATAACCTAAGTCGAACATTTACAACAGAACACTGGTTCCGGTCCTCCCCTACCGGGAGCCAGTGTTCTGTTTTTTTTTCTGTAGAAAGGGGAAACCATGGCAAAGAAACGAGCTATAAAGACACCAAACCAGATTGCATACGAAAAAGAGTTAAAGCGAATCAACGCCTTCATCCGCTCCGCTGAAAAGCGTGGATTCCGCTTTGATAAATCATTCCTTCCTTCCAAGCGTCCGTCCCGTTACACCCAGTCCCAGATACAGAAGCTGAAAGAACTCACCGCGCCGAAGCTCTACACCAAAGCCACCTACATGACAGAGGAAGGCAGGATAGTAAGCGGCGGCCGTGGCCGGACGATTGAAAGGAAAAAGAGTGCCCAAAAGGCTGCCAACAAAAAGAAACGGGCACAGCGGGAGCAGGGAGCCGCAGACGCAGCCTCCATTATAATCGACAACATGTATTCCCTATTTGACATGTTCCCCACAGCAGGGGCAAACTATCTTAAGAAAGCCTTTGACCGGCAGATCAACAAATACGGAAAAACCAAGGTAGCCAGATCACTGGCCAGAATGCCAGAGGAAGCAGTGAAAACCGCCCAGGAGGTAGTATTCTACCAGAAGGATGCAGGAGCGCATAACCGGGCCATCAAACGGCTAATGGAAATGATCACCGGCGAGATTCTGACCGATGAGGAATTAAAGGAGCTTGGAAACATCGCGGACCAGATGGATTTCATGGATTATGAGGATTAGAAAGTACCGGTATTTCATGTGTGACCTGGAAACAACTGTATACGAAGGCCAGAAATTCACCGAAGCGTGGCTTGCAGGGTGTGTAGAACTTGGAACAGAGGACTGTCACACCTTCGGTTCCCTGGGAGAGCTGCTTACCTTCTTCAAACACTGTGGAAGCAACGTGATCGCGTATTTCCACAATCTCAAGTTTGACGGTTCCTTCATACTTGATCTGTTAATGCGAACCAGCTATAAGCAGGCCTTTCAGAAAGACAACGAATCCCCGGAATTTTCCGGTTCCTGGCTCAAGGAAAAAGACATGCCAAGCAACACCTTCAAGTACTCCATCAGTGACCGGGGCCAGTGGTACTCCATAACCGTAAAAACCAGCAAAAATATCATAGAATTCCGTGACTCTCTCAAGCTGCTTCCCATGTCTGTGGAAAGAATCGGTAAAGCATTCTCGCAGTACCGTAAGCTTGACATGGAATACGAAGGTTTCCGATATGCCGGCTGTCCAGTGACTGAAGAAGAAAAGGAATACTTCAAAAATGACCTCCTTATCCCAAAGGAAGCCCTGGAATACATGCAGAGCGAGAACCACACGAAACTTACCATAGGATCATGCTGTCTGGATGAATTCAAGACCAACATAGGAAAAGAAACCTATGAAACGCTGTTTCCAGACCTGACCCAGGTTGACTGCCCCTATCCCATCATTGATATCTTTGACACAGACCGGACGCCGGCAACTTCGGCAGACGAATACATCCGGAAAGCCTACCGTGGCGGCTGGGTATACCTGGTTCCAGGAAAGGCGAAAAAGGTGGTGGGGCCGGGGCTTACCGCCGACTGGAATTCCTTATACCCGTCGGTCATGCTTGGTGAAAGCGGAAACGAATACCCCATCGGGTTACCCAAATGGTGGAAAGGCAACTACATTCCTGATGAGGCTACCAGGCCGCACACCTACTATTACATCCGAATACGCACAATGTTTCACGTGAAACATGGAAAGCTTCCGTTTCTACAGATCAAGGGCAGTTTTCTGTATAAAGGAACTGAATGCCTGGAAAGCAGTGATGTGAATGGAAAGAGCATGATAGACTGGTTTGGCGAACCGGTGAAAGCAAGGGTGACTCTGACCCTTACCATGACAGACTATAAGCTGTTTCTGGAGCACTACGACGTGGAAGAGTTTGAGATCATCGACGGATGTTATTTCGGGGCGTTGTCCGGGCTGTTTGACGAATACATCCACAAATACGCGGAGATTAAGCAGAATTCGGAAGGAGCCAGAAGAGAGCTGGCAAAGTTGTTTCTCAACAACTTGTACGGAAAACTGGCCAGCAACGACAATTCCAGCTTCAAGTACTGCTATCTGGACGATGAAAAGAATCTCAAGTTTCTGCCAGTGGAAGCCCATAATAAGAAAGCCGGGCATATAGCCAGCGGTGCCGCTGTCACCAGCTATGCCAGGTATGCCACGATCACCCACGCGCAGCTTAACTATCACGGCCCGGATAAGCCAGGATTCTGTTATGCAGACACCGATTCCATTCACTGTGATCTGGCGGATGAAAGTGAACTGATAGGTATTCGAATCCACCCCACTAAATTTCTTCACTGGAAAATTGAAAGCCACTGGGAAACGGCGTTCTTTACCAGGCAGAAGACCTATATTGAGCACGTGACAGCAACGGACAAGGGAAAGTGTGAACCGTATTACGATATAAAATGCGCAGGCATGACTAAAAACTGTAAAGAGCTTCTAATTAAATCCTTCCAGGGAAAAACAGAGCCAGAAGAAAGCGACAGCATCGAATTAAAGAAACTGGTTCAGAGTGAGGAAGGCCAGGAGTTTTTAAAGACCGAAAGGGCACTGAGTGATTTTGTGCCAGGTTTAAAGGTGCCGGGAAAACTTTCTCCAGTAAGGATTCCCGGAGGAGTAGTACTCCAGCAGCAGGTATACCACATGCATTAGAAAGGAGCTAGTTAATGCTTATTATATGCAACCAAAAGGACGTTGAAAGTATGAGAGAGTACTGCATTAATTCACCTTGTGCAGGATGCATCTTTAGCACTAAAGGCAACTGTGCGGTGAAATTAGCAAACCCAGAAGAAATGCTGCCAGGCGTCTATGCTTTAGCACTTGAGGACGAATACAGGAAGGAGTAAAAATATGCTTGTAATGATTGAACGGTACCCGGAGACAAAGAAGATAGAACAGCTGGTAACCCCAGAGCAGTACAGAAGAATCGCTGCCCGTATGGAAAGCACATCATGTCCGGTTCTGGTAGATCTGGAAAACGGAATTATGAAGCCCGTAAGAGTGGAATATACGGGGCGATCTTATGACATGGTATTTCGGTGAAGGGAGAGCTGCCATGGACATTTACATAACACCGGAGGTAGCCGCTAAGGTCGATGGGCATAAAAAGGTTTATACGCGGATGAAACCCCAGGTCGTTCTTTGTATCACAGATACCCCCAGGATGCCAATTAGCTTGAGAGTGTTTCGCGATGAAATATGGTACTATTGCCCTCATTGCCACGGCTTAACATTTCATAATGAGATGCTGCCAACATTGTTGGATGAAGTCAAGTTATGCACTAAGTGTTATGGGGCAATTATAATTGAAAAGGAGGTATAAAAATGAAACTATTGGGAACAGTGACAGAAATAAAGGAGCTGCAAAAGAGATGTGTGTCAACTGAATGCGATGGCTGTGTCTTAAGCATGTCAGGGACTTGTGCGGTATACAACACCATGCAATATATGGATGATCTGAGCTATATAGACCCAGATCTGGAAACCACGATAGACATCTAATATATCGTAACCCCGGCACCCGGGAGCACGGAACCACCCGGAAACCAGCGCCGCCCCATTATTCCAGGGGTGGTATCGGCTAGCTGGCATCCCGGGAGAACCGGGGGCGATATCGAAAGGAGAAAACAATGAAACTAATAGTAAAGGGAGTAAACGTGGAATCCCTATTAACCCGATGCAAAGCAACTTGCCATGGGAATAAATGCCTTATGTGCATCTTGTATGCGACCTGCCAGGAAAATGGTCGTCCGATGTACGAGATCTTATCCCCGCAGAAAATCACGTTAATGGAGGAATAATTATGAACTCAACCAAATATCTTGTATTTCTTGTCATGATCATTATCTGGGCTTTGACGTCTTACTTTTTCGCTGTAGGCAACAAGCAGGACGGCCATTCTTTTGCCACCGGATGGCTTGTCGGCACTATCACCTTCTGGACAGTGATAAGCATCTACAGCATGGCATCCATTATAGCAGGAGGTATTGCCTTATGGTCATAACATTTGAAAGTGAACTGGAATCCATGGTAGTCCGGCAGCGCTGTGACCGGGCGGAGCGTGAAGGAACATGCCCCAGCTGCCCGTTATGGCACTTCTGCCAGGTAGATAACGGCTTTTCGCTAACGGTCAGACGGAAAGCATCGTCATCACGGCATCTTTGCAGTCCAGATTCTTAAACCGGAAGAACCCGTTGTTGAACATATACTTAAGGTCTGACCTTATCCAGTCCCCACCGGATACCAGCACCTGGTCAACATCGTGATCTGCAACAGTCACGGAAATAATCACCGGATAGGAAGCATCAAAGCTGTCCGAGCAGTACACCAGCCCCGAAGAGGTACGTCGAAGCCCGTACCTCTTTTTGTTGTACACCAGAGTGGCCAGGTACACCATTTCCTCATTGATCTTTTCAATGAATGCACGCTGGTCATTCAGGTATACATTCTGGCTGGCGTAAGCCACATAGGAGGAGTCGCTAAACGCGCGGTTAAACTGGCTTTCCTGCTGAAGCTTACTTACATCTTCGTTGTAACGCTGTTGCAGCACCCAGCCTTCCCCGCGCAGGAATTTGGTGTAGTCATTGAGCCGGGCCGATATTTTGAGGGCCCGGTAGTAGGGATTGAGCATACTCACCGCATTGGAGCACATATACACGGGTACATACCGCACCTGCTTACCCCCGCCTCTTGCGACGGTGGTGTGAAGGGAAATGAACTTACTGACCTCATTCTGGCAGTACCGGCCTGATTCAGACTGGAACTCGTCCATGATCATACGTTCTGTGTCTGCAAAAAGGTGGGAGTACCGGCGGAGCTTATCCGCCGTATTGAGTGCGGCTGCATACCCACAGCATTCCCCGTCTATGTAGAGTTCGTGAAAGGCGCCTTTCATGAATTTTTCCGAGCCGAATTCCCGGCCCGGAAAGAACAGCCTGGAGATCTCTCCGAAAAAGGCCTTATCCAGGTTATCCATTTCACCCTCAAACCGGAAGATAGTCATGAACTTTCCCAGGCCGTCCAGATACTTTTTGACCACGTGGCGGTTGAACCAGGTAGTTTTACCGTCTGAACGGTTCGAGCAAACCATATAGATTTCCGGCTTCAGGCCGTTGATATCCATTTGGGACAACAGTCCCGTCCCGTCGTAATATGCCATTTTCGTTACACTCCAATAACTGTTCTATAATAATTATAACATAACCCTGTACAAATAGCAAGAGGTGTGTTATAATATAAATAGAACAATAAATGTTTCACGTGAAACATCAGGATGATAAGGAGGTGACAAAATGGATATGAACGCACTAGCAAGTCTTGTTGGCAGTCTTGGATTTCCGATTGTTGCCTGCTGCTATATGGCCTGGAATCACGAAAAGGAGTCCCAGCGGCACAACGAAGAAACCATGAAAACAGTAGAAGCCATAAACAATAACACCGTTGCCCTGACCAAACTGGCAGAGCGGCTGGGACAGCCGGAGGAATAGGATGAAATTAGTAAAACGGGATACCTTACGAAAGCTGGCCGTTGGAACATGCTTTTTTCCGGTCAGTTGTGATGGCAACCCCGTCTGGGACGAATTTAACATTATCAGTAGCCAGTCCGAATGCGGGTTTATCGGTGTCCTACCCGTAGTTCCTTATTACAGCCGGTATGAGCTCATGGACAAAGGCATCACAAAGGCCGATAATGACACCATTGATACCCGTTACTGGGATTATGAACCGGAAGAATATTTCGCGGTTCTTGACCGGGATGAACTGGAAAGCATGAAAGAGGCCATCAATTATGCACTGGCCCGGGAGGATCTAATATGAAGACATGCAAATACGGGGACAAGGGAACGGACGTAGCCGTAATGCAGACCATCCTTTCCGCGTTGTGGATGACCGACTACAACGGAGTGTTCATTACGCCGGATGGCGAGTTTGGAAGCAAAACCCGGGCAGCGGTAGAACGCTTCCAGGCAGCTGCACAGAAGAACGGTCTGTATGATGGGCAGATTGACGGGATATTTGGCCCCAAATGCTGGAGGGCGGTTGGTTATGATTCGTAAACACTACGGCACAAAAACAACTGACGCTGCATGTGCCATGTCTGGCTGCAATGACTGTATTCTGAACTACCTGATTGAAATATGCCCCTATCAGGACGGAATGCCTGCACAGATTCTTCTGGACTTTAACCTTAAGGAGGAAGCACATGCCTGATATAAACCTTGCCTGGAATTGGGCAGTGGAAACATGCAACGCCCCAAACGTTGGTTACTCCCAGGCATACCGGAATGAGAACACAGTCGGTGGGATTACCTATTATGACTGTTCCAGCTTTATCTGGTACGCCCTTAAGGCCGGCCTTTTCCCAATCGAAGAAGCCTACCTTAAAACCATGGGGTTCCCATATACAACAAACGCCATTGTTACAGCATATGAACGCGACTGGCTTACAAACCTTGGTTTCACCCAGGTGGATATCCAGGGGGAGTGGAAACCCGGCGACATATGCTGGCGAAGTGGCCATACGGAAATGGTGTATGAGGGTGGCATGGCCCAGGGCAGAACCATGGGCGCCCACACCGCCAACACCTCCCTGGCTAACCAGGTGTCCATCAATGCCGCAGCTACACCGGCCAGCAAGTGGTCATCCATATGGCGGTACGGGGGCGGTGGCTCCGGTACCGGGCCCACGGACTGGATCAAAGGAAACCGGGCACTGTCCCTTTCCGAAATGTCCAACAACGCGGTGCTGGTAGACAAATTCCTGACACCCCGCGGGTGGTCAAAGCAGGCCATCGCGGGTCTTCTGGGAAACATGCAGACCGAATCCTGGATTAATCCGGGCGTCTGGCAGAACCTAAATCCATTAAACCCGGAACTTGGGTACGGTCTGGTGCAGTGGACACCGTCCACCAAAATTACAGACTGGCTTACGGCCGGCGGGTATGAACTGGACGACGGTGATGCACAGCTTCTATGGATTGATGACGAGACAGTCCCCCAGGGACAGTGGAATAAGTCCACCCAGTACCCCCTAAGCTTTGAGGCATTCAAGATTTCCCAGGAAACCCCGGAATACCTGGCCTATGCCTTTATGTACAACTTTGAACAGCCCGGGGACTTAAACCAGCCAGTCCGGCAGCGGCAGGCCCGGTACTGGTATGAGTATCTTGCTGGGGATATTCCCCCAACACCCGTGGAGCCGAATCCACCTGGCCCCGGGGTGATCGACAGCCAGAAACGGCTGCCGCTCTGGATGCTCCTTAAGCATCCCTATTATTAATCCAGAAAGGAGTAAACACATGGCAGTAAGATCACGAGACGAACTGATGTCGTCCTTCCGCACCATCGTGGGAGAAAACGCCGACGACACAACTCTGGCATTCATTGAAGACCTGACAGACACGATGTCAGACTTTGACAGCCGACTTTCCGGTTCCGAAGACTGGAAAACAAAGTACGAGGAAAATGACGCAAGCTGGAGGCGGAAATACGCGGAACGGTTCTACAATCCCTCATCCGCACAGTCCGGCAACAACAATCCCACAGACACCCTGACCGAATCCGGGGTTGAGACAGAGGCCGTGGTACCCAGGTATGAAGACCTCTTTAAAACCGACACCGGCACCTATGAATAAAGGAGGTAAACCATGTCCTACAGAGTAGATGTAACCACGCTTCAGGCAAGCAGCGTTGACATTATTAATACCATCCGGCAGAATGCAAGTGAACAGTACCAGTCCCAGGTTCCGGCCATCACCAAGGCCAGTGAGATCCCCAAAGTCGGAGAGGTCCTGATGGGCTATCCCGTCCTGGCTAACCAGTTCCTGACCGAACTGATGAACCGGATCGCCCTGGTTCTCGTCAAGTCCGCTACCTTCAATAACCCCTACGCGGAGCTGAAAAAAGGTTATCTGGACTACGGCGAAACCGTCGAAGAAGTGTTCGTGGAACTGGCAAAGGCCCGTGAGTTTTCTGTGGAAAAGGCAGCCGCCCGGGAGCTTCGAAGGACCGTCCCAGATGTGCGCACCGCCTTCCACTGTCTCAACTGGGCTGTCCAGTACCCGGTAACCATTCAGCGAAACGACTTAAGGAAAGCGTTCCTTACTGTTGGCGGTGTATACGGCCTGGTGGAAAAAATTGTGCAGAGCCTTTACACAGCCAACAATTACGACGAGTTCCTGCTGTTTAAGTACCTTCTGATCAAGGGCGTCAACAAGGGCATCATCAAGCCCCTGGTTCTGGAGGCGGACACCACCAACGCGGCTGCCATCAGTTTCCGGGCGACCAGCACCCTGATGACCTTCCTTAAAACGGACTTCAACGCCCGCGGTGTCCATACCAGCACCCCCAGAAATGACCAGTTTATTTTCATGGACGCCAAATACAACGCCAAGTACGACGTGGACGAACTGGCCGTTGCCTTCCAGATGGATAAGGCGGATTTCCAGGGTCACCTGATGTTTATCGACGAGTGGGACAGCTTTGACAACGAGCGGTTCTCCAACATCATCGAAAACACCGACATGATCGAAGAGGTGACCGCCGCCGAGCTGGCCGTTATGAAGAACGTCCGGGCCATTGCGGTAGACCGGGAATGGTTCCAGTTCTATGACAATTCCATCATTTTCGACGACACCAAAGTGGCTGCCGGCAACTACTGGAACTACTTCCTGAACATCGAAAAGACCGTTTCCTGGAGCCCATTCTCCAACGCGGTGGCATTCCTGGCCCCGGCCGGTGCACCCGTATTGCCGGAAACCATTACCGTGGAAGTAGCCGGAAAGTCCATCAGTCCGGAGGCAACTACCCTGACCCTTACCGTAGAAAAGGAAAACGGCAACTATGCGAACCAGTTCAACTTTGTCCAGACGGAAGCCCTGACTGCTGCGGGCATCGGAGTGCATCCGTACGGGGCAATCCTGATTCCGGCCAGCCAGACCGCCACAAACATCGCCCTGGAGGTGGTGATCGACGGCGTTACCTATTTCGCTCAGACCGCTGTGAACGCGGCCAGCAACGTTGGCGCAACGGTGGAGTTTAAACAGACCGCACCGGCCGGAGGAATCAGTGAGGTTTCCCCGTCTGACGGCGTGAACACGGCTCCCGCAAAGGCCGCCCGGAGCACTAAGTAACTTGTACATCGCACCGGATTCCACAATCTGGCTCCTGCAAAATGTTCCGCTGGACCCCTCCTATGAGCATACGTGCTTATGGGGTTCAGCGGCAGCGCAGGAAGCCTGGTTTACCAGCCACGCACTCCACATCTTTGACCAGATAAGTTACCAGAGGCACACGAAGAATTCCATCCGCCTGGAAATTACGGCGGAGGAAGCGATGGTCTGTAACTATATGGCATTTGAAAACACGGCATTTGCGGGCCACATGTTCTATGCCTTCATCACGGATGTGGAATACGTAAACAACAAAACGTGTGAGATCTTTTATGAGCTGGACGTGATGCAGACGTTTCTCTTTGACGCACACCTGGAGGAATGCTGGGTCGTGCGGGAACACAGTGCCACGGATGTTGCCGGACAGAACCTTATGGCGGAATCGGTGGACATTGGCCCGGTCATCACATCCTATGCAGAAAAAAGCGGTTACATGTCCAACTACAATGTCATCATGACGGACGTGTTCCGGGATTCTTAGGAGGGTATTATGGCTTTAATCAACGGCTTATACCAGGGCGCACGTCTTTCCCAGTGGCGCTACACCATGCTGAACGGCCTGGACGATTACCTGGATTCCGTGGTGGGGGCTGGCAGAGGGAACCAGGTCGTCGGTCTTACCATGGTTCCAAGCGGGCTCTTTGATGCGGATGCAACAGAACCTGCCTGGGAATCCATGCGGTTTACCTTCCCAACTTCCCTGGACCGTAGAAAAGACGGTGGCTACGTGCCCCGCAATAAAAAGCTCCTGACCGCTCCCTATACCTTTTTCCGGGTTGACGTTGGAGGAAATTCCAAGGACTATGACTTTGAAAAAATGCTGAACTTTGATCCCGGCGGCAACTTTACCTGGGAGTTCTGTGGGGTGGCTTCCCCCAATCCCGAACTCCTGGTGATTCCGGAAGACTATGACAACCGCCACCGCCCGGCTGAGTATTCCCTGGTGTTTAACAATTTCCCCCAGTGCGCGTTTACCACCGATTCTTACCGGGCCTGGCTGGCTTACCAGACATCCGGTGGTGGGGCAATGAATTATATCACATCGGCCGCGGGGGTTGCATCCCAGGCACTTACCGGTAATTATGTGGGGGCTGCCCTGGGAGTGGTTGGAGCCTATGCCAGTTTGCAGCAGCAGGCCTACAAGGCACAGCGGGAAGACCGGCTTATCGGTAACCAGTCAGGAAGCGCCCTGGTGGGTTCCCGGGTTATGGACATCGTGTTTAAGGTGATGTCCATTACCAAAGAATATGCCCGCTCCATTGACGACTATTTTGACCGGTACGGATACGCCACAGAACGGCTGAAAGTGCCGAACCGGAGTGTACGGCCACACTGGTGCTACACCCAGACCAGAAACTGTGCTGTGATACCCGAATCCGGCGGAATTCTTCCGGGGGCATTTGCCAGGCAGATCGAATCTATTTACAACAAGGGCATTACCTTCTGGAAATCCATCAATGAAGTGGGAAATTATGCCCTTGACAACACCGTGTAAGGAGGGTTACAATGGCAAGAAAAAAGGGTAAGCACCCTTACACTTATTTTGAAGAGTCCGCTGTCCTGAACCGGTGTCTGTATGACCGGTATTTTGACCAGCTCATGCAGCTGTCGATCACACTCCCCCAGTGGGATGACATGCCGGATTCTATTGACACCCGTTACATGGAGCTGTCGCTGTTCCGCTCTGGAGCTGCCGTGTTCTTTAAGGATGAAGTGCTGGACCAGTACCTATGCCTGCCGGTTGCTCAGGGTGGGGAGTTCAACGAGTATGGAATCCCGTTTTTCCGGACAGCTTACGGGTTTAATTCCTACCACTACGATCTGACCGCGGACAACAGCGTGATGATCTTTGACAACGTGCTCAAGACCCCTCTGATGCCTACGATGGAACTCATGGCCTACCTGATGGCGGACTATGATATGACCATCAAGATTAACGCCAACGTGCAGAAAACCCCGGCTGTTCTGGAATGCGATGAGTCCGAACGCCTGACCGTGGAGAATCTGTTTAAAGAATACATCGGCAACGCCGCGGTCATCAAAGGAAGACGGGGCATACAGAATTCCCTTACAGCGATTCAGCCGGCTGCACCCTTTGTGGGCCCTCAGCTGTATGAGATGAAGACACGGTACTGGAATGAGGCACTCACCATTATCGGGGTGCCCAACATGATCGAGACACACCACCAGAGGCAGAGCACCGATGAGGTGTACCGGGATATGGGCGGAATGCTGGCCAGCCAGTATAACCGGCTGTACATGCGAAAGAAAGCGTGTGAGGAAATTAACCGCATGTTTGGCCTGAATATTTCCGTGGATTATTCGGTGAACGTGTCAGACCTTATGACCGGGGCCCAGGGGGTGGGGAAGAATATGCCGGAGTTAGGAGGTGGTTCGGGTGTCCAGGAAAACGAGAGTGGAGAAAGTGATTGATATAGCGGAGGACGCATTGGAAATTCTGTACCAGATGGATTTTGATTATGAAACCCGGTGCATTGTCCTTAACCTTAAGTGTGATCTGGAAAAGCTTAGAAGGAAGGTGGTGGGGTAATGGCCAAATATACAACGCAGCTCCGTTCTATTTGTGAGGAACTGTCCGGGTTCGGTAAGGCCGGGGGCTATGCGGATGTGGAGCAGATTGTTACCGCTGCGATGCCGAAGATTTTCTCGTTCTCCTACCCCATTTTTAACGAGAATTACCGAACGCCCCTTCAGAAGAAAATTCTGATGCACTTCTATACACGCGAAATTGGGTTTGAAACATACGGACTCTGGAAGCTTAAGCTACAGACCAAACTGAACGAGATTATGCCGTACTATAACCAGCTGTATGAGTCAGAACAGATTCAGTTTGACCCTATGACCAATGTCAAGTTCACCGAAGTGCTTGACTCGGATAAGCACCAGACGCAGGATGATACCACCAATACCAGCGTGGATGAAGACTACCACCGGTCCACTGAAACCAACGGTGCCGACTACGATCTGTACAGCGCGACACCGCAGGGCGGGCTCCAGGGGGTGGATTCAGAGCAGTATCTAACGGAAGCTACCAAGTATGTCAAGGGGGCAGGGGCGGAGGAAGACAATACGGGGAGTACCTTAACGGATTCCACCTACAACAGTACTGTCCAGGCTACCCAGGATGATACCAGGACCATTACTGGTAAGAACAGCGCGGAAAGCTTTTCGGAGTTTCTCAACCAGTACCGGGATACCTTCCTTAATATTGATATGAAGGTCATTGGGGAGCTGGAAGAGTTATTTATGGGGCTCTGGTGAAGGAGGTTTTATGGATAAGATTACTTTTAGGAGGCTTGTTCTGGCCAGAAAATTTGCCCTGAAAGCGATTGAGGAAGTCTGCCGGTCTGATTATGACCCGCATGACGCGATCCGCTGGAATGGGCACCTGAATATCGTGTGCCAGGAGATACTCCAGGCTCTGGAAGAACAGCTTGACAAGGAGGAATGAGCGGGTGTCCAATAAAGAGTACAGAATGGTGGTAAGGCTTAGGAGCCTACTCATAAGGTTTGAGGAAGGGATTTTGTCCATGGGCCAGGATAATGCGGATGCCACACGTTGGTACGGGCATATTAATCTTGTCAGGAAAGAATTGGATGCCCTCATTGCTTCACAGCTTAAAAGGGAGGAAATGTTATGAGTTTGGCGAATTTGAACCAGCTGTCTACGTTCCGCTTCTGGTGCCAGAAGGTGCTGCCCCTTGTGTATGATGATTCTCTGTCTTACTATGAGGTGCTGTGCAAGTGCGTGGATTACATTAACAAGCTTATTGAGAATGACAAGGAGATGGCTGCGGCGATTCTTAAGAATGAGCAGAATATTGCGCAGCTTCAAAAAGAGATGGATATTGTTCAGGCGGAGCTTGAAAAGGTGAAGAATGGACAGTATATGAGTGTCTATATTGAGGCCCTGGCTAAGTGGATTGACGCGAATCTACAGCAGCTGGTTGCCCGGGTGGTGAAGTATGTGTTCTTTGGGCTGTCGGCTAATGGGCACTTTGTGGCTTATATTCCGCCGACGTGGGATTTTATTGGGTTCGATACCATTATGCAGCCGAAGAATCCGCTGTATGGGCATCTGGTGATGTACTGGTAAGGAGGATCTTATGTTTTCAGAACAGTTGAACAATATGAACGATGATTTGATCATTCTGATCGAAAATCTGGAATCTATGCCGATAAAAGATCATGACACTAAATTATATGTCCTGCATCTTTTACGAGATGCGACGTTTTATATGGCCTTGGCTATTAATAAAGAACGGGTTGCGGTTAATGATTGATGTTTCACGTGAAACATCAAGGATGCGTTCGTAATTACGATTCGACGTCGGCTCATATGTTCTGGAATTTTTACCGGCACATGATACCAAGCATTTTATTTTACACATATGTGGAGGTGCTTTCATTGGTTGAAGCAAGGTTTAACAAGTTCTTTTCGCCGGAAGAGCTGCCGGGGCAGCTTAAGGTATTCCGGCGTGGGAATATCATGTGCGCTGCTGTGGTTGCTAACATGTGGCGCGGTGGTACTTACAGCAAGTCTGACTGGAAATCTTGGATTGAAGGAGGTCAAAACAATGTTTGATGTGAACAGTAAGGTTGGAAGTGGAGCGATGCCGGCTGCTACGGGCGTGACGCCGCCTTTACAGCCTACGAATCCGGCGTATAATACGTATGTTGGGGCAAGGTATGTGCCCGTGTTTTCGGAGCAGCCTGGGGCTCTGTGGACGCCTGATGTGGCGTATGAGCCGTTGACGATTGTGCTCCATGAGGGGAATTCTTATACTTCCAAGACGTTTGTTCCGGTGGGGGTGCAGATTACGGATCAGGAGTATTGGGCGTTGACTGGGAATTATAATGCTCAGGTGGAGATGTATCGGCAGGAGGTTAATAACTTACAGCAAGAACTCGATAACCTTAATCCCGGCACTTTTAGGAAAAAAAGAAAAGTCATTGTGATGGGGGACAGTTGGGCTAATGGCTATCCTGGCGGTGATAATACCGTTGGTTGGCTTGACTGTCTGTTAACAACAGATTGGTATAATGTGCCAACAACTAAATTATATAGGTCCGGCTGTGGTTATTCACCTACGGAAAATAACTGGCTGAATTTACTCAAAACAGCCAGCATCCAAAATAAAGATGAAATAACAGAAATTTATGTTGTTGGCGGAACAAACGATCTAAACAAAAGCACAACTGTAATAAAGGCCGGGATGGATCTTTTACGTAATTATGTAAAAGAGAATTATGTTAACGCAAAATTAATAAATATTTATGTTTGCGTTTTATCAAATCAAGCGCTTGCAGCTGCCTATTTACAAAGCTCACAAAATGCTAAAATAACCTGTATAGACGCAAAAAATTTCTGCAACTTTATGGGTTCTAACATTTGGACTGCAAGTCAACACCCGGCTCAAACTTTCCAATATTATTTAGCTAATAATATCGGAAAGATCATAATGGGCGATAACCCAGTTATGAATTGGGAATATTTGGAATACCCATTAACGCCGGCAGCTGGTGTTACTTTTACCGGCAATCCAAATTTTGCTGTTGTTGCAATTAACAACACAAAATGGTTCTCCTATACCAATTTTGAAATTGTTGGTAATTTTACTGAAGGAGAATGGATTCAAATAGGTTATAATGAAAATGATATCATACCAATCAATTTTAAATATGTGGGCAATATAATAATTAGCGGGGTTGCTATTATAGGAAGTGAAAGTGTTCCGGCTAACTTTTTCATGAACTTTAATAATTCAACCACGCAAAGATTGGTGTATAACATCCGGTGGATTACATTAACAAATAATCATAACAACGCGACTAGGTTGATTGTTCCATCTTCGCCTTTTGAATTTAGCGCCTTCATGTTTTAACAAGCTTTAGACCCCCCATTTATTTCACACTATCATAGCATATTTCATGCCAACTTTAATGTGTGTAATGTTCCTCCATGCCGGACCTGCGGGTCGATGGGCATGGCTCTGCACACCACAGCTTGTATGAACGGCTTATTGTTACACACCCTGTTATTTTTGTCGATGTCAAAAATTGGCAAAAAAATGGGGTGTTTTCTTTAATGTGGG
>ERZ778515.1404-NODE-1404-length-17291-cov-5.196623_pt1 | contig 17291 bp, 9 predicted proteins | sample MGYA00510343_ERZ778515 | MGnify/ENA primary metagenome ERZ778515 (study PRJEB29527, sample SAMN07138965) | mouse gut metagenome | material: feces | host: mouse | place: China:Nanjing | collected 2016-01-25 ...
TTTCAAGCTGCCGATTCAACTTTTTTATGGTGTTCCTTATCCCGAACTCGCGTTACATAATTTTCGCTTGATGTGTCCTACCGGCCTCTTTATGCGTGACAATCGGCCCTGCGAACTATGCCTTGAAAATGGAAATGAATGGGGGTGTGTCAGGCACAACTGCGAACATTCAATGCTCAAATCGCTCGGATATGCGGCACGTAACGCAGTAGCCCGTATCAGACGGCATTATATCGACTGTGTCGACCGCTTTGCCTGCATCACTGACTTCCAGCGACGCAAGCTCATCGAAGCCGGATACCCCGAAGAGCGACTTTTAGTGATACCCAATTCGGTAGATGTATCCTCGACACTCCCATCACCACGTGATGACCGTTATGTGGCCTATAGCGGCCGAATCAGTCGCGAGAAAGGTGTCGATATGATTATTGAGACAGCTCGTCGTCATCCCGACATATCTTTCCGTCTTGCCGGAGCTGTGCGCGACACCGATCTTGTGGAAAACCTCCCCTCTAATGTCGAACTGACAGGCTATCTTTCCAGTCGGTCATTGCAGGACTTCTACGCCGGAGCGAGCTTTTTTGTAATGGCATCTCGCTGGTATGAGGGATTCCCAATGACCATTCTTGAGGCAGCAAGCTACGCAAAACCAATGATTGCACCCGACCACGGAGGTTTCACCGAGATTATCGGACGTGGAGATGACGCTGTCGGAATACTCACCCGCCCCGGCGATGTCGAGACTCTTGACAACGCAATCACATCACTCTGGAATAATCCATCCGAAGCCCGACGCCTCGGACTCGCCGCATACGATAAACTCAAAGCCCGATACTCAACCCAAGTCGTCGCCACGAAATGGGATAACCTGCTCAGAACCATCACAAGCAAATAATCCGCAACGATTTATGCCACAACAAATTACCCCCCCGATTCACACACAAAAAAATCTAATAATCAACGAATTATCGGACTGGACATAATCCGAGTCATGGCCATACTTTTTGTAATTGCCGGTCATTTCTTTCTCAATACGCCATCTCATGACGCTATATTTGAAGGTCCATCCATGTTTCTGCAAGGGATGATGAGAACTTTAACAATGGTAAACGTGCCGTTATTTCTGATTTTGACAGGTTATCTGAATCTGAATAAACAGATATCTCGAAAATACTATCAAGGCATGGTTGCCGTATTGCTCAGTTATCTCATCATATCAATAATTACCATATTCTTTCGCGAGTTGTATGGTCACGAGCATCTTTCACCAATTAAATGGATTTTGAAAATAACCGATTTCTCAGCAATCAGCTATGCTTGGTATATCGAGATGTGGATCGGTCTGTTTCTTCTCACACCCTTTCTCAATATCCTTTGGAAAAATATAGCTACACGACACCATAAACATATATTAATTGCCACTCTATATTTCCTATGTGCATTCCCTGATATGTTTAACCGATATGGCGTACATCTCGTCCCGGGATATTGGGAATTAATCTATCCGTGTGCATTCTTCTTTATTGGTGCATATATCAGAGAATTTCAACCGGCATGCGACACATGGCGACTGCTGCTTTTCATTATCACATGTTGTCTTGTCAATCCAATGTTCAATCTGCTGTTTGTGACCAACCACTCGATGATTCAGCTTGTCGGAGACGGCAACGGCATTATAGGCATGCCATTGGCCGCTGCTGTTTTCATACTGATTTATCGTGTCAATTTCAATCCCCGATGGCTCAGATCGATACTGACAAGCATATCTCAAGTTTCTCTTGACATGTATCTTGCAAGTTACATGTTTGACATTGCCGTATATTCCTTCTTCAAAGACAGATATTTTGAAAATCAAGGACAATTTGGAATATGGTTTTTCGTAACAGTCCCTATTGTCTTCATTTCGAGCTACATATTTGCCATAGTCAAACAATATATATTCCAACTGGCTCACTTGCCAACCAAATAATCAGTCAATCCATACCCAGAAACACACATACATGGACACATACTTTAACATCAGATACGAATTTGACCGGGGACGTGTGCATGACACAATATCCCAACGGCTAAAGGATGCCGGTTCAGACTACATCTGCGTGGCCGACGGAGTGATAATGAACACTGCCAACCGATTTCCCGACTATCTCAAAGTGGTAAACGACGGCATGTTCTCCATCTGCGACAGCAGCTACGTGCCTCTTTACATCAAATGGATACACGGTAAACAATACGGACAATATTGCGGAAGCGAGATATTTCGTGACATTGTGGCAAGCCGCAGATACCGGATGATCTTTCTCGGCACACAGCAACACATTCTTGACGGGCTGAAAGAAAACCTGAAGAAATTCAATCCGGATATAGAAACCATGAAATTTATCGAGCTCCCGTTTCGCACCGTCAGCCAGTTTGATTATCCCGAAATCGCTGGAATGATCGAAGAGGACGGTGCTGACATCGTATGGGTGGCACTCGGAGCACCCAAACAGGAATTTTTCATGTCGATGCTCAAGCCCCATTTGAAACACGGAGTCATGATAGCCGTCGGAGCCGCATTTAAATTCTACAGCGGAGTCGACACCTCGCGGGCTCCGGGTTGGATGGTGCGCAACCACCTCGAATTTATACATCGTCTCACTCAGGAACCCGGCAAGCAATTTCGTCGCTGCTATCATATTGTCCGCACACTCCCGCGTCTGCTCTACAAGGAATGGGCTATCGCAAAAAACAGCCGATAACTCCCCGCTGACCTAACCCCAAAATGTTTTCTCTATCAGTACGTTTTCGTCCGTCACGCACGCCCTCCGGTGAAGGAAGAGTGTGGTACGTAATACGACAAGGAGAAAAGACGCGCACAATAGCAAGTGAAATCCGCTCGGCCGACCCTCGGATAATACACATAGCAAAAGACCGCCTTGTATTTGACCTGAAAAGCATATCACGCACCATCGAAGACATGTGTGACGTCAGCAAGGATGTATCGCTCGACGATGTTATCGACAAGTGCTCCGCCACACTCCGGGGTGAAAATCCCTACGCCGAACTCATCGAGCGTCTTGGATCGCACTTTCCGGTCAGAAACGACATCACAAGAATATCCAAAGAATATGCCGACTGTTTTGAAATCGTCCGGCCTGCTCCCGTGACAGACTCGTCGGTCATGTTGCTTGAGTATATCGACCGACTCGCCTTTGACTATCGCAAAGATGGCAAATCATCCTCCGGCTCATATCGCAGCACACGTCACAGCCTGTCAAGATTTCTTGACGGTAAAGATATTGCTATCGACTCTGTCAATACCACACTAATAAATGACTATCGACAATATTTATCGACAATCGTCTCGCCCGAGACCGCATCATTCTATATACGCGTGTTACGGTCAACACTCAACCACGCCCGACGCGAAGGCTTCTTCAACAAGCAAATCAACTGGCCCTCGACAATAAACTCACATAGCAAAACCCAAAAGACCACACCACCACTCCGTACACTTGACCGTGACACAATGCGCCGTATCGCCGACCTTGACCTTACAGGTTTACCGGATGCAATGCTTGTCCGCGACATCTTTATGTTCAGCTTCTATGCACAAGGCATCGAGCTCGTCGACCTTGCCAATTTACGTATCACATCCCTCACCGGTAATCACCTTTCCTATCGTCGGCGCATCAAAGGCCGCCTTGTATCCGTGCATCTCGGAGAGAACGCTCTCGCCATCATAAAACGTCATCATGAACCGCAAAGTCAATTTCTTTTCCCTCTATTACATCAAGGAAGCAAAGACTATTCGTTCTCATGGGTAAAGACACGCATACGCACTGCACTCCAGACCATCAGTAAGCTCATCGACGCAGACATCACACTGTCATTCGGCATGAGCCGCAACACATGGCTCCAGCTCTCCAACACCATCAACCAATCCGAATCTATGATATAAACCAGGTTTAACCTCTGTATATCTAGATAGATAGCGCAGGCTCAAGCATGATGAGTCTGCGCTATCTACTTTTACATCAAAATGACAGCCCTCCGGATGCCTTTGAGAAAGCGGCCGGAGGGCTGAAGCGTAATGTGATGTTTCTTGCGATTACTTAGAGGGTGCCTTAAAGATCGTAATGCACGTAATTGGCACCTTCGAGGATGCGGGCGCGTATCAGAGCGTCCTTACCAGTGGCCTCATATTTCGGAGCCACACGGTCGGCTACAATCGAGAGGTCGCCATAACGGAGAGCCATACGGTTCATGAACGCATATGTGCGGCCTTCGCAGGCAAACTCAAGAAGAGCCTCGTCAAGAATCTGCATATCATTTATTCTAATAGCTTCGGCTGCCGACACTTCGCTTTCGTCGAGATCCGTAATCATTGAACGGCCGGGAATCTCATGACATCCGCGGACGCCAGTGTTGGGATATCTGAACGCTCCCCACTCGGCATTGCTGGTCCAGTTGACAGTAAAACCGTTCCACTCGGCATCCTCTGCATCATAAGCTCCGTTGACACCATTGTTGATGAGAGCGGAAGACGCTACGTAACGCTGAAGGTGGTTTAGAGCCTCGGCAAGATAGAAGTGATACTGTGTGGCTCGATAAGTAATGATGTGTACATCCGACAGTGATGTGCGCGATGTCACAGAATACTTATAGATGACAGGCTGAGCAGATGTGGGATAGCGGAATGTACCGAGATAACGGGTATCCTCAGTTGCGCCGGGGTTGAAACTGCTGTCTTTCCAGCGGTTCATGCCAAACTTGGAGGGACGGAGCAGATAGCTATTGCGGTCGGAATAGAGGAAATGGTCATTGAGTGTGTTGTTTTGATTATGCTCATAATCATAGAGGATTACAGAGATAATCTCATAGAATCCCAATGTCGGATTGGAGAATACACCTCTCCACTGACCGGTATTACCGTTACTGGTAATCCAATAGGGGTGAGTGCCATGGTTGCCGATAAGGGCGGTGTTGATAGCAGGGAGGATGAGGTCGCATACTTTCTGATAGTAAGGCTGCGCTGCTGCAATATCACCGGAAGTGGCATCGACAATAGCACCCTTCCAAAGAAGCAGCTCTGAGTACACGCCTTCATAGGCAGGCACCATGTGGTTCCACTGGCGGAACGAAGAGTTGGCGATTGAGGTGATGTTGTCGGGGTCAAGCCATGCAATCCAGTTGATGTCACGATTGGAGGGTACTCCGTTCCAACCGTTCTCCATGAGCTGGAGAGCACGGTCCATAACTTCGCTGACAGAAAGGAGCTCGAAGCCGTTGGCAGGCGTAAGCTCGGTAAATTCGGTAACGGCCGAGTCAAACCACATAGCCTCACCATAGATTTCGGCAATGGTCTTGTAAGTCCATGCCTTTACACGGATGGTGGACGACACGAGGTCAGCCCATATCTCAGGGTCAACGCCTGTCAGTTTGCCATACTCCTTCATCTTGATAAGATAGTCGTTGCAGGCCATGATTACATCATAATAGGCCGCCGGATTGGCATAGCTGTTGCCACGGAGATCCTCGTCATAGTTATAGAGCGAGATGATCTCTGGAGTGGAGTTGGAGGTCGTCTCAAGGAGTTCGGCACGCGTGTCTGTGAGAAGAATCTCCTTGTCGCCGATGGCCTGCAGCTTGGTCATGATGCCGAGGAAGCCGGTGTACATCTCGGTGTCAGACGAAATGTAGTCCTCACCGTTGAGCTGGTCATCGGTTTCGGGGTCGAAGAAGTCGGAGCAACCGGTGAAGGTCATGGCCGACATCATTATAGAGAGACTGTATATGAACTTTTTCATTGTTACTTTGATCATGTGGAGAGATGTTAGAACTTAAGGTTCACGCCAAGTTTAACCGAGCGGGGAGCTCCGACCTTGCCGTAATCCACGCCCTGGAGGACGGTAGAGTTGGAGTAGGAAAACTCGGGATCAAGGCCAAGATACTTGGTTGCGGTCAGAAGGTTCTCGCCGGTAACGTAGATGGTGCCACCCTGGAAGAATGAGAGGAAAGGCTTATCCCAAGTGTAGCTTACGGTGATGTCGCGGAGCTTGACATAGGATGCATCCTCGATCCAGCGGTCAGAGAAGTCGTTGTTGCCGACCTTGTCGCCATAAGATACGCGTGGGATATCGGTAACCTGACCCTCCATTGACCAGCGGCGCATAACAGCGGTAGACTGGTTGGAGAAATCCTTGCCGCTCTCGGTCAGACGGCGTACGGCGTTGTAGGCCTTGTTGCCGTGAGAGTAGGCGAAAGTGAGGTCAAGGGCCCAGTTGCGCCACTCGAGACGGGTGAAGAAGCTACCGAAGAAATCGGGTGTGGCCGAGCCGAGCACCTGACGGTCGTTGTCGTTGATGATGCCGTTGCCGTCAACATCCTCATAGTGGATGTCACCTGCCTGATAGGGAGTGCCGGAACGGTTGACAAGATTGGCGGCCTCAGCCTCGGCTGTGGTTGAGAATACGCCGAGCGCACGGTAACCATAGAATGCATAGGGGTCTCCGCCTACCTCGGTAATCATCTGGGCATTGTTGTCAAGCTTGGTGATGATGCGGTCGAGGTTGCCAAGCGAACGTATCTTGTTGTTGAGAGTGGTGATGTTGCCACCTATCATCCAGCGGAAGTCGCCAGTGTTTACGGGCATAACCGAGAGGCTGGCTTCAAAACCTTTTGACTCGATACGTGCATCATTGTTGTAGTAGGACGAGGTACCGAACACCGACGAACGCTCACCGGCCATAAGTACATCGCGGGCATCAATGTTGTAGTAGCCGGCACCGATCTGGAGGCGGTTGTTGAGAAGCGAAGTCTCAAGACCCACGTTGAGTGTGAGGTCACGCTCAGCCTTGATCTTAGTGTTGGGCACATTGGCACGGATGATACCGGCTACAGTCTGATAGGGAGTAGAAGTGTAGTAGTATTTACCGAGCTTGGTCGAGAAGCGGGAGTTACCTGTCAGACCATAGTTGGCATAAACATTGAGCTTGTCAAGCCACTCGCTCTCACGCAGACCGGGAAGCTGGGCGGCCATGAAGGTTATATCGCCGGCGGGATAGAAAGTCATGCGGGTAGCATCCTGGCCGATAGATGACGCACCGTCCCATGAAGCTGTCAGTCCGAGCTTGAGGAGGTCAAGCATACGGTAGTCGATGTTGGCATATACATTCATCCAGTTCCACTTGTTGTTGAAACCGGAGAAGTAACGGCCGAGAGCCTTTGTATCACCGAGAGTCTGATAGAAGTCATTGTTGGTGTTACGGCCGAAGGCTGCGTCATACTCGGTGTCGGTGGTCAGAGCCTGATAACCGACGAGGAAGTCGAGATGGTGGCCGCCGCCAAGGTTGAGATTGTAGGAACCATTGAGGGCATAGTACATATTAAAGGTGTGATATGTACCCACGCGCACCGAGTTCTCTGCATCACCATACTGGTCATGGAGAGGCACGATGTCCATGTTGGTTATACCGGGGATAAAGGTCTCCTCCTGATTGTAGTTGTAGTACATCGCAATCGCGCCCGAGAAGGTGAGGTTGCGCAGCGGACGATAGTAAACGTGAAATTTGGAGTTCATGTCATACTGACGGCCCTTGCTGTTGAGTTTGTCTACAATGGCAAGCGGGTTGGAAGTCCAGAAATCCTTGTTCTCGATAGCTCCGTAATAATAGTTGGAGTACTCGTCGATAAGGTTGCCATACATATCGCTCGCATAAGGAGAGAGCAGCGGAGAACGGCGATAAGCGGCAATCAGAGGCGATGTCTCGACTCCGAGACCCTGATGCTGATACTTGCCGTTCATATAAGAGGCGTTGATGTTGGCCTGAATCTCAATCTGACGGCTTACAAGCACCGATGCATTGACCTGAGCGTTGTAACGGTTTGAATTGGTATTCTTGACCGTACCGTTGTCGCCCATATATCCGAGCGAGATATTATATTTGGCGATGTTGTCACCACCCTCTACACGAAACAGGAAGTCGGCCGTGTTGGAATTACGGAAGAGCTGGTCCTGCCAGTCGGTGTTGAACTGATAGAGGTTGGAGTTGGCGGTGGTGGGGTCGCTGAGGAAGGTAAACTCGTTGAAGAATGCCTCCTGATTGTCATAGTATGTAAGACCCATGTCGGTAAGATAAGTCTTATACTGTGACGCATTCATGAGGGGAATGCGCGACTTGTTCCAGTTGTGGCCGTAGACAGCCGAGAAAGAGATGCGTGTATTGACGTCAGACGAAGTTGCCTGATCGGTCTCTATCATGATGACACCGTTAGAACCGAGCGAACCATACTGAGCGGCTTCGGCACCCTTGAGGACGGTGATGTTGCGGATGTCCTGGTTGTTATAGGCCTGAAGAGGCGATTTGGAAAAACCGTTTACAATCGGGCTCTCGTTGAGATCGGGAATATAGGGCACGCCGTTGATCACGATCAGGGGAGAGTTCTCGGCAAAGAGCGACTTGACACCACGCATCTGCAGATACGACCCCTCGCCGGTCATACCGCTCTTGTTGATGACATTGAGGCCTGTGAACACGCCTTTCATGGCACGGTCGACCGACATAGAGCCAAGGCCAAAGTCCTTGCGGGTAAGATTCTGCACACCGGCCACACTCGCATCGTTCTCTTTCTTGCCCGAAGGGAGTACAGCGGTCTCGTTATAACGTGAGCGGGCGGTCTCGATCATGTGGATGCTGACGGGAGTCTTGCTCTGAGCATCATGGATAATGTGGGCCTGGGGATAGTAACCTTCGCGGATAAGGTTGATGGTCGCGCCGTTCTTGACTCCGTCGATTTTAAAGGAGCCGTCGGCACCGGTGCGGACAGTCTCACAGCCTGAGCATGTGATGACCACATCGGGTATGGGCTGATTAGCCGATCCGATTACCCGGCCTGTGACAGTCTCGGCATACGCTCCTGCCACAAACGCCAGAGGGAGCGAAAGGCTGAGGGCAATCTTTTTAATATTCATATTCATAGTGTGTCGTAGTAATTCATTAGTAACAGTTGACTGTAGGACGCAGACACCAGTGATTTAAGGTGAAAGAGGACTGCTGATTCCAGTTGGTGGCTTCGATACGAATCACGATGGGTACACCTGAGCCGTCGCCATTGACATCGGGGATAGTAACCTCATTGATAAGGAGACCGCCGTCTGTGTCATAGTTGCCGGCACGTGAGTTTCCGCCTACCTGCTGAACGTAAGAGGAATCGTAACCCTCGGGATAACGGTTGGGAAGCGTCGTGCCACGGTCATAGTGATATGTGGTGGAAGTTCCGAGTATAATCTCACCGTCGCTCTTGGCCACTACCTGACCGTTCACGAGAACCGATACATTAATGTTGAGATTCTGATTCTGCTTTGAACCGAAGGCCAGACGATAGGAGCCCGGAGGAATGAGATAGGGACGGATTACCGTGTTGCCGGCATTATCCTCTACAGGCTTGATAGGAGTGAAATCAAGGGTAAACGGAAGTTCCTTGGTCTCATCGCTTGTCGGCGCGAGGAGGAGTGCGCGACACTCGTGTTCGGGCCATACGCCGGGCAGCGGGGTCCAGGCGGCCACACCTACATCACACTTCGAGAATACCATGTTTTCCATCTTGAAGTAAGAAGCCTTCTGGACATCTGTACATACTTCATAGTGATAGAACCAGTCCTTGAGACGATAGATGAGGATATTGGTAGGGATATAGAGCTTGGAAATCTTGTGGACCACACCGTTGGAAAGCTCCTCGGAGTCGTTGTCAAGCAACTGGGCGGTCTTGCGCCACTGCTTTGAGAACACCGAGTTGACATCAATAGCCTCGGGATCGGCCACGGCGGCAGGGACACAAAGGTCAGAGGCTGCATAGCGTTTGTTGAAGAAACAAACGTCGCGTATCCAAGCCTTGATGATTGAGTCGGAGCGAACCATCTCCCACTCGGCCAGACGGCTGTGAGCCTCCTCGAGAGCAGCATTGATTACCTCGTCGGAGGGGAGAAGCATAGTGGCGGTGAGCGACTCGGAATTGAGGTCGAAACCTACGGCGTCGAAGTGCTCGTTGGTGTAACGGAACACCGAGTCATACACCGTGTTGCCCTCCTCGTTGATATAAAGAGGCTTGCTCTGGTTTTTCAGGAACTCCTTGCCGCCCGACGACTTGACGAGATCACGGAATATCGAATACTCGTCAGAGAGATTGTCGATATAGTCGGAAAGCGATGTGGGGGTCTGGATAGTCTCGGAGATTACGTAGATATAGCCATTGGTGGTCTGGATGACCTCCTTTACGACACCGTTGTTGAAATTGACGTGTCCGATAATCTGACCGTTACGGCCTTCCTCGTCCATCGAGATGTTGACATACTTGCCGTGCCACATCATAAGACGCTCGCCGTCGTGAAGGTTGGCGGGAGAGATGGAGATGTCACTGATGTGTGAACGGATGAGAAAATCAAGGTCCTTGTCAACAGTCGATTTGGGAGCAGGAAGTACCAGGTCGGAGTTCTCGACCATCAGGATAGTGGCGAGCTGACCCTTTTCGCGGAGCTCACCGAAGATATTTGCCGAGTTGAGGAGCTCATACATCTCCGACAGCGAAGGCTGCGATTTGATATAGTCCTCAGAGGTCTGAGACACTATCTTGAGCTCGGGATTGCGGATCTCGGTCGAGGAATTGGAATAGTGGTCATCGTCCTCAAGATCCGAGCAACCCACCCAGAGGGGGAGTGCCATGACAGCAGCGGCGGCTACGGCCAGACGCGAGAGGCGGGAAGATATGATATTCATTGTCTGTTATTTGCTTGTGTTTATCAATGGAGAATGATTTCAGTCAATGGGGACGAAACGTATGTAGTCAAAAGCCAGATAGAAGCTGGAACTTGTCGAAGCTGCGGGGTCCATGACTATCATGTTGAACTCATGGTCGGTGGTCTCGTCAAAAGTCACTTCATTGAAGATTGTAGAGTGATAGAAACCGGTGACACTCGAAGGTATCTGCTTGTAGGGGTTGAGATAGTCCTTCACGTCGTCGCGTCCGTCAAACGAGAGGCATATAAGACCGCCGTTTGAGCCTGAGCCCTGTGTACGCACGAAGTTGAGACCTGTAGCGTAATAGTAGCAAAGCTCTACGCGATACTTGCCCTTGACAAGCACGGGAGTCTTGACCGATACGGAGCCCATATAGCCGACGTTGAACACGACAAAGTCGTTGCGGTAGCCTTCGGCACTCACGATCTCGGGATTGGCCGATGACGGGAGTCGGATGGACTTGGGTGTCACGTAGCTTACACCCTCGCTATAGCTGGTTGAGCCCTTGCCGCCCTCACCCATCTCATAAGTATAGACTATATTGCCAAGATCCATCTTGTAGTCCTTGTCGGTCGGAGTGGCGGGAGCGTATGACATACCATACGATGTAACAGCAGCCTTTATATCCGAATAGTCGGCCAGGTCCCAGATGACTTCGGTCTGGAGAGGTTCCCAGACAGGAAGCCAGGAAGTAAGATTGTGCACGTAACCATTCTTGCCCTGGATGTCGCATGCTCCGCGAACGAAGGATGCCGAAGTGCCCTGGGCATTGAATGTAAAGCGGCTTTCAAGCTCACTTACAGTTCCGTCATAATCGATCGACATAATCTGGTTGCGGGCGTTGGAGCCAAGGAGACGGCTGCTGACCTCACCCTCGCCGCCTGCGAGGTCAGCGAGACGATAGGAGTTCTGCATGATGTGATATGCCACATATTCGCGCAGAAGACTGTCGGGAGTAAGACCGCGGGTATCAAGAGAGACGAGTTTGGCTCTTAGAGCATCGAGCGAGCCGATGCCGGCGGCCGAGAATATCTCGTCAGTGACATTGAGCAGTGTATAGTAACGTTTGCGTATCTGATTTATGCCCTCGTCCACAATCGTATCGGCGATAGTGCTGAGCTCATTCTTCCAGCCCGAAGCCTCGAGAGCCTGAAGCATGATTGAAGAGTTGCCCTGATCTGTAACACGGTCAACCAGAGTCTCTACCAGAGGAGTGAGCACGCTTGAGAGCACATAAATCTTACCGTTTGAAGCCGACAGACCCATCTCGGTGATACGGGCCTCATCGCCGAGCACTGCCTGACCGGCATTCTCGGGGTCAATCCATACGCTCATCGGTTCTCCTTCGATATTGATGATTTCGTTCATTGTCACGAATTTGTCAATCGCGATTGAGTCGCTGACCGTGTGATAGAGCACGAAGTGACGCACATAGTCGGGGGTCAGTTCCTCAAGCGAGTTGACACCGCGGCGGCTATAAAACTCCTGCATAGCCTCGTTGGTGGGCACAAGAGCGGTAAAACTTACGCCGGCTGTCGACTGATTGAGGGCATTGAATGTACCCGAGTAGCGGAGAGCCTTGGCATACTCGGTGAAATCAGCCTCACCGTCGATATATTCGGCTATAGGTGAATAGAGCGCGCTTTTGTAAACGCCTCCGTCGTGGTCGGAAGGGTCGAACACGTCCTTGTCACACGACGTGAGGGTAGCCGCCATCACAGTCAGGGCGACAAGGGCCTTCGATAAAAATGTCGTTTTCATGATGAAGTGTTCTGCTTATTATTTTGTGTAATAGGGATTCTGTATGAGTAGACGGTTATGGTCGATGTCGCTCTGAGGCAGCGGCATATACCATGCGTTGGTATTTGCGAGCACCGAACGGATCCATGAAGCGTTGGTGGTCATATTGCCCGCGATTACAAGGCTGATGAAATCCTCCTTGTACTTATTGTTTTCGATGCGGCCGAACCACAGGATGTCATACCAGCGTTTGCCTTCACCAAGAAATTCCATCTGACGCTCCTTGATGATACCCTCGAGCAGAGTGATTTCATCGAGGTTGGCGATAGCTGCCGCATCGTTGTCGGCAATCTCCTGGAAGTTTTTGAGACCGGCGCGGTTGCGTATCTGGTTGAGCAGACGGAATGCTTCGGGATAGTTGCCGGTCATTGTCTCGGCAAGAGCTTTGGTGAGAATGATGTCAGCAACACGATAGATGATGAAGTTGGCGTCCTTCTCGTTCTGACGTTCTACCTCGACCTCGGCACTGCCGCGATATTTCCACAGATACATAGTCTGGGCAGTAGCATAATTGGCGATGCCTGTACCTTCGCCCAGATATACCGAAGCGTGGTCGATACGGCCTACACGACCCTGAGCAGTGGGATTGGCGGCATAAAGTTCCATAGCCTCATCGCGGATAGTCTCGACTGCACTGGTTGTGAAGCGCAGGTCTGACGAAGAGTTGTCGAGGGTCCAGAGGCTCATGAAGTTGTTGTTGGTACCGTTGGAAAGCTGATAGTTCCAGCATACCTCAAAAATACCCTCGTTGGAGTTGCCGGGGCAGAAGATGTCAAACCACTTTGATGTCTCTCTGAGCAGAGTGGGACGGAAAGCATCGGTGGCGAGCAGGATTTTGTCGCAATACTCCTTGCAGGTGTCGTAATCCTCGCTCCAGAGACACACATCGGCCATGAGGGCATAGAGGGCCCACTTGGTGGCACGGCCTTGGTTTTCCCATGTATCGTCACCGTAACGGCCTTTGGCGGCACCGGTGGCGAGAGCGGCCTCTACGTCAGCCTTGATCTGGGCCACAATTACCTCTTCGGGCGACTTGGCGATGTCAAACGATGCTGTATCGTCGACATAAGGCTCAAGCACCAGAGGCACCTCCTTATAGTTCTTGAGAAGCACAAGATAGGTGTAGGCGCGCAGGAAGTAAGCCTCGCAGAGATGCGCGTTCATGATGGATTCATGATAGGTAGCATCCTTGGCACACACTTCGGGAGCATATTTGAGCACTGAGTTGGCGGCATTGATTATCTTATACATCGTGCCGTACTTGCATATCGAGTGAGTGGTCGTGAGGTTGAAATCCTGCAGCCTGTATTCCGTGGTCATTGTGTAGAATGTACCACCACGCAGCTCGCCCCACTTGATGAGGGTCGGAACGGAATTGAGGAGATATACATAGCCGGAGAGTACTACCGACTCGACATCCTCCTTGGATTTCCAGAAATCTGCTGTTATCTGCTCGTTATTGGGCTTGACTTCAAGCCAGTCGTTACACGATGTGGCTGTGGTCAGCATCGAGACGGCTACAAGCGAATGTATTATTTTCTTAAACATAATCAGTATTAGAAATTAAGAGTCAGACCAAATGCGTAACGCTTGGAGACAGGTGTCTGCGAGCCATCCTTTACGAGCTTGGTAGCTGTGGGGAGGCTTACCTCGGGATCCTGGCCCTTATAGCCGGTCCAGGTGAAGAGATCATAGCCGGTCACAAAGCAGTTGGCACTTGAGAGACCGATTCCGAGCTTCTGAAGGAATTTTTTTGGTATGTTATAGTTGATCGAAAGTGTCTTGAGACGTACAAACGAGGCATCCTCGACAAAACGGTCCGAACCGAGGTAGTTGTAACCCATACCCCAGAGTGCGCGGGGTATATCGGTGTCGTCACCTTCGGCACGCCAACGCTGGAGCACTGCGGTCGACTGGTTCTTGTAATTATACATGCTCTCAAGGTCCATACGAGCCTGGTTGATGACCTTCTGACCGAAACGGCCGTAGAAGAAGGTTGTGAGCAAGAAGTCCTTCCATTTGAGTTTGAAACCACCGCCGGCGGTGAATTTCGGGTTGGCGTTGCCGAGATACACGATGTCGTTCTCGTCGATCACGCCGTCGTGGTTGATATCCTCGTAACGTGCGTCACCGGGATATACTGTCTGGTTGCCGTTGTGCATTATAATGGGCTGGCCTTTATAATTGTACATCACATTACCCTCGCGGTCGCGGGCATATGTCTCGGCGGTGTTCTGGTAGACACCCTGGTAACGGTAGCCGTAGAATGCACCGACAGGCGAGCCCTCGACAATGCGCAGAGCGTATTCACCGTTACCGAACGAGTAGTTTTCCTGTACGTAGGTCGAGGGGAGTTCCTCCACCTTATTTATATTACGCGAGATGTTGGCGTTGAACGAGAGGTTCCAGTCCTTATAGTGTAAAGCCTGCCAGTCGAAGCGGAACTCGATACCCTTGTTGGAGAGGATACCCGAGTTGATCCACGCGATTTTGTCATAACCGGTAGTTGCGGGGAGTGCGGTATCCTTCAGGAGAAGATCGGAAGTCTTCTTGTCATAGTAGTCAAATGTAAGGCTGAGACGGTTCCAGAGACGTAGGTCGAAACCGTAGTCAATCTCGCGGGTGGTCTGCCACTTGAGGCGGTCGAGCTGCATGCGCAGGGGGGCGATAGCCTGATTGTCGACATACTGACCCATTGACGAATACGCGCCGAAATATTTGGCTGCGCCTGAGGGAGCCTTGCCCGACCAGCCGAGACTGACACGGATCTTGGCCTCGTCAAGCCAGTCAAACTTCTCATTGCGGAGGAAATGCTCACGGTCAATGTTCCATGCCACACCAAACGCGGGATATGAGCCGAAACGGTTGCGCGAACCCATGGCCGAGTTGCCTTCATAGGTGATAGAGGCCTTGACGGCATAACGTTCATCGTAGGAGTAGACAGCCTGGCCTACCAGGTTGAACGAGCGGCTTTCGCCGTTGCTTGAGTTTGCACCTGCCACTACACTGCCCACTACAGGGTCGGCGAGCGAAGACGATGCGTTACCGTAGGTCAGCGAAGACTCGGAGAACGAGTTGGTCTGATAGGTGCGCACGAGGGCTGTGGCCACTACGTTGTGCTTCTCATTTAATGTGTTGTTATACAAGAGTTTTGCCTCGCTCTGCAGAGTGAACGCGTCGGTGATAGCGTCCGACGAACGGTTGGCGAATGTATTGTTCCACAGCACACCGGTAGCCGACTGAGGCAGGAACTGCTTGTATTTGTTTGTCTTCATGTTGAGTGACACCCAGCCCTGGAATTTGAGTCGGAACGGGAAGTCATAGTCGAGACGGATGGTCATCTTCTCCTCGCGGAGCGAAGTCTTGTAGAAGCCTTCATTGGCCATCGCCACGGGGTTGAAGTTGCCCTGGCCTTTATTGTCTTTTATGCCGGTAAATTCACCCTGGAAGTCACTCTGCTGTGTGAAGTAGCGGTCAGTGGCCATGCCGGTGGCATCATCAATCCAGTAGGGCGAGAGGTTAGGCATCTTCTGCATTGCCATTGAGCGGACGTTCTCGACCACGTTGGCATTCTTGGATGTCGAGGTAAACGAGAAGTCGGTGTGTACGCGCAGACGGTCGGAGAAATTGTAGGTAATCTTGAACTGGGCCTGCAGACGGCTGAGGTCGGTGCCCTTGGTTGTGCCGTCCTCGCTGTACTGGTTGACCGACAGACGATATGTAGCCTTCTCGCCGCCGCCACTCATCGCAAAGTTGTTGTCGATGATGAGAGCGTCCTGCTTGACATATCCGAGCCAGTCCGTGTCGCAGTTATACTCGTCATAGTAGCGGTAGTCGCGGTTATAATTGATTTCGTCAGAGTTGAAGAGCTTGTCCATCTCTGATGCGGCAGAGGTTACACCCTTGGCATTGGCGGCATTCCAGAGTGCATCCTGCATAAGAGCGGTATACTGGCGGCCGTTGAGCAGAGGTATTGACGAAGGCTCGTGCTTCGAGGTGATTTTGGTCGAGAGCGAGAACGAGGTCTTGCCTGTCGCGCCGCGCTTGGTGTTGATAAGAATCACACCGTTGGCACCGCTCGAACCATAGATGGCAGTAGCCGAAGCGTCCTTGAGCACCTCGATGCTCTCGATGTTGGTCGGTGCGATATTAAGAAGTGCGCCAAAGTCTTCGGCCGATGCGGTCGAGAAGCTGAAACCCTCGGAGATGTCCGACGAGTAAGGTACACCGTCGATTACGATGAGCGGGTCGCTGTTGTCGTCAAGAGAGCTGATACCGCGTATCTGGATGGCGTTCTTGGCACCCGGGTCACCGCCGATACTTATGTCAAGACCTGAGATCTGACCCTGGATAGCCTCTTCGATTGAGGCGACAGGGCTCTGCTCCACGAGGCCGGTCACTTCGAGTTTCTGCACCGAGCCGGTCTGCAGACGTCGGGTGATACCCATATCGTCGCTCTTCTCTACTACAACCACGACCTCTTTGAGCGTAGAGGTCGACTCGAGTTTGAAATTCTGGACAGTCTGGCCGGTATAGTCCACACTCTGTGTATCCATACCTATATATGATGCCTGGATTTTAAGTTTACCGGCATTTGCGGGCACTTCGAGAGTGAAGTTTCCGTCAAAGTCAGTCACAGCACCTTTTATATAACGGTTCTGGCTGTTGACAAGCACTACGTTGGCACCGATTACTGGTTCCTCCTCGCCGGCC
>ERZ778515.1410-NODE-1410-length-17220-cov-5.928226_pt1 | contig 17220 bp, 15 predicted proteins | sample MGYA00510343_ERZ778515 | MGnify/ENA primary metagenome ERZ778515 (study PRJEB29527, sample SAMN07138965) | mouse gut metagenome | material: feces | host: mouse | place: China:Nanjing | collected 2016-01-25 ...
CTTTTTAACAGATACAAATTAGCGCCACTCCCACAACCTACTTCGTATGCAGAACAAACCCCCATCTTGTTTTTCATATCTTCGAACATTATAACTGCCGAGTCATAGAATTTCTTATAATATGCCTCCTCATTTTCAATACTTACATCATACCCATCTAATCTTTTTAATTCCCTATAAACCTCAAACTCACTTTTTCCTGATAATGAAATCTTACAATCTGTTCCTTTCGCGTTCCATATTTCTTTCCACTTATTGTTCATATCCCATACCTATTCTTTGTTCCAAATTATATTAAACTTTCAAATTACCTTTGAAACTCTTTTTATTTCCTTTGCCTTTCTTCCAAAAACTTCTCCATCATTCCTGCAAGTGCGATTGATTCCTTTCCTGTGAGTTTAAATCTTGCTTTCTCATTATGATTTATCATTGCCAGAAAATCACTTAATTCATACCGCAATCCATCTCCTAAAAATGTTTCTGAGTACCTGTCCACTTTACTAGCGTCTTCATAGTGCACTTCAAAATATGTAGTCTTCCACCATGGTGCGTTCACCACAATATATCCTTTTGTTCCAGAAACCAAAAGCCTTCCTTCTGATTTCACACCAAGTCCACAAGTCGCTGTTGCAATTCCTGTCGGATACCGCAAAACAGTTCGTGTAAACAAGTCCAATCCATTTTCTGCTTTGATAGTGTCAAATTCCAATCTGTCATACGCAACACCAAAGAATTTCAAAATCGGCAACAATACATAGCTTCCCAATTCAAGAAAGCTTCCTCCATATATGCTGTCTGTCAATTCACGCTTTCTTGTATTTTCAAGCTTTGTAAAACAAGCCTCCACATTTCGGATATTTCCAATTGTCCCACTACATGCTATTTCTAAAAGCTTTTGAAATCCTGGACAATAAGCAGTCTTAATTGCCTCAAAAAGAACCAATTCTTTCTCTTTTGCATAAGCATAAACCTCCTCCGCTTGTTTTTTCTTCAATGCAAGCGGTTTTTCACAGATCACATGTTTTCCATGTTCTAGAGCTTCTTTTATATAAGCGTAATGTGTTTCATGAGGGGAGGCGATATATGCAATATCAATATCTTGATAAAAAATTTCTTTTTCTGTATATGCGTTAATATCCCATTTTTCTGCAAACGCAAGTGTACTCTCTTTATTTGGATTGTAGACTCCTTGCGTACTAATACCACTGACAAGCTTTGCTTCTGGCACAAACCGATTTGCGATTCTACCAGTTCCAATAATTCCAATCCGTTGTATTCTTTGTTTCTGTTCTCGGAGCATTGTACTGGAAATGTCTCGTGTTCGCTCCAAATAAACTACTTTACAATAATCATTTAAATAGTCAAACTCTCCCATCCAGTCTGAACCTATAGCGAAAATATCAACACCATACTTTTTAATATCACTAAATTTTTGCCCCAGCGCTTCTTCTATAATAATTTCATCCGCAAATCCTGTCTTCTTTACGTTTTCAATACGCGTCATAAGAGAATCTACCACACTTAGCTTTCCTCTTGCTCTGTCATAATTTTCTGTAGTAACCCCAACAATCAAATAATTGCCTAGTTTCTTTGCTCTTTGCAGCAATCGATAATGCCCTTCATGAAAAAGGTCAAATGTACCATATGTAATTACTTTAATCATACCTACCTCCCATTTTCCGAAATGCTTATATCCCTAGTACTGCTGTTATCCTCTCACAATTTCTATTGTCATGATATTTGTGCATTGTCTCCATTAACCCTTTCCTCACAGTTCGTGTGCTATCTGTACCTTTGCAAACTTCTTTTATAAAGTAATAAAAATCATCAAAGGTATATAGCTTTTTTCCAGGAAGCCAATCCTCAATATTTTCAAAGAAAAATCCTCTGCTTTCTTTGTATGCTTCAACATCATCCAAAGTAAATGCAATCGGTCTGTCTAAAAGCATATAATCCACTGCTGCAGATGAATAATCACTGATTAATGCATCCGCACAACCAAGTATTTGATTCGTCTGAATATCCTTTTCATATAAAAAATCATTATCCAAAAAAACAATATTTTTCATAGCAGACATGTTAACATTCTCTGCATTTACAATCTTTGATTTATCTTGAAAAGGATGCAATTTTACTACCAATATCGTATTATTTTCTGTCAATATCTCATTTAATATTTTGCATTTTTCAAAAGAATCGACAATAGGTAGTCCAGTCTGTGTATCAAATATGTATTGATTTAAATTTTCTAATCCTTGTTTCGCCATCCGAAAAGTAGGTAACCAAAAAATATATTTATCTGCATTTGGCAATTCAAGTTCTCTTTGAACATCTATTAAAGGTGAAAACAGCCAATCCTGCTTGGCATATCCTGTAACCAGCATCTGATTTTCCCGCAGTCCAAACGCTTTATGATATACATTTGCATACATATCACTGATAACGGTCATATATTCATACCGTTTTTCACAGGGCACAAAATTTACTCTTGTTTTATAGCCACACCCATGCCAAAGCTGTATTCTAATCTGATCCTTACGACAGTTTCTTGCAAATCCATATGCATCTGTAAAAAATAGATATTTTGAAAGACAAAGTACTTTGTAATATACATCTCTTTCTTCTATTTTTTCTGATATAGACCAATCATAAGCAACAAAATGAACATTCGAATATTGACTATATTTTTGTGAAAATTCTGCCGGATTTTTTACCAACCAGACGAATTCATATGTTTCATTAAATTTATTTGCAAGCATATATTCAAACAAAGCTCTCGCATTGTCACTAAAATCCATTCCTTTTATGTATGCAGAAGCATGTGGTCCACTGCGAAATAAAATGATATTTTCTAAACAGTGATTTTGATACCTTCTGCGATATTCCATTTCTATCTCAGTTTCATAATTTTCAAAGTAATAAACCACATCCAACGTTTTTTGAATTACCTCTATCAAAGTTAAATTTTCATACGCTTCATTAAAGTAATCGCTTAGTATCAGCCAAATTGCATCTTGAAGTGTATCTTCTGTCAATTGGTCCTTTGTCAATACAGGAAAATTTCTATTCTCAAATCCAATGGGGGCACAGCTATGGTTATTTTCATCATAGACTGCTATAATATTATCCAAAATATATGGAAATTTTTGGCTTAATTCCTTTAAATATGCTTGTGAACATCCATAACATATTATTTTCTTTCCATTGATATTTATTAGATTGTTCTTTGAAAGTTTCTCTAATTTCATTGATTTCTCCATTTCCACCACAACAACTTGACAAACGCCCAAAATTATCTCACACCAAAAGTAAATGTATCAGGAACACAATTTGGTTCTTTCCAATAGAGCTTTTCTAATGGAACACATCTTTCTAAAAGCTGCTGTTTTATTTCCACCGCAATATATTCTTTTTCTACCGCAATAACAATTTTATCGTATTTTTTCTTTAATGCTTCCTCTATCTTGTAAATACAAATATCACTATTTAACATTTCAGCGTTACTGTCTGTCCATATAACTTCTGCAAAATATCCACTTATTTTTAATTGATTGTAATAACAGCGACCAACATTTCCAGCACCATAAAGAATAATATGTTGTCTTTTTTCAAAATCATCATATGGAAATTGCCAAAATTTGCTGCTAGCAACATTTAATCCAATACGAAGCATCTCTCTTACTGCCGTGATTCCGTACCATTGCACCTGCTTTGTACAAATCTCATTTTCGTCACAAAAATCTAACAACTCATTTAGTAGTAAAGGATAGGAAGTAATTGCCCTTTTGTCTTGCCTTCTAAGAATAGACTGTTGATGAATCCGATAATGATATGGTGTTGATTTTGTAACAACCATACTATCTGCTTTTGCAATACACTTAAACGTGATTATTGCATCTTCCCCCCAAAAAATGCCTTTATCTCCCTCCAGTAATTCTTGTAATACCAAGTTGCGCTTAAATAACTTATCTACCAGATGTGGCTCAATTATCCTATCTTTGGTATAGTCACTTCCAAAACAAAGCACATATGACAATACTTGTTGTAAAATTTCTTTTTTGTTATACACACCTTCTTTTAACATGTTATATCTGATTTCTTGATACTTCCCTTTTTCATAAATACATCCGCAACACACTATATCCGCATTCTGAATGTATGCCTGTTGCCATAATTCTTCATACATCTTAGGATCTATCCAGTCATCACTATCCACAAACCCAACATATTCCCCATTTGCAGCCATCGTACCTGCAAGTCGCGCAGCATTTTGTCCTTTATTGTCTTGATGGATAACACGAATTTTATTAAATTTTTCAGCATAAGCATCACATATTTGAGCTGTTTGATCGATTGAACCATCATCTACTAAAATAATCTCTATCTCTTGTAAAGTACTATTTAAAATACTATCTATACATTCTCGTAGATAATGTTCCGAATTGTAGGCTGGTACAATAATACTGACTTTTATTTCCATATAAATCTCCATTCTTGCCAAAATCTGCGAATTTGGGCGTAAGCACAAATTTGCCGTGTGAAAAATTTATTTTTCACACTAATCTCCATTCTTGCCAAAATCTGCGAATTTGGGCGTAAGCACAAATTTGCCGTGTGAAAAATTTATTTTTCACACTAGTCTCCTTATTGAAGATCTATTACTTCCAATATCCTATCCACTACTTGTTTTGATGCTTGTCCAATATCAAATGATTTATATTTTTCTAAAAATTGTTCCAATTGTGACAAATATGACTTTTCATTATATCCACAAATCTTTTGATACAAATCATCTGTGTCAAATGCCTCTATATAGGGCATTTCCAAAAATGGAATATTAAATCCTCTCTCTTGTTCATACAGATCTGCATCTGGATGAAATAAAAACACGGGTTTTCTTTGAAGTGAAAAATCCCACATAACAGAAGAATAATCCGTAATTAACATATCCGAAACAGCCATAATCTCCTGAACATCTGGATATTGCGACACAGATGCACTCCTAACTTTATCTGAGAATACATACCGCCCTGATTCCATTTCCATTTGAGGGTGCTCTCGAATTAGTATTATGCATGGACCGCCAAACAACTTTTCGCAAGCTTCCACAATAGAATCGGCTTCTAAGCAATTGCTTGCACCTTCACGCATTGTCGGCGCATATAAAATAATATGTGCTGTATCTGGCAGTCCCATATTCTTTCTAACTTTATTTTTATCAAAATTTTTGTTAAAAAATATATCATTTCTAGGGCAACCACATTCTAAGACTTCTCCCTCATATCGGAAAGCCCTTCTATACTGTGATGTGCAAAAACGAGATCCTGCAAGACACAAATCTACCATTTTTATATTATGGCTTGATAACTCCAAATAGCTTTGTGGAAGATTTGCAGCATCATATTCAATTTTTTTCATTGGCCCACATCCGTGCCATGTTTGTATATAATACTGTCCCTGCCGCTTTCTAGAAAAAAAGTCCTTATTCTGGTTATCTATCCATACCTGTGCAGTTGCAAGCTCATAATAATATTCATAAGTTCCATATGTAACGGTTCTTATTTCTTTCCGAAATTTTTCTTCACTATCATCAACACCCCAAACACATTCAATAAAGTCTAACTTTCTATCCAATAGTTCTTCACAGATATATTTAGGATTACAGCCATATCCTTTTCCCGTATAACTCGTAAACAAAACTTTTCCATTCTGAATTGGGAATTGATAAAATTCCTGATACATCTTTTGAGCAATCTCATCTGCTGTTATAATGTTTCGATACCCTTTTTCTGAAAGTTCTCTATGAACCTTTTCGGTGGTCGATGGCATCATTGCAACAATAAAAAGTGTGAGATATTTATATTCGCTGCTGCATAAACTCTCAATATCAAATACTTTATATCCTTCCAAAATTTTTGGATTCTTTTGAATATTTGTCACTGCAACACAAATGTCACTTTTAATATTACTTTGTTTCATTAGCTTGCAGACAATTCGTGCTACACCACCTGCACCATAAATTACAATTCGCGGATATTTTTCACATATTTCTCCAAATATATTCTTCATATCTATTCTCTCCCAAAGCCAAGATTATCTAATACAGTTCTTGATGTAATATAACAAATATCGAGTCGTCTAATTTCTGTATCAATTCCCAAATCAATTAGCTGTTTTTCTATCTGTAATGCTATATCCTGATCCATCACTGCAATAAAAATAATAGTACACTTTCCTTGGCTTAGTTCTGTTATTGGACTTACTGGATAACCTTGGTCCTTGTAAAAAGTATCATTTTTGTCAACCCAGATAAAATCCATTCCAAGTCTTTTGGCATGATTAAATATCTGTTTTCCAAACTTTCCTGCACCATATATACCAATTTGACAATCACGACTTATTCCACCAAATATGCGAAATACAGTCCTATTATCATCATAAATCCAGCTATATCTCTGTATCAAAAGATGAGAAATATAAAAATCCAACTGCTCTAAAAGTTTTTCAGACAAGCTATCTTGTACAAATTTGGAATACAAATAAGAGTACAATAAACGAATCCCTGTTATTTCATTAGTTTCCATATCTGCATGGCTTTGTGACATAGAGCTGCTATGCTGCCGATAATGATAATATGCATTATCCAATAAAAATATTGTATTTGCATATAATAAATAAGTATATGTTATCGCCACGTCTTCACCATTGGTTATTTCGTCCGGCACTTTGGCTAATATATTTTCTAATAAATCTTTGCGAAATAATTTATTCACTACATTGGGGCGCACTCCCATCTGAAAATAGGAACCATTATACAGCATATATGGGAGCACTTCCTGCTCCATTTCTGCACGATGATATACTCTTTCAGGAAGCATATTTTTATCAATGGTATAGTTCTCACCAAACTGCCTGTAGTTTCCCGACGCTGCCAAATCACATTGATACTTTTCCATAACATTCAATAGACTTTCATACATGTCTTTATCAATCCAGTCATCCGCATCCACAAAGCCAATATATTTCCCACTTGCATGCTCAATTCCTGTTTTTCTTGCAGCGACAAGTCCTGCATTTTCCTTATTTACAACTTGAATACGCTTATCTATTCTCGCATACTGCTCACAAACCACACTCGTATTATCTGTCGAACCATCATTCACAATAATAATTTGTAAATTTGGATATGTCTGATTCCTAATACTGTCAATACACTCTTTTAAATATAGTTCTCCATTGTAAACTGGAACAATAACACTAATTTGCTCTTGCTTCATTCTTAGGCTCCATATTCTGTAATTATTTATCCGAATAATATAAATTTTGTATCCTTACTTAAATCGTATCAACATGTTGAAATCACTTCTCGAATATAATTAATAAAATACATATACTTATTTGCTTCTTTCATAGGAAAGTATTCTATTTTTTTGTTCTCTAAAAGTTTTGTTATTTCTGGGTGAAACTTCGGCATTAATGCCAAAATAATACCATACTCGCTACTTTCATATAAAAATTGAGATATACGAACAACAGGAATACCACAAATTTTTTCCTCATTGATTTTTTGGTCATCTGAAACAATATACATCTCTGGTAAAATATTTTTTGAACAAAGGAAACAATATAATTCTCTTCCAATCTCTCCCGCGCCATACAATGCAACTTTTTTATGTTCCTTGGCAAACGTGATTAACTCCTCAATACAATCCTGTCCATTTTCATCAGACATATTGTTCCAAATCAATTCTGAAAATTTGTCAGGCGTTATAAAGACATTTCCTTCATTATATAAATATTGCAATATCTGTTCATTTAATAGGAAATCCTTTTCCTTCCAAAAGCTAGGATGCCCTTGAATAACCATATATGGAAATCCCCTCAAAGCCTTATAATTTTTCTTAAAAAAAGCAAAATCAATCACTCCTGTGGTTGTTTCCATATCGCATCGAATCAGAAGCTGTCGCGCATTAGAACTCTGACTTCCATCCACTGCAAATAAATAATCTTTTATTTCTGGTGCTGTATCACGTAAAGCATGAATTGTGGTTTCTGTACTGTTATTATGTGGAGAACCAAATGTTGCTGCTGCCTTTCCAAGTTCAGATTTCATCAGCCTCTGTGTATTTGCAATAGACTGACATTGCTGTTGATATGTTGCTGAAGAAAATTCTGCAAGTGTATGAAAATAACCATGATTCCATAATTCTATGTTATTTTTCATCCAAAATTTTAAGTTCTCTTTATATAAAACATTATCTTCCTCTAGTCCTTTGCCAATTACTCCCATTGACACTGGTAACTGATGCTGTATAGAGTATTGTGCCACTCGATTGAAATCATCATAAGTTTCTGGCAAAAGATCATCGTATTTCATAATAATATAGGACATTGTATTTTCCCTTAATCTACTCAAACAATTCTAATTTTAGTAACAACTCTGATATTTTTTTTCTAAAAAAAATTTTTAATTCCTCATAATAACTAATTTTATTTTGCAATGCCTGGTTTAATAAAACTTTAAAAATACCATGCAATTCTTTTAATTCTTCCAGTGAATCACATCTCCAGTTAAACTCATCAAATGCCTTTGACACCAATTGAAATTGTTCATCCGTTAAATAAAATCCACTGTCTTCAAGTGATTGTCTCTGAAACTTTGCATACAATCGTGCACGCTCTCCACCTAATTTTTCTCTTACTTTCAATGTCTGATTATTTTCATGTCTACGATATTTCAAAACATACTCATCTATAGAAGAAATATTTCCCTTTTTAGAACACTCAATGTAAAATTTAAAGTCCTGCATGCCAAGACACCCTTCTAAATAGGATAACTTATGCTGTTCCATAAACTCCTTTCTAATCATTGCTGTTCCATTATAGAAATCTACATTTCTAAACAAAAGCATTGCTTTGATGTATTGTGGATTATTGCGTGGCGGCTGGCCATATTTGATAATTTTCCCACTCTCATTGATATCAAGGCTTTTAGCTCCTAAAACATCAATTTCCGGATGAGACTCCATATATGCTGTTTGTACTTGTAATCGTGTGCTTAGCGCAATATCATCGTCATCTAAAAGCGCAATATATTTTCCTTTACTTATAGAAATTCCTAAATTTGTTGTATAAGCAATGCCTTTATTACATCTATTTCTTTTCAATATAATTCTTGAGTCTTCAATTTTTTGTATGATTTCTAAGGTATGATCCGTCGAACCATCCTCCACTAAAATTAATTCCCAATTTGGGTATGTTTGACTTCGAATAGAATTGATTGCATCTAAAATATACTTTTCTGCATTATAAACTGGCATAATAACGCTAACCAATGGTTGATTAGTTACCATAATTGTACTCCTTCTAAGTACTATCAAAATATAGTTCAAAAAAAGAAATTTAAACATGATATAGACAGAATATAAAAATATTTGCCATATATTACTACCTAAGAAATCATTTCACATTTTTGAATCCATATACTTCCAAAACCAGATAATTCATGTCCGTTATTCCAACCCTTGACATATTCCTCATAATACTTTTTTATCATCATATTGTTGAAAAAAAGTATTTTATAACTATTATTATTCATTAGAAATGCTCTCAAAAGAAATGCCTCTGTATACGCCCTTCCTTGTAAAATCCATTTCTCAGAATATGTAAAAGGAAAAGCAATATCATGAATATGTATAATTACACCATTTTTTAATCTTGGTATGATATGAAAATATTCCCATACAATATCTCCACCCACTTTTACGACATGTGAGGAATCTATAAACAGAATATCATTTGACTCCAAAGTATCAAATATTTCAAGTGGTACATTTTGCACAAACTCTTTTCTAATTTCTAATTTTTCATTATTTCTTATATTTTCCATAAGCCGTTGAGGATATGGCTCAATACAGGTAATGTCTATATGATTATCAAACCAATATTCGTTGGTATCCAGCATGACACAGGTAGAATATCCACTGCCTATCTCAATAATCCTTTTCGGTTTATATTCAAGAATCATACTATGCAGAAGCCCTGCATCTCCATCATCAAACCATCCATTATTGGATTTATATCTAAAATTCTTTGTTTGTGCCTGCTTTTTCAAAAAATTATTACTATTGTGCAGTACTTTAGGAAGTAAGCCTTTTTGAAAGTCTATACTCAAATCAATATCCTTAAGTTCATCTTTTGGCGTGATTCTTCTGTATACTTCCAATTCTATATCTTGTATATAAGGCGAATCATAGCAGTTAAACGGATGACATAAAGTATAATCCATTTCCGAACATAGATGTGGAAAATAATATTCTCTCACATTAAAAATCTCGAACACAGATAAAATATCAATCACTATAGAATAATTATGACGTAATTTTTCCCATACATCTTGTAATGGCAAATTAGGTGTTATAACACAAACTTCATTGTTTGCTCTTTCGCAGAGTGTTTCTAACGAAACTGAATAAAACTTCCCACACTTCTTTCCTACTTGTCTATCTGCAATTGCTACAATCTGAATTCCCATCGTCTCAAATTTCTCAACTGCTGCCATTCCCTGATTTCCTGCCCCGTAGATTACTACACCCTTTTTTAGCATATTTTCAAATATATTGATATGCTCTTCAATTGATAATCTCATAATTTTATGCTCCTATTTACCTGTTATAAATTATGAAAACCCATAAGCGATTCATTACCCATATTTTAATATAATCATTCATATTTTTATATGCATTAACTACAACATCAATAATATAGAAAATATACATTATTTGTATAGCATTATTCGTATAGGTTTTTCCCAAATCAGTTTCTCCTTAGCTATACCTTGTATTAAAAAGTCCTCCATTATCAACTTGGCAGTCGTTTCATTTTCTATTGCAATCACAATATAATTAAAATATTGCTGTAATGCATCATCAATAGAGATCACATTCAAACCAATATCTTGTAATTTCTTGTAATCTTTATCTGCCCATATAATTTTCTTGGCAAATTTACTTTTTTCAAGACACCTTACATAATCTCTTCCAACCATACCTGCTCCATACAACAACACGGTACACCCTTTGTCGCATCTTGCAAAAGGAAACAAATACATAAACCTACCAATACCCAAATGAAAATGTTCTTCAATTATCCGATTAAGATAATTCCAAACATAATAATTAATCTGTTCCTTTACCAAAGTGCCTTTTTTCCATCCTAAGCTATCCATTCCTTCTGTCATCACTTCTTTTAACTCAATTAAACTTTTATAGGCATCTAAAGTATACTTATAATTTTGTGAATTCTTGTGCTGTTCATAATGATAAAAGGCTTCTTTAATAACTGCTAATGATGAACAATAACACACAAGAAAATATACATATGCCCCATCCTCTCCTAAAGTCAAGGAATGCCTCATATGCTCCATCGCCTTTTGTGCCACTGCTCTGTCTACAAGTTTTGTACATACAGAAGTTAATATGGAGTTATGGTCAGTTAAAGGATTGTAAATTAATACTGGCAACAGTGCTTGTTCTATATCATGCTTACCATATCTCCCATTTCCAGCCCCGTCCAACAATATTCTTTGTATGCCAGATTCTGGATATTCGTATATTAACCCTGATGATACCATATCTGGAGAGTTCTCCTGAAAATAGAAATCTATGAGCTTTTCATACATATCACTATCAATCCAATCATCCCCATCAATAAAACTGACCAATTTTCCTTGTGCACATCTGATACCACATTCCCGGGCAGATACTGTTCCTTCATTTAATTTATGTACTACCTTAATCCTGTTATCTTTTAACTGATATTCATCACAAATCTTTCCACTACCATCTATAGATCCATCATCTATTAACAGAATTTCCAATGCTTTATATGTTTGTTTTAAAATACTGTCTACACATCTATGAAGAAATGGTGCATTATTATAAACAGGCACAATTACTGATATTAATGGTTTCATATATGGTTCCAAGTTTGAGTTACTCCTTTCATTCAGCTCTTCTTAATCTACTTTTAATCCAAATATCCTCGTAAAAAATTCTTTTCACCATTCATACGATTATCTAATCCTATCATGATTAACAACACCTATAGATAATAACTTAATTAAATCATAATCATAAAAAAAACCTTTGACTGTTTTATTTACAACATCATAAAATGGAATGTTATACATCTCTTTATTTTTTACAATCTGCATAAAAAATGCTGATTGATAATCGCTTTTAAATGGTACAAAACATACTTTTTTCGGATAATCTAAACTATCAAAAATTTCCAAGACCTTTTCGTCTTCAGTAAACATCATAATAAAAAGGTTATCCCAATTTATACGATTAACTCTTTCATACCATTTACGCTCAACATCTTCCAAACTACTATAATGATTAAAATATAATTCTACATCATCTAACATACATACTGGATAATTTATTTTTAATTCATCATTATAAGCATATTTTTTAAATTTTAACTGAAGGCTTAAATAATATTTTAAATTTTTTAAGAGTTTAATATAATCTAAATCTCTTTCAAACATATTAATAAATGGAGAGCCAAATTTCATTCTTAATTCATGATAGGCACATCCTCCCCAACAATTATTAGCAATTATTGAAACCTTTGAATGTAAAAGTTCAACATAATTTTTAAAACAAAAACCTGGGATACTAAATACACTCGCTGATATTATACTTTCTTCTACAAATCCTATACGTTTCGCTTCCATACTAATTTCAACAAAATACCTATCTGATGTAACCACAACATAATCTATCATATTAATATCTATTTCACTAATATTAATAAAAGAATACCCATCTAATTTTGTATATAATGAATTCTGATCAGTTACTCCTATAATCTTTATACTACCTGATATCTCCTGATATTTTATTGCATTAATATATCTACCATAAAATAATCCACATCCCCATATCAATATTCGATACATAAATTCTCCCTATAAAAATATTGCTAATTTTTAGGAAAACAGAAGATATCCTGCTAACATTAAACCATTACACTTCGTATAGAACATCTTCCAGTGAAATGTTAGACATCTTTTGTGCCTTGTCCAATTTATCTCCTTTAATTTTCTCTACTGCTCCTGCTAACATAGATAACACTGATACTACATCTTTCTTCACTTTAACTTACATTCCTTTCGCTCCGCTCAGGCACAAATAGGCAATGAAACAGCAAGTTTTGTGCCTTTTTTTCTTTGTTTTTATGCTATACTCTTCTTATGCAGGTACACTACAGAGCACGGAGGAGCAAGTAGAATCGATTCCTCTGACTTTTCGGAATAAAGTCCGCATTTTAACATGTGTCGGTTGTCTTTTCAAGCACAAATCAGTGGTGCCTTGAGCTCGCAACCTAATTATTATCAAAGCAATTCCTTAGGTCTTTCTTTGCTGGACAAGTCAATTCCTGCTTCTACATAAGGAGGTTTATTTTATGTTATCTATCAAACACTTTGTCTGCTGTGGCATAGACGTACACAAAAAGTTTGTGGTTGCCACCATTGCCATTACAGACTATCGTAGCGTTACTTCGTATATCAAAGGAAGATTCGCCACCTTCAATTCTGACCTCAAGGCTCTTAAGAAATGGCTCCTTGAACATAACTGTACTGAGGTCTGTATGGAATCCACTGGCAAATACTGGATTCCTGTTTTTAATATCCTGGAAGATTCCTGTCATGTCGTTGTCGCCAATCCCAAATATGTCCGGGCCATTAAAGGCCAGAAAACTGATGATAAGGATTCTGCCTGGATTGCCGATCTTTTTAAATTTGACATCGTTCCCTCCAACTATATTCCCTGTAAGGAAATCCTCGCTTTAAGGGAGTTATTCCGATACCGCCAGAAACTGATTGGCCACCGCAGCAGCGAGAAAAACCGTTTCCAAAACGCCCTTACATATGCCCCATCCTCTCCTAAAGTCAAAGAATATTTCATACGCTCCATTGCCTTTTGCGCTATTGTTTTGTCTACAAGTTTTGTACATACAGAAGTTAATATAGAGTTATGGTTAGTTAAAGGATTGTAAATTAATAATGATAACAATGCCTGTTGAATATCATGTTTATCATATCTCCCATTTTCAGCCCCATCTAACAGTATTCTTTATATGCCAGATTCTGGATATTCGTATATCAATCCTGAGGATACCATATCTGGAAAGTTCGCCTGAAAATAAAAATCCATCAGCTTTTCATACATATCACTATCAATCCAATCATCCCCATCAATAAAACTAACCAATTTTCCTTGTGCACATCTGATACCACATTCCCGGGCAGATACTGTTCCTTCATTTTGTTTATGTATTACTTTAACCCTGCAATCTTTTACTTGATATTCATCACAAATCTTTTCACTGCCATCTGACGAGCCATCATCTATTAATAAAATTTCCAATACATCATAGGTTTGTTTTAAAATACTGTCCACGCACCTATGAAGAAATGGTTCATTATTATAAATGGGTGCAATTACAGATATCAATGGTTTAATATATCGTTCCAAGATTTAGCGACTCTTTCCATACATAATCTGCATTCAAACCAAATTGTTTTATTTCAAATACAGACGAGCTATTTTTTTAATCATAGTTGTAAAAGAAATATAATGATAAAAATATTGAATTAAAGTAGTTTCTATACTACACCGTTTATTACTGCTTATTCCACCTAACGTAAAATTTGCTAATATTTCCTTCACTTGTATAAATTTTACTTTTCCACTATAAAACAACCTGAGCATTAATTCATAATCACCTGTAATTTTATACAACGTTAAAAACAGTCCAAAATCTTTGTATGTTTTTTTTGTAATAAAACATGTAGGATGTGGTATCATTTCCTTTCCTAACCCTTTGTGATTTCTCTTAATAATTCCAGTTATATGATTATTGTCAATAATTCTACAATATCCATAAATAACTTGATATTTTTCTCTGGAACTGCACAAAACCACTTTCTCTACAGTATCTTTCTCATAAAAATCATCACTATTGATAATACCAATAAGCTGTCCTGTTGATAATTTTATTCCCTTGTTCATTGCATTATAAATTCCAGAATCTTTTTCGGAAATGAATCGCATTCTTCCTTCGAATTTTGGTAAATACTGCCTAATGATATTTATTGTATTATCTGTAGATTTCCCATCTATGATAATATATTCAATGTTAGAGTATGTTTGTTGAAGAACACTTTTTATTGTTCTCTCAATTGTTTCACTGCTGTTTAAACAAGGAGTTATAATAGATACTTTTATTTGCTTCATGCTTTCCTATTCACTCCATCGATACTATTTAAATCTCATATAATATATCTTCCATAGAGATAATTGGACAATCCAGTTTTTCTGATAATGTTTCCTCAATCTCATCAAAGAAAGTAATTGGAGTGACAATTACTGCATCCACGTTATCAAAATCATCTTCTGGTGACAAAATATCCACATCTGCATAAATATTATCTGCATTCTTATCAATTGCATATTTTACTTGTATATTTGTATTTGCCAATTCTGACAATAAGGTTTCTCCAACATAATTCATTCCATAAATAGCAATCTGCCGATAACCATTTTTTTCGAGATACTCTGCAATTGATTTATTTTCCTGCTTTACCTTTACCCATTGATTCATCATAAGATACAGAGCAAGATGTTTGTCTGCATAACCTTTTACCTTTTTCAGTTTTTTGTCTTCTGCTCTTTTTACTGTTACTGCACCTGCTATTGTACCTGTCAATGCTGATAAAACTGATATCATTCCTTTTTTCATACTATCTTCCTTTCTTCTCCTATAAAAGTTATTATATTTATTTTATTTTTTTAGGTAAAATCTTAATAACATCTTTATTACCTCAAATATATTTTTGTTCTTTATTTGACTTAACAACTTATCTTTAAAAAGTAATTCCCCATATTTTTTATCAAAATCTGCATTAGCAGTGATGCATGATGGATGACAAAGATGTGTATGAAGACTTTTTATAGGCACATTCCAAATTTTGTTTTCATCCTTTTTTGTATGTGTTGCACATTTTCCCCAACCAATATTACTGACTAAATTATTACGTGGAACAATGCATAATCCATTGTTAATTATCATATGAAATCTCCATTGATAATCCCAAATAGATTTATCTTTCTTCTTATATATGTTGTCAAGTTGTTTTGTCATATAATCAAGTTCATCATATCTTCTCATATAATATGTATGTGCAAGAACTTTTTCTCTTTTGTATATTGGCCACTTTTGCAGTCTAAAATCACACTTTTCCCATGCCCGTTTCCATGTTGCCCATCCCCAGGTATCTGTTCTTAATGAAAATGTATAATCTGCCTGACCAAACATTGTATTATCAGCAAGATAATTATCCCCACTGATCATCCAAACATTTTCATTCTTTGCATATTTTTTTAACAATTCATCACAATATGTAAAGAAAGATATATCAGGAATACAATCATCCTCAATAATAATACATTGATCTTCATTTTCAAACACCCAATTAATTGCAGAAATAGGTCCCCATTCACATCCTAGATTCTTATCTGAAAACAAACAATTTAATTGACAATCCCAATCAATATATGTTTTAATTTTCTGACGCAGTTGTACTATTCTTTCGTGCTCAATTTTTGTTCTTCCACCATCTGATGCAATATACATTTTTTTAGGAGAACATTTTTTAATCGCTTGAATAACCTTTAATACCTCATCCTCTCTGTTAAAGAAAATCAGTAAAACTGGTGCATCAATATTCATATTTTCTTTCTTCTCCTCATTTTATTTTTATAAAAATCTACGTATGACATATCTGGATCAAAAACAATTTGTCTTTCATGCCATGTCCCACGTTTATTTTTGGGGGGAAATTTCATATAGTCTCCATATGCTCTTTGCAATATTTCTTTATATCCTTTTGGAGCAGAAAATGTTATATTTTCATACTCCATCTCTAAAGTGTTTTTCATACTTTCTGCTGAAAACCAATATCCCATTTCTATATCTCGTGGACAATATATTCCTCCTACTTTTTTAGGATGTTTTATCCAATCAAACATTTTACAGCATAGCTTATGAAAATATACAAAACTCAAATATTTAAAGCTTTTCTTCTTTTTCTCTATTTGTGTAAGTTTATTGTATTTTCCGAGACCTTTTAGAAAAAAATTTATTAGA
>ERZ778515.1427-NODE-1427-length-17071-cov-7.869064_pt1 | contig 17071 bp, 12 predicted proteins | sample MGYA00510343_ERZ778515 | MGnify/ENA primary metagenome ERZ778515 (study PRJEB29527, sample SAMN07138965) | mouse gut metagenome | material: feces | host: mouse | place: China:Nanjing | collected 2016-01-25 ...
AAGCTTGATGCCGAGACGGTCGGCGAGCTGCCGCCCCTTGGTGAGAAGTTCAAGGCTCACATCGGCCACTTTGCCGTCTTCGTATTCGCAATATACGATAAGATTGTTCTTGTCTGCCATTTCTGTGCGTTGTCAAATTTTCACCTTCCGCGTTTAGCCGATGGTGTGGTTGGCTATCAGTTCTACAATCAGATCCTCAAGTGCAGCATCCGTATTTTCCACCGTACGGGCCTCTTTGGCTGTAAATACCACATTCTGAATGCTTTTCACTTTAGTCGGGGAGCCGGAAAGACCGCACTGTGCCAGGTCCGCACCTACAGTCTCCGTATTCCATTCGCCAATCTGCAGATACGGACGGGCCTCTACAAATGCCTTCTTGGCTTCATCAGCCGCCACTTCGCTGGGCACAGCCGCACGTTTGTATTTCATCACAGCTTTGGCATTGCGTGGGCGACACTCATCAGCCGAACCGTTGACCGTCACTACCAGAGGATAGGGAGCCTCTACAGTCTCGATACCGGCCTCTATGCGACGCTTTACCGTCACTTTGCCGTTCTCAGCCTTAATGATATCCTCTGCGTATGTGACCTGAGGCAATCCAAGCTTCTCGGCTATCTGCGGACCCACCTGGGCCGTATCGCCATCGATGGCCTGACGGCCTCCGATTATAAGGTCGTAGTTGCCTATTTTCTTTACTGCGGCGCTAAGCGCATAGCTTGTCGCCAAAGTATCCGAACCGGCGAATGCCCGGTCTGAAAGCACCACACCGTCGTCGGCACCGCGATAAAGTCCCTCACGGATGATTTCAGCCGCACGAGCCGGCCCCATCGTAAGCAATGTCACTTTTGTGCCGGGATACATATCTTTCAATTTCAAGGCCTGTTCCAGCGCATTCAAGTCTTCGGGATTGAAGATTGCGGGGAGAGCCGCACGATTGACTGTGCCGTCCTCTTTCATCGCATCCTTACCGACGTTGCGTGTATCGGGCACCTGTTTTGCCAATACAATGATATTCAAACTCATGTCGATATGTGTATTTGTTCTGTTGTTTCTTGCTGTATACGTCTGATTGCGCCGTCTGACGCATATCCCCCACTCGGCCGACTTCGGTTTTCATGGCAGACCATACGAACGAGTTGCGCGCAATTCGTTGCAAAATTAATAAAAAAATGCCATCTTTTACTCTTTGTAATCGAAAAGAAACGGGACTCCTCTTATCGGAAGCCCCGTTTTTATCATACAATCCGGTTTTTTTACTCTATCTTAAGTCAACATATCTCTATATCCCAGCTCTCCGATGCTTTCACTGGAGAGCCTTAATCACTACAATTCCGAAGCATATCCCGACATTCCGGAGATATCGCAACCGATAGATTCTGTGATTACGGACGACAGATAATGGCGTGGCTGAAGATCAAGAATAGCATGATGCCATAGTTACCGTCTCCAGCTACGGTAAAAAGCCGACAGTAATGCTGTCAGTGAGTCTCGCTGATGCTCCACTTCATTTTCAAGCCGAGCGATTTCTCCCGATGCACTGCGGCTCGTCTGACGGGCATAGTCGCGACGCATCTCTGCAAGTCTCTCTTTGTCTGCCCTGTATTGTCGTTCTGCCACGATATATTCCTCTATGATTTTTTTCTGGTCAGCACTCTTCACGTCATCTGCCGAGTAGATGTATCCTCCTCCCGGCAATGGAATGACGCAATCATGCCGTCGAGGTTTCTGCCCAGGCTCGATTTTGCGGATTCCCGCCGCAAGTGCCGTATAATGCTTTGCGGCCTCCGAAGGATTCATCCGCAGCCCGCGCACATCATCATCGGAATCATTATCGTCAAGAGATTCTGTGCCATCATCGTCTTCTTCAGAATCAGAATCAGGGAGGGTCCAGGTGAGCCGTATATCATCGAGACGGGCACGCAGTCGTTTCTCTTCATCATTGGCTTGAAGCAGACGCCGCTCTTCAGGCAATACATATACATAGAGTGTAATTTTCCCATCCGGCAGATAATGACGATCGGTAGCCCACCATCCGACTCCGTTTTCTTCATCTATAGCCATAATGTACTCATCGGCCGATGAATTGAATGGTATCCCGGCATTGACAGGCTGCAGATAGTCGCCTGTCTGAGGATCTCGCGTGGCAATGAAGAGGTCGTAGCCTCCAACGGAGTTTTCTCCATTCGCGGCATAATAGAGTGTGGTTCCGTCGGCTGAAAGGAAGGGATTGATTACATCCCCTTCCTGACCGAGAAAATCAGGAGCCCCATGCGGCGCTGAGATACTGCCGTCCATAAGTCGCGTAGCTTCCACAAGCTGCATCATTCCCGTAGAGTCATTAAGTTCGCTCCACATCATAAGTTCGCCAGACTCGCTTATGAATGCCGTGCCACCTCTTTCACCGATGCCGATGCCGGCCGGTATCTCTGATGATGCCACTACCCTGCCGGCCGACAGTGGCAGACGCAGATGCCTGAAGAAATCCTCTCTTGGCACTTGTACTGCATCTATCACCACCACATCCTGCATCCGTTCGAACTGGCGCTTGCCTTCTGCGACATCAGCCTGATCATAGGCAAGATCCACATCAAGCGGACGCTTGGCCTTACGTTGCATCTCGGCATAACGTCCGAAGAGTGTCTGCGCCTCGTCAAATCGATAGTCAAGCATGGCCAGACGCCCTAAGTAAAGGCTGGCATCTGCCACCCCCCTGTCTTTTGCTTCCTGAAAGGCAAGTGATGATTCCTTGCGCATTCCCGAATGATATTGGGCCTCGCCAAGCACTTGATACAGCTGTCCGGCGCTCTTGTCTCCTCCACCCTCGGCCAATGCTTCTTCTGCCAGCTGTATAGCCGTAGCATAATCTCCTGATTCTATCAGTTCGCGTATTGAATCGGCCGTCACGCTGCGGCCTTCAAAACATATCAGAGCAACCGCCGCCAAGGCGATTGCTCTGATATTTGATTTATTCTTGCAGTCCATCAGTAAGTGTTCAAATTTAATCGATAGTAAGTGAAAGAAAATCTTTTTATACATCTTACGGCTTCTCTTTTTTGTGACACGGCTCTTTCATTTAACTTTGATGCTACAATGCGCCACTGTTAATCAAGTAGTTATATGTAGCAGTTACGCAATGGCTGTATTAATCTCATTTTGGATAAAAGGGTTAATGGCTTTTAACTAACTATCAGTCATGCACTTTGAAAATTCCAAGCATTTTTAAATGAAAGAGCCGTGTTTTTGTGACCGTCCCCGGCTTGTCGCTCATTAGAATATGATTTTATCCTTCTTCACTCCACAGCGGAATCTACCAAAAAACGAACGCGCATTTGTATAAAATAAATTTGAACACTTACTTATCTTTTCGCTTTGATTTTTTTATCAATCCTCGTTATCCTGAGCCTCTTTGGGCAACGTCAGCCTCAGAAGCAGATACCCGAGTATTCCGGCGATTATCGAACCGAGTAAAATGCCGAGTTTCGAATCGTTGAGCAACTTCGATCCGTCAGGGAAGCTCAGTGTCGCAATAAATATCGACACTGTAAATCCGATACCGCCCAACATCGATACAGCCGCCATCCGAGACCAGTTGCCACCCTCTGGCATAGGCACCACCTTGGTTTTGATAAACAACCAGGAGAAAGAGAATATTCCTATGAACTTACCAAACACCAGACCGCATATGATGGCAAGGCTCACTCCGGCATACGCATCGGAAAGGGTCATGCCGTCAAACCATATGCCGGCGTTGGCAAATGCAAACAGCGGAAGTATGAAGTAATTGACAAGCGGATGCAGCGTGTCCTCAAGGTCCTGAAGCGGAGATATCACTTTGTCGGAAGCTGATTCGATACGCTTGAGCCAATCCATCTGAGTGTGACTGAGTATCGAACGGGTCTCAAGCACAGCATCGTCTTCTTTCGCGAAGTGGGCTATATTCTCGCGAATTGTCTTGATAAACCCGGCAGGAGCATTTACCGGCACCGCCGGTATGCAGAATGCGACAAGCACTCCGGCGATTGTCGGGTGAATGCCGGCGTTAAGGAAAAGAAACCATACCGCAGCACCAAATACGATGTAGAACATCTTCGACTGTATCTTCATAAATGCTCCACCAAGCGCAAGAAACGCCAGTATGACAGCTGCGGCGATGAGCATTCCGAAGTTAATCTCTGATGTATAGAAGATTGCGATTACAAGAATTCCCCCTATATCGTCTACCACAGCCAAAGTGGTCAGAAATATCTTGAGACCTATAGGCACTCGCTTACCAAGCATCGAGAGCACACCGAGCGAAAAGGCGATGTCGGTGGCCATGGGAATGGCCATACCGCCCTGGTAATCGGTGCCTTGCGCAAGCAGGAAGTAAATCACTACCGGTACTATCATACCACCGCATGCCCCGATTATCGGAAGGAGTGCCTTACGGAAGGAGCTGAGTTCCCCCACCAATACCTCTCGCTTTATCTCCAGTCCGACGCTGAAGAAGAATATGGCCATCAGGGCGTCATTGATAAAGGAAGCCATCGACATGGGATGCCCCATGTGGGAGAAAAGGTTGAAGTCTCCAATCTGCAGCCGCACCTCATTAGTCCAGAGCCATGTGTATAACTCATGTGTGGCCGGAAGATTGACCGCAATCAGTGCCAGAACGGTGGCAATCATCAGCATATTGCCGCCACTGGCAAGATTCTTCAGCGTCTTACGCGCTGTGTACATCACTTCTGACATAGTTCAGTAGAATGGTTTTGTGAGTTTGTTGTGTTTTATGATGGTATACTCTGCCGGAGGAGATTTTATTCAGTTCTGTCATATAATCACTTCCCGGACAATCTGATTGCGCTCAATCGAGCTTCAGAACTGCCAGGAACGCCTTCTGCGGCACCTCTACACTGCCTATCTGCTTCATGCGCTTTTTGCCCTGTTTCTGTTTCTCGAGCAGTTTGCGCTTTCGCGATATATCGCCGCCATAACATTTTGCCGTCACATCTTTACGCACGGCCTTAATTGTTTCTCGGGCTATGATTTTAGCTCCGATAGCGGCCTGTATCGCTATGTCAAACTGCTGCCGGGGAATCAGTTCTTTCAGCTTTTCACACATACGACGCCCGAATCGCACTGCGTTGTCGGCATGAGTCAATGTGGAGAGAGCATCGACACTCTCTCCATTGAGCAATATGTCAAGTTTCACCAGTCTCGATTCGCGGAAGCCGTTGAGATGATAGTCAAACGAGGCATAACCCTTGGAGATTGATTTCAGCTTGTCGTAGAAATCTATCACTATCTCACCGAGCGGAAGGTCGAATGTCAGTTCCATACGGTTGCCAGATATATATTCCTGTTTGACAAGTTCGCCACGCTTGCCCAGACACAGTGTCATTATCGGACCGATATAGTCTGCTTGCGTTATGATAGTCGACCGTATATAGGGTTCTTCTATATGGTCGATCAGTGTGATTTCCGGAAGTCCGGACGGATTGTGGACCTCTACCGGCGCATTCCCTTTCTTGTCATATACAAGATAACTTACGTTGGGCACCGTCGTGATCACCTCCATGCCGAATTCCCGGCTCAATCTCTCCTGCACGATTTCCATATGCAGAAGTCCGAGGAACCCGCAACGGAATCCGAAACCAAGTGCAGCCGAGGATTCGGGCTGAAAAGTAAGCGAGGCATCATTTAGCTGAAGTTTCTCAAGTGATGCGCGCAGATTCTCGAAATCTTCGGCATCTATGGGATACACTCCGGCAAACACCATAGGTTTTACCTCCTCGAATCCTGAAATCGCCTTTTCACACGGACGGGCCACATGGGTAATGGTATCTCCCACCTTTACCTCCTTCGATGTCTTGATACCTGAGATTATATAGCCCACATTTCCAGCCGAGATTTCCGTTCTTGGCATCATGTCGAGCTTAAGCACTCCAACCTCATCGGCATGGTATTCCTTACCGGTGGCCACGAATTTGACGAAATCATCTTTCCTCATCGTGCCGTTGAGCACCTTGAAGTATGCGATGATTCCTCTGAATGGATTGAATACCGAATCGAATATCAATGCCTGAAGCGGAGCCTTGGGATCTCCCTCAGGCACGGGCACACGTTCCACTATGGCCCGGAGTATCTCATCGACACCCATGCCGGTCTTTCCGGAAGCACGTATGATCTCCGAGCGTGCGCATCCGAGCAAATCTACAATCTGGTCTTCTACTTCATCCGGATTTGCCGATTCAAGATCGCATTTATTGATTACGGGTATTATCTCCAGATTGTTGTCAATTGCCATATAGAGATTGGAAATTGTCTGGGCTTGTATTCCTTGTGTGGCATCAACTATAAGCAATGCTCCCTCACAGGCAGCTATGGAACGCGACACTTCATATGAAAAGTCCACGTGTCCCGGAGTGTCGATAAGGTTAAGCACATAATCTTCGCCATCCTGACGGTAATTCATCTGAATGGCGTGCGATTTAATTGTTATGCCACGCTCGCGCTCAAGGTCCATGTCATCAAGCACCTGAGCCTCCATGTCTTTGGCGGCCACAGTGTCGGTATATTCAAGCAGTCGGTCGGCCAAGGTGGATTTACCATGGTCGATATGGGCGATGATACAGAAGTTTCTTATATTCTTCATTCTTGGATTATAGCATTTTTGCGAAAGGTCATACGCTAAAGAGCGTGACGACCCATTCAAACTACAAAAATAATAAAAATCATCGACATACCCGCTTTCCACTCCATTAAAAAAACGTTCAAATCGGAATTTCAACTCCCCTTTCAACTCCCCCCTATATACAAAGAGCGGAGGCATATCGCTATTGATATGCCTCCGCCATCATATGGAGATTGTATTGATTAGACTGTATGATTGATGAGAAGATTATTTCACAATCACCTTTTCAGCTTTACCGGCTGCGACCTTCACGTATACGCCTGCAGCGGGATTCTCTACGCGCGCACCCTGAAGATTGTAGTATACGGCCTCCTCGGCTGCCTCAATGCCGGCCACACCGTCAATAGAGTTTTCTTTCACCTCAAGCATTTTGGTAGCAGGGTTGAAGCTGAAGATGTATGCGCCTCCCTCAGAAAGTGTAAAGTTGGTTCCGCTGATTTCAGTACATTCCATCGCTGAGCCTACTTGAACTTCGCCATCACCTGCCGATGCATACCAGTTGAGTTGTGAACCGAACTGGTTGACCTCCTTAATGCCAAACGAACCGGCCACACAGTCGGTAGCAGAAAGAGTCCACACTCCATTACTCTCTACCATAGCCTCAGAGCTCCAGAGTGGGTCGCCGAAGATAGCTCCGTGAATGGCATAGCTGATGATATCCTTGATTTCCTCACCTTCCTTTCCGGTAACTGTGAGTGTCATGGCCTCCGGATCAAATGTGAAGGTGTAGTTACCATTTTTGATTGCGAAATTATTTACGTCCACAGCCCCGACCGTCATAGGTTCGTCGAGCACAACCTGCGGGTCGCCTACAGCTGCAAGCCAGGTTTTCTGGTTGCCCTCTTCGTCAAGTTCTCTGATACCGAAGTTGCCTTTGAGCACTTCTGCATTCTCAAGTACCCATTTGCCATCAGCGTAAGTCATTGCCTTAGCATCCCATGAGCCGGTGAAGATATTGCCATAAAGATCATAGACTGTCACACCGGGCGCTGGATCAGGATCCTCGTTATCGCCGCCCTGACCGACTTCAGCCACTGTCAGTGTCATACCTTGGGGATCGAATGTAAAGTCATATGTGCCGGCTGCAAGGACGAAGTTTACACCATCTACCTGACATGCCATTGCAGTGCCTACAGTCACGTCGGCCGCACCTGCCGATGCAATCCAGTCTATCTGGCCACCGGTGCTCTTGTCATCCTTGCGGATACCGAAATTGCAATCGGCCACTTCCACATCGGTGGCGGTCCATACGCCATTGTTCTCTGTCAGCTCAAGACCACCCCAGATTTTACTACCGTCAAAGTTGCCCCAAAGCTGATAAGCATACTCTGCCTCTACTGCCGAGCCGGTAATCAGAAGGGTTTTGGCAGTAGGATCAAACACGAGAATAGGATTGGAAACACTCTCATCACCAGCGAATTTGATGTTCTTGGAAGTTCCACCCACTGACAAGTTGAACGTTTCGCCGGGTGTGAGTACTACAGCATCTGATGCTGCGCCGAAATTGGCAGCTTCATTTTCCCATGTGCCGTCATTGATTTTGAAGCCGGAGGTGAGCGTACCGTTGTACTTCAGCTCATATGTGCCATCTTCGACAACCTCAAATTTGGCTTTGGCATCCTCTAGGGCCCACGAATTAAAACCGCCAATCAGATAGTAGTCGGCAGCATTAGCAGCCAATGCCATCATCGACATGGCAAGCATGCAAGAGTAAATCTTTTTCATTACTGTGGTAGTAAATTTTAAGTTGTTATTTAGTTAGTTTCTTATCATGCGGTTAAGCAAGTTTTCATTTTTAACGTCAAGACTGTCTAATATCCAATGAGTTCCTGAATATTTGATAGGTAGTGCCTATGATATAGCCGGGAGGACGACCGGAATCGCAATCCTCGCTATACACACCACAAAATTATAAATTTATTACAATACTCGCAATCTTTTTAAAGATTTTAACTCTTGTTAACAGCAAAAATCTCTATTCTTTTACATTCCCATGATTAATTCAAGTAGCAGCAACGGATAAATGCAAGTATCAGATGCGTTTTATACTTGCATTTATCCTTAACAGCGGAGCAAGTATTCAAATTAAATTTATGCGACATGCGGCTAAAAAAGAAGCCCCATATCGCATAAAAGTCTCTCTTGCCCCTTCTATTTGCTATTGGTTGAATCTGGACACTTACTTACTTGTTATTATAATGTGTCATAGCAAAGCTGAGTCCGCTCAAGGCATATGCCTTGATTGCATCTACTGCCACATCCTCCCGCTCCGGAAGTCGGGATGCTTCTTCGACAGGGAACCGCCCCAGCACGTAGTTTATCTGACCGCCACGTGGGAAGTCGTTTCCTATCCCGAAGCGAAGACGCGCATACCCCTGTGTTCCAAGCTCGGCTGCTATGTTCTTGAGTCCGTTATGTCCGGCATCTGATCCACCACTACGCATCCGTATGACACCGAAAGGCAATGCCAGATCATCAACTATCACAAGCAGGTTCTCCAGCGGCAGCTTCTCTTTGTTCATCCAATAGAGCACGGCGACTCCGCTGAGATTCATATACGTAGATGGTTTAAGCACCATTAACTCGCAGTTTTTCACCTTTATTCTGGCCATATCGCCATATCGACATGAATCAAACCGACCGCCGCAACTTTCCACAAGCCGGTCGGCTACCATAAATCCTATATTATGCCGAGTCTCCGCATATTCCGCGCCGATATTTCCAAGACCCACTATCAGGTATTTTTTCATTTCTTCTTTCGTTTCTTCAGTGTTTGCCTTACAGCTCTTTCTGAACCATTCAAACAGTCTCATCCGTTATTCTTATACGTGAGATAACACAGCTATCCCTCAGAATAAGCATGCCTCGAATATTTGCGGCACGCCCATCGTCCCGGAATCCCACAAAAAATCAGAGGCATCCGGCCTATATCCGGATGCCTCGTTATCAGGTGGCCTGATTGTGTCGTGTTATTACTGATTGGCTTTTGCTGCAGCGCCACGGGCAGCGCGAGTCAGCTGAACGGCGCATACCACTGCATTCTTGGCGTTCATCAGCTCAAGACCCTCGAAGTGAAGGTCGCCTACTGCCATCGACTTACCCAATCCAAGGCTGTCGACATTCACCACCAGACGCTCGGGGATTTCTGTATATACTGCCTTCACTTTCAGCTTACGCATCGAAAGCGTAAGCTTACCACCGGCCTTCACACCCTCGGCGTGACCCTCAATCTGCACGGGAACCTCCATTACGATAGGCTTCTCAGGAAGCACCTCAAGGAAGTCAATGTGGAGAATGTCGTCTTTCACCGGCTGGAACTGAAGCTCTTTGAGCACAGCTTTGCGAACCTCGCCATTCACTTCAAGATTAATCTCGAAGATATCAGGAGAATAGATGAGCTTGCGCACATCTTCGGCTGCTACTACGATATCAGTAGTGATTAGGCCGCGCTTTTCATCGATTGCCACTACTTTCTCTCCCTCTTTAAGCTCTCCTGTATAGGGTAGTTCTACGAGCTTGCCTCCGTTGAGGACTGCAGGGATTTTACCCTCCTTGCGAAGGGCTTTTACTGACTTTTTGCCCACCTCTGTACGGGGAGCAGCCTTAAGATCAAAAGTTTTCATTTCTGTTTGTTATTGTTTGTGTTACTCAAATTCCCTTTTGGGTTACAGTAGCCTGCCAGATCCACTGCAAAGCGACATCCGACATCACCTCTCCAAAATGGGATTCCCATCACACGGGGTGGAAAATGCATTTCCACTCCGCAAAATTACTCATTTAATTCGACTCTTCCAAATTTTAGACTCTTTTACCTCTCTTTTATACACGGCTCTTTCATTTAAAAATGCTTGGAATTTTCAAAGTGCATGACTGATAGTTAGTTAAAAGCCATTAACCCTTTTATCCAAAATGAGATTAATACAGCCATTGCGTAACTGCTACATATAACTACTTGATTAACAGTGGCGCATTGTAGCATCAAAGTTAAATGAAAGAGCCGTGGCTTTTATATTGATTTTCATCATCCTTTATCCTTCATTCCGTCTACTCGGAAGCAAATCTCAAACTTTTTTATTATTTTTGCAGTCCAGAAATTTCCGGCCGACCATGCTCCGCTATTCCGCAGGCTTCTACTGTTTCAGGATTGTCAGCGGCAAGTGTCAGCCTCTCGTTCATCATCCATTCCTGACCGACTCCGTCGATTGCTTATGATACCCTTTCTGAAATCCGTTGCTCGTGCCTACGTCGAGCGTTATGAAAATTCCGGAGTGCTTTCCGACACCTGTTTCGTTTTCCCTAATAAACGCGCGGGCACTTTTTTCCTCAAGTACTTGCAGGATATCACTGATGGCCTGCGATTCGCTCCGTGCGTCACTACCATCTCCGACCTTACAGCCGATCTTTCGGGACGTGTCGTCAACACTCGGCTCGACACTCTCTTTCTGCTACACAAGTGCTATTGCGAGATTGTCAGTCCGCACCTCACTCCTGAAGGACGCGATGAGTATCTTAGCTTCGATGCTTTCAGACGCTGGGGAGAGACTGTACTCAGCGATTTCAACGAGGTGGATATTCATCTTGCCCCGGCTGACGCTTTGTTTAAAAATCTATTTGATTTCCGTTCGATTGCTTCAACTTTCCTTACGCCCGACCAACGAGCGCTCGTGGAGGAATATTTTGGCTATAGAGTCAGCAAGCAATACGACGATGATCGCTTCTGGCTTGAATTCGGGGAACGTTATGCCGAGTTGGACGGCACGACTGATGTTTCTTCATCCGGCGACACCCCACGCTCTCGGTTCATTCATCTATGGAAGGTGCTTTCTCCACTATATGAGCGGTTTCATGCAGCTCTCGCACAGCGAGGCCTGACCACTTCCGGCGGAGCCTACCGTCTGGCCACTGAGAATCTCGAAACAGCCATCAACGCCGGTCAGGAAGAAGCAAGCAGACTGCTCCCTTACCGCAAGATGGTAATGATTGGATTCAATGCACTGTCGATGTCTGAGCGCAAACTTTTCGGCCTGCTGAAGTCTATCGGCCAGAACGATGCGCATGACGATGCTTTTGCAGATTTCATATGGGACTCCACCGGCCCCATATTGTCCGACCGCAGAAATTCCGCCGGGAGATTCATAGCCATCAATCGCCGCGATTTTCCCTCGCCTGACTGGGTGACTCCATATATGGAGCTGTCGAAGGCCACAACGCTTTCACCCGAAATTCATGCCATATCGTCTCCATCGAAAGTAATGCAGGTAAAAATTGCTGCCGATATAATCGGCAGACTAAAAGAAGATATCGGCCCCGAGCCATTCGACGATGCCCGGGTTGCGATGGTGCTTCCGGATGAGTCTCTGCTACTTCCGCTCCTCTATTCTTTGCCTGACTCGCTGGGCGATGCCAACCTCACGATGGGCTACCCGCTGAAGCTGACATCGGTAACGTCATTCCTCACTCTGCTGAGGCGAATGCAGTTGCTGCGGCGTGATTCCTCCACATATAACGGATATGCTTTCGAAGAGGTGCGTAATCTACTTGGTCACCCCTATGCTCATGCCATAATCGGCACACGCCGTATTATGGAATTTATCTCCTTCTTTGAACACCGGCATATCTCGGTTGTGAAGGATTCCGACCTGCCACGTCTTGGCCGACAGGCCACACGTCTGCTCTCTCCGTTAGGCGCCAATGCAACTCCGGCAGAGGTGATACACTATCTCGATGATGCTTTGGCAATGATTGAGACTGCACTAATGGGGCAAAATGCCGACAATCCCTTACCACTGAACGGCAAAATGGAAATTGCCAATGTCACCGCATGGCGCGATGCGCTGGCCCGCCTTGACGATACTATTGAGGAGTACGGAGTGCGCCTTAGCATGCCCGGCACTCTTGCAGAAGCCTACCGTCTGCTTCAGGGCGAGATTGTAGCATTCGAGGGCGAACCGCTAAAAGGTCTGCAAATAATGGGCATGCTCGAAACCAGAGCTCTGGATTTCGAGCATCTTCTGGTGGTGGCCGTCAACGACCGGACTATTCCACGACGCTCGCGCCAACGTTCCTTCCTGCCCAATGTACTGCGCCGAGGCTATGGTCTGCCTCCTATAAATTATGCTGAGAGCCTATTCGCATATTATTTCTATCGCATGATGAGCCGCGCAAAGAAGGTGACTCTTATCTACGACAGTCGTCCGTCCGGAATGACCGGAGGGCCCTCGCGCTATCTGCTACAGCTCGAAAATATCTACGCTCGAAACCTGATAAAGCACACTGAGTATAAATTTGCTCTTAAATCAAGAGAAGCAAAACCGTATGTGGTCGATAAGTCAGATACAATGCTCAATAAGTTATCCGCTTATCTGCACCCCGCCTCCCCGGGCGAACGTCAGTATAATTTCTCAGCTTCCACACTCAAACGCTACATCCAATGCCCCTTGAAGTTCTATTTCCATACCATCGAGGGGCTTCATGACGATCCGGACAACTCAGATACCGTTGATCCCATTACATACGGGAATCTGATACACCGCGCACTTGAGATTCTTCTTATTCCTGACAAGTCGATGCGGGGCCGATGGCTCGACACTCCGATAACGGTCACATCCGACATTATTGACGACATCGTTGCCAATCGCAACCATATCTACGACCTTGTACACCGTATACTCAACGAAGATTATTATCACCTTCCGCCGCAGGAAATCGGACGCCCTCTGCTCCCCGACACCGAAATTATTGCAGGCGTGGCCGTACGTCATATTATAAACGTACTGCTCTACGATAAGAAACGCACCCCATTCTCTCTCTACGGCTGTGAAATCAAGGGCACTCTGCGTTACCCTCTTCCTGACGGACGGCAACTCAACATGACCTATGCAATCGACCGCGCCGACAATGCAGATTGCTTGAATCAGGACGAGATACGTATCGTAGACTACAAGACCGGCTCATCTCACATATCCGCCCCATCGCTTGAAGATGTCTTCAACGGCGATGCGCTGGCTGATCATTTCTTCCAACTTCAATTATATGCCGACCTGCTCAACCGCAACCGCGCAACCGAAGGGAAATCTCAACTTAGCGTCAAGCCCGTCATATATCCCGTAGCCTCGATACATAAAAAGGTTGATTACACGCAGAAAAAGAAGATTTTCCCAAAAATCGCCAACCAATGGATTGACTGTCACGACCAGACATACATCTCCCCTACGGGTGAGACCACGCTGAACGAGGCATTTTCCCGACGCCTCGACATTATGCTTTCTGAGATTTTCAACCCGGCCATCCCGTTTCGCGCCACGTGCGACACCGACCGCTGTCAATACTGTGTATTCCATTCAGTATGTCGGAATTGAACCAATATTGCCTCCCGATAGTTGTAACTAAAACAAAAATTAAATCTCTCAATCAAAATTTGTACCACAATTTATTCCGCATGATTAGAATTTATAGTAATTTTGCAATTCGGATTCATCTCAATCGAGTATAACCCGAATTCCACTTACCATAGGGTGCAAGTTTTGTGCCACCATGCAAACATCCTCAACCAGCTCCATATATGAAAAAGGAAACCATAGTGATTATCGGCGGCGGCTTCGCCGGAATCAATCTTGCCAAGAAACTTGACCGTACTCGTTTCGACATCAAGGTAATCGACCGCAATAATTTCCATTCATTCCCTCCTCTCTTCTACCAGATAGCCTCCTCGGCTCTGGCTCAGAGCAACATATCTTTCCCGTTCCGTCGTGAATTCAAACGCGACAAGAACGTATCCTACCACATGGGCCATGTCAAGTCAATTGACGTACAGTCCAAGACTGTGACTACCTCGTATGAGACCCTATCTTACGACCGCCTCGTAATAGCGGCCGGCACCACCAATAATTTTTTCGGCATGGACAACCTCTACAAGGAGGTGTATTGCATCAAGACTATCGGCGAAGCCGACCACACACGCGATGAAATCCTCGACCGACTCGAACGTGGATGCATGGAGCCTGACCCCAAACGCCGCAAAGAACTGCTGAGTTTTCTCGTCGTGGGGGGAGGCCCCGCAGGTGTGGAAATCGCAGGAGCCCTTGGCGAAATGAAGAGAGACGTACTTCCCAGGGAATATCCCGAACTTAACCCGGACGATGTCACAATCACTCTTGTAGAGGGCGCTTCAAAAGTGCTCGGCACAATGTCGGAAAAAGCCTCTCAAAAAGCCCTCGCATATCTGAAAGACCTTATGGTCGATGTGAGGCTCAACACCACAATGAACGGCTACAACAATAAACTCGTAAGCTTCGCTGACGGACATGAGGAATACTGGGAAACCCTCATATGGACGGCCGGTGTGCGTGGAGAGACAATGCCCGGACTCCCTCAGGAATGCATCGCTCGCAACGGACGCATTTTCACTGACGAGTACAACCGCGTCAAAGGCCTGGAAGATTCAGTCTACGCAATCGGCGATATAGCTCTCGTGGAATCTCCGGAATTCCCCCGCGGATACCCTATGGTGGCACAGCCGGCAATACAGCAGGCCCGAAATCTCGCAAAAAACCTCAACAAAGGCGAATTCCTTTCAAAATTCAAATATTCTGACAGAGGCTCTATGGCCACTATCGGACGAAACCGCGCCGTAGCCGACCTCCCGGGATTCTCATTCGCCGGACGTGTGGCATGGTGGATCTGGATGCTTATCCACCTTGTCAGCATCCTCGGTATGCGCAACAAGCTCAATGTGCTCCTAAACTGGATCTGGAACTATTGCACATACTCCACTTCTCTTCGCTTGCTGCTCCGGCCTACAAAATATCCTATCCGCAGACACTGGAGCGACTGAAATCTACGCAACAACCCATTTTAGGGTCTGGCGTGATATATTTGTAAGTGTCGGTTGTTATGTATCATGTAATATCAAACAATATGAAGAACAAGTCATCTTATGCAGCCATAATCCCGAGTGCCCTCCTGCTGGGCATTCTGGCTTCGTGCAGCAATCTCAACATACCTCTCCTTAACAAGAACAAAACGGAAAACAGACAGCCCACCACTGCAGAATTGCCTACCGATCGAGAACACATACGTCATTCTTCTCACAAAGACTATAATTTCTCGATTTCAGATCTCGAGAAGGGACTCATCACCGGAGACTGGACTATAGAATCCGTCAATGGGGAACCTATAGTGGCCGAGACTCCGGCTTTTATCAAGTTTGTCCCGACCGAAAAACGCATATACGGCAATAACGGATGCAACACCATCAATGCATCCTACACTTTCGATACGGCCTCCAGGGCATTGAAATTCTCCGAAATGGCTGCTACAATGAGGTTATGCTCCACTCCCAGGATAACTGACCTCGACATCAACGCCGCGCTCGCCAACACCACTTCCTACTCCTGGGACCACACCGACGATGAATATTTCCTCTTCTTAAAGGACGCCAACGGAGTGGAACTCCTCAAGCTCCTTCATCAGAATTTCGACTTCCTCAATGGTTCCTGGGCTGTGACCGCCATCGAAGATGAGCCAGTCGACAATCCAGAAATGCAACTCGTCATTGATGTCGACAGTGGAAAAATACATGGCAATACCGGGTGCAACATCCTCAACGGCACAATGGACGTAGATATGGAGACTGCCAACACCCTCTCTTTTCAGGACATCATCACCACACGGATGGCATGTCCCAACCCATCGCTCCAGACCCGTCTCATCGTAGCTCTCGAAGATGCAGCCCATGCAAAGCCTATAGATGCCGACCACGTAATGCTGCTCAACCTGCTACGCAAACCGATGCTTACACTACGGCGACTGTAATCATACCTCTTCTTGAAATTTCAACACTTACTGATTATTATGAACGAAGTAAGAGTCGATAAATGGCTTTGGGCCATGAGAGTATTCAAGACAAGATCAATCGCCACCGACGCCGTCAAAAAAGGACGGGTATCCATAGGAGGCAATGTCGTCAAACCTTCAAGAGCCATAAAGACTGAAGATATCATTGAGGTCAAAAAGCCTCCCATTACATATACATTCCGCGTGAAAGCTCTGACTCAGAACAGACTCGGAGCACGACTCGTGCCCGACTATCTGGAAAATCTGACCCCCCAGAGCCAGTACGATCTTCTCGAAATGACAAAAATCTCAGGATTCGTCGACCGACGCAAAGGTCTCGGACGCCCCACGAAACGCGAAGGGCGTGACATGGCAGCTTTCCGCGACTCAACCTACGCCGATGATTTCTTCCTCGACTGGGATGATGACACTGATGATGACGATATCTCCTGATTTTGAATCCGCCTGATATTTTATTGAATTCGTATAAACTTTTTCAATGGCAAGATTCATTAAGAAACTGTTTAAAATTAGAATTGAAAAAATGTTATAGGGCATAACAAA
>ERZ778515.1430-NODE-1430-length-17033-cov-5.009542_pt1 | contig 17033 bp, 15 predicted proteins | sample MGYA00510343_ERZ778515 | MGnify/ENA primary metagenome ERZ778515 (study PRJEB29527, sample SAMN07138965) | mouse gut metagenome | material: feces | host: mouse | place: China:Nanjing | collected 2016-01-25 ...
GCAGGAGATAGCGGGCAAGGTGTGGAAGAAGGAGGACGAACTGAAACAGTTGAAGTCCGAACTTGCCGCGCTTGACCGAAAGATTCAGCTGGAACTTGCTCCACCTATGCCGGAAGTCGCTGAAAAGGAGACGGACGGACAGGAAGTCACGTCACATCCTCCGCAACAATCGCATCCAATCGCAGATGGAACAGGCATGGCTTCGGTCCATCAGAGTATCGGTGCTGTGTCTGAACCAAGCGGGTCAATCCCATATAACCGACAATCAGCCGGTAAATTTCGGCTTTAATTCCAGAACGGGGGATGATATATCCTGTTGTCCCCCTTATTTTATCTCTCTAAACAATGATTATATGGCTTCAATAAAAGTAAAATTCAGACCTTCGACAGTCGCAGACAGAGAAGGTTCCATCTATTATCAGATTATCCATGAAAGAAAGGTGCGACAGCTCCTGACGGATTACAGGGTACTCCCCTCGGAATGGGATGAAAACCGTTCTATGGTGACCACCGACCAGAAAAGCGAACGGAAACCGGTTATTCTCTCTATCCGTGAGAGAATCCGTTGGGATGTGGAACGATTGGCAAAGATTAACCGCAAATTGGATGCCGACGGGTTGATGTACACAGCCGATGATGTGATAGACGAGTTCAACCGTTATGCGCATGAATACTCCCTGTTCAATTTCATGGAGAGCATCATCGCCAAGCTCAAACAGAACGGTAAGATTCGGACTTCTGAAACCTACCGGGCGACACTCAACAGTTTCAAGAAGTTCCGTAAAGATGAGGACATCATGCTTGACAGCATTACTTCCGAGATGATGGAGAGTTACGAGGCATGGCACAGGAATCGTGGTGTTGCTCCGAACAGCATATCTTTCTACACCCGCATCCTTCGGGCGGTCTATAACCGTGCGGTCGAGGACGACATCATCGAGAACCGCAACCCGTTCCGAAAGGTATATACTGGGGTAGACAAGACCGTCAAGCGAGCCTTGCCGTTGCCCGTCATCAGGAAAATAAAGGTATTGGACTTGTCGCTGACTCCGGCACTTGACTACGCCCGTGATATGTTCCTTATGAGCTTCTACCTCCGTGGGATGAGCTTTATCGACATGGCTTTCCTGAAAAAAACAGACCTCAAAAACGGCTATGTCACCTATCGCCGCCGCAAGACGGGGCAGCAACTGATCATCGAATGGACAAAGGAGATGCAGATGATACTTGACAAGTACCCCGAAAACAAAAGCGATTACCTGCTGCCTGTCATCCGTAATCCCGGCACCAACGAGCGATGCACCTACCGCAATACCGGCTATAACATCAATCATAGCCTGAAGAAAATAGCTGGAATGGTCGGCGTAACTATCCCTCTGACCCTCTACGTTGCCCGCCATAGCTGGGCTTCAGCCGCCAGAGCAAAAGGAATACCGATAAGTGTAATCTCGGAGGGCATGGGACATGACAGCGAGGCGACTACCCAAATCTATCTCGCCAGCCTCGACACCTTCGTCGTTGACAAAGCCAACAGTATAATCCTCAACAGCCTGAGATAGCTTAATTCTTTATCTCTAAACAAACTCATCCCACTAAAAACACTATTGCCTCAGTACCAATCGGTTCTGAGGCTTCTTTGTTTAGCAATCGTCCAATTCTCTTGCCAAGAGATACTTAACCAAGTGCAAAGTTACAAAATATCTCTTAATTTAAGGGCATGGCTGCAATATAATTTTCACATCAAATTCAAAATTGTCAGTAATTTCAATAATGTGTTTAGCAACAAGTTCCGCCCTATTTTTATTAAAAGTTCAATAACAACCAGTTATAGATCATCCGGATCTCTTGGCAAGAGAGCTAATCCTTATAGTTAATAGACATGACATATGATTTATATACCGACAAGCAGCTTGTTGAAGGGTTAATTCACAACGACAAGCCAATGATTGAATACTTCTTTTGCCAGAAGTGTTCAAGGCTTTTTTCGTACATCGTGTATAGTATTTATGGAGGGATGGCTACCGTCAACGAACTTGTTAATGAGTTTTATCTATATATAGCAGCGGATAATTGGAAAAAAGTTCGCCAATTTGATTTCAGAAGCAAGTTGATGACTTGGATTGGTGTCGTTGCAGTAAGATTCTTTCAAAAAAGAAGAGAGGCACTGATAGAAAACAATTCCCGTGAGGCTCAAATAGAGCAAACAACGAATTTTAAATACTACAGTATGCCTATAGATGAGACCATTGACGTAAGACAAGCTATCAACAGAATGCCTAATGCCCGCTATCGTTCAGTTGTAGTGAAATTAGACCTGCAAGATGAGTTGCCAGAAAAACTTGCGGCTGAAATGGGTATCAGCGTTGATAATCTTTATAATGTACATCGTAGGGCTCTTCTTCAGCTTAAACTCATTATGTCCAGAAAGGAGGATTACGTATGAACGACAAAATATCCGACGAACTTCTTGCCGCATATTTAGACGGCAATACTTCGCCTATTGAAAATTTGTTTATAGAGTCAAATTTAGGGAATGATGCTAGTATTATGGATACGTCAGATATCTTATCTGATATGACAGTATTTTCTCAAATTGGCAATTATAATGAATTTATGTCAGAGATAGGATTGGAAGATATAATTTCTCACCCAATAACAATCGAAACAAATAATTTTAACGAAACTATGGATTCCAATGGAATGATGCCGGACATCCAACAACAATATCCGGATAGTTGCGCTATTAAATCGCAGCAGATTATCCTAAATGAATTTGGAATAGATGTAAATGAAGACCAGCTAGTCCAGTTTTCCTATGAGCAAGGTTGGTATAATGCAGATGGGACCGGAACGGCTGCTGAAGACGTTGGTAATCTACTTGAAACAGCCAATATACCAGTGACCCGTCAAGATGATGCAAATGTATTCAATCTTGTATCCGAACTCTCGCAGGGACATAAAGTTATCGTTGGTGTTGATTCTGAAGAATTGTGGGGTAACAAATTTATGGCATGGCTAAAGGACTTCTTCATGGGCGATACTCCTGACCATGCTCTAGTAGTGGCAGGTATTGATACCAGCGACCCCGACAACGTGATGGTTATAGTGGATGATCCGGGAAGTGGGGAATACCACAAAGCATATCCTTTGGAACAGTTCATGGATGCGTGGAGTGACGCCCAATACTACATGGTTTCAACAGATATTCCTGTACCCGATCATTCTGCCGCTATGGCTAACTTTGATTATGGTCAAGGCCATATTGCAGATGTTGGCGGAATGGACTATGCCGACTTCCAAATCTTTAACGACATCAGTTGTGGATTGCCTGGATACAGTGTTGTGGATGGGGTTCACGTATCACCTACATCATCTCTGATGGATGCATATTTTGATGTCGCAAATAATGAACTTGCATTCGACGGCATTTTCTCCAATGACTATATGTTCAATGACTATCTTAATACGGACATCGCTACCCAGATGATGCAACAAACGTATCAGGATAATCTTGGCCTGATTAACTTCAGTGACATGCCTGATGGAATCGATTATGCTGGTCTCAACAGTAATCAAGATTACGAAAATTTCCTGCACGGATCGATTGACTACTTCAACAGCATTGGCGATTTTGATTCGGCGATGCTTTGTCAACAGCAATTGATGATGGTTGATTATTGTGATAATTATGACATAGATTTCTGTTCAACTTTCTTTGGATAAATCAACAATTCATTTGCACATGGAAATAAAAGATAAAAATATCATCCGCTTTAATGCTCTTGTGTCGAAGATTGATCCTTTATATAAGGCTCAACACAAAGAAGGCGACATAGAGACTATGAAGAAACTTCTTCAGAAAGCATCTATAAATGAAGTGTCCGTCTTAATCTGTGGTGAGTTTAAACGGGGCAAATCCAGTTTCATAAATGCTTTTTTGGGAGAAGGAATATGCCCGGCTGACCCAGGAATTGCTACTTCGGTTGTTTCCATAATAAGATATGGAACAGAGCGTAAGGTTACTAGATTTTATGGTGATATCAAGAATCTCAAATCCGAAGTTGTTCCATTTGATAAAATTGAGAAGTACGCAAAAGGCACCTCATTGGAGGTTGACAATACCATTATGCTCATCATTGAGCTTCCCTCAGATAAGCTCAAAAATGGATTAGTCTTAATGGATACTCCCGGTGTTGGAGGTCTTGATCCTCGGCACTTGTTCCTAACGCTCTATGTCATGCCCAAGGCAGATGTCACTTTCTTCGTGGTGGATGCTGGCGAACCGCTGTCTTCAACAGAATTAGATTTCTATAAAGACAAAATCCTTCAATATGCGCCATCAGCTAAAATCGTTTTGAACAAGAGTGATCTAAAATCCAAGGAAGAGCTAGAACAACTAATTTACGATACTCGAAAGAAAATCGTTGATCATTGCCAAGTTGAAGACGAAAAAGTTGAAATTGTACCAGTTTCTTCTCTGCACTGGGCAATGTACAACAAAAGCCAAAGCGAGAAAATGAAGACATCCTCTAATTGTGAGGCTATCGGAAAAATTCTTGAGAATATCGTACCCGAATATAAACTTGGCTTACTCAAAGGTCTAAAAGGTTTCATGCTCACTTCTCTATCATCATTGATAGAAAAATATGAGTATCAACTTTCTCAAATTGGTGATCCGAATCCAGAGGCTCAGGAACAATATAAAGCCAAACTTATGGAATTGAAATCCATGAGAGACGATTTGGCAAACCCGAATACCCCTACCCGCAAGAAAATAGCTAAGGTCATTCACTCAACTCAAAGCAATGTCATCAATGAATTAACCCGACAAAGCATTCTTTTTTCAACTGATTGCTTAGACCAACTGCTGAAACGTCCGGAAGCTAAAGCACCCGATGGAAGCGATTGGGTGCTGTCTCAACTGAATATGGGACTGGAATCTATTGCAGCAGAAGTAGACCAAAGGATTCAACTTGGATTCACAGAGGTCAATTCTATTCTCGGTGAAAATGTGGAAATCGGAGCAATGGCCTTTTCGGGAAGAATAGATGTTGATCTTACACCTGCAGAGAAAGATATAGCATCAAAAGCATGCGGATTTGCCCGCAACGCACTTCCGGGAATGGGCGTTGCGACGATGGCTGGATTCGCTTTGTCATTGTTCTGTGGACCTGTTCTTGTTGGTCTTGGGGCATTAGGCGCAGCTGCAAGCTATGTGTATAAAACGAACAAGGATCAAAATACTCAGGCCCGTATCTACGAACTTAAAACGAAGCTATCCCCTCAGATTACCATTGTCATGAACGATCTCAAGGCTTATGTTCAGCAACGATTTGAGGCATTCAATGAATCTCTTGTTGAGAGTTTCGAATCGATGACTGCTGACGTTGTCGCAGAAATGCAACAAGTGATAGACGATCTGAAGAATATCGATGCAGATGCCAAGGCCGCCACAAAGTTAAAAGAACAAGTCCAAGAACAACTGAATTTTGTTAGAACTCATCGCCAGCAGGTTGAGTTGCTTCTCACAAATCCCTTTGAGACAAAATGAAACAAGGTACACAGACGCTTAAAGAAAGAATGTTCAATATCCTTAGAGAATGTTCATTCATTCTCTCGGGATATGACGTTTCTATGCTATCAAATGAAATTGATTTAGCACAAAAGCGTTTGATGCAGCCTATGCAATTGGCTATTATTGGTAAAATCAGCAGCTCAAAGTCGACATTGGTCAATGCACTTCTTGGTGAAGCAGAGATTGTGCGTACCGGCCAGATGGAGGAAACGTTCAATGTAAGCTGGCTTAAATACGGGGATTCCAACTCTGATATAAAAGTTATATTCAAAAACGGTGAAATTAAATCCGTTCCGCGGAATGAATGGGCAAAATGGACATCTCATCAAGAAAAGAACACTCTTAAAGAACAAGTAAGATATATTGAGGTATTCTATAAACATGAAATCCTTAAAGAAATCAACATTATCGATACTCCGGGACTTGATGCGTTAAGCCAGATAGATTCCAAAAATACGATAGCATTCTTAAAAGAAGTTCATCCCGATGCCGTAGTAATGCTATTTACAAAAAGTATAGCAGAATCTACACTATCAGTTCTTCAGGATTTTCAAAGCGTCGGTGTCGGCAATTTTAATCTTTCTGCGTTGAACGCTATTGGTGTCTTATCCAAAGTCGACACAATATGGTCGGCAATGGATGCCGACAAAGACGTTATCGAAATCGGTAATCGCGTCATTAAGAATACGCTTTATGACAAATATCCGGAAGTAAGAAAATCTCTATTCTCAATCTTGCCGGTATCCTCTCTTATGGGTTTGGCGGCAGCCATAATAGATGAAAAGGATTACATATCGTTGAAACTGTTGAGCAGAGTGGATGATGCCACTATGCTTGAAATGCTTTCTTCTCCCGACTTTTTCGTTGATGAGGATTATTCGGTAGGGGTAGAATCCATCGAACGGAGAAGGCTATATGACAAGTTAGGACTTTATGGTATTTATCTGCTGATTACTACGATACACCGGAATCAGGATGCTTCGATAGCATTTCTGGCTGACGTATTGAGAGAAAAGAGTGGTTTCTCAAAACTGTTTTTAACCATCCAATCTCATTTTGGAGGTCGTGCTGTTTTGATAAAAACTCAGAATGTCCTGCAACGGATACTTCATGAGATAAACACGAGCAAATTGAACAGCACAGGACAGAAATATAAGGCTATATCTTCGGCCGAAGGTTTAATTGTATCTGCATTACTGTCTCTTCATGAATATCAAGAGTGGGAATATTTGTCAAAATACTACGATGGGAATTTGGATATATCGCAGGATGAAGCTGATGAATTTACATCGATTTGTGGAGAACATGGGTTCTCCGCTTCAGAACGGTTAAGATGCGATGAAGTTAACTCTCCAAGTCAACTTATTGAGATAGCAACTCGACGGGCACTTTATTGGCAAAAGCAATACAATATATATTCAGTCATCGAACCGGAGATTGCATCGTTTTATAAGCTGCTTATATCATCGTATAATATACTGCTCATAGAGATTAAAAACGCCGTTTCTGAATTTGAGAAAGCGAAGGAAACTCTGCAAAGGACTTCCTCATTTCTTGGTCTGAACCACATTAAATCTGAATTATCATGAATTGGGTCTCAATAGATTTTGGAACGAGCTATTCGTCAGCAACCGTTATGATAGACGGGAAGCCTGTAAAGGTTCACCCAATCGGTGGCTTGTATAATATGTATGGATTCCCAACGGTTGCGTATGTTGATGAGTCAAAACGAATAAGAGTGTGTAATGATGCAACTCCTTGGCGTTGTCAAAATCCAGAACGATATATCAAGGATTTCAAATTAAATATTCACGAAAATGAAGTCGCGTACCTTGGTGTAAAATACTCTGACATAATTACAGAGATCCTTAAATGTATAAAAACGTCTGCGGAATATACCATAGGCAATGATACAATCGAGGGCGTAATATTGACCATCCCGGCCACTTATGCAGAGAACGATCCGCGCAAAGAAATAATGCGAGAATCTGCGCTGTCAGCCGGATTCAAAGAAATTGGATTCATCAAGGAAGCCGAAGCTGCCGCGATATATTATCATAGTATTCAACAAGGGCAGACTGGCACCATTACTTTAATCTACGATTTAGGTGGTGGGACATTTGACCCTGCACTTGTTGAGCATACTTCTTCCGGGTACAAGTTGCTTGGAAGCGCTTCTGGGAAAGAGTGTGGCGGCAAATATTTTGAAGCTGCTTTATACCGACACTTCAAGAATACATACTCTTTTCAGTTCAGCGAAGATGAGTCGATTAAGATTCAACAAATTGATGGTATATCAAAGCTCTGTAAGGACATCAAAGAAGCTCTTTCGAGCCAGCAAGAAGTGTCCTACCCCGTTCCTCTAATGGGTAAAACAACAATTGCATATTCTCGGAAGGAATTTGAAAAATTAGTAGCACCTCTTCTTGAAAAGACATTTCAGGAGTGTTCTGCTTTAATCAGTTCGTCCGGTAAAAGATGGAGTGATATCAATCGTATATTACTGATAGGTGGCTCATCTGCTATACCTTGTGTAAAGAGTCTATTCAGAACTTATCTTATTGGTCAGAATAATCCAGACATCCCCATTATCCTGAATAAATCGGAAGAAGGGCTTCTGATTGACACATTGTTTGCCGTAAGCATTGGAGGCCTCTTATCGCACTTCTCTCGTCCTGCTTCTGCCGTAGAAACAGAAGTACATAATTATTACGATAAAGCAATCGCATTAAAAACGGGCAATGGCATTGGTAAGAACTGGATATTATCGGCATATTATTTCAATAAAGCATATTCTTCTACTCAGGATGAAAATGCTTTCAATCAAATGATGGAAATTTATCAACTGATTCTTGATAAGTTGGAAATAGAAAACGGTAATTTGGTTTTTCAGCCAATTGTGGACTCCGTCGGTGAAGACTCCGTGGATTTATTGGTTGAACTCCTTATCCATTTGCAAGCAGATCTTGAACACAAAGGTTACAACACCTTCATTCAAGAAATTTTTGATGTGGACTATTGGATACCAATTACAGATTCTATCATAAATAACAATGTAGAGTGATAGATTCACAAATCAACAATACTCAAAATAGAAACTCAAATAAAAGTAACAACAATGAATAATCAAATCATTATCCCCCAAGGTCGTTTAGCTGCTGATGATGCAGCTCTCGCTGCCAAAAGAGCCGCTCTTAAAGAAAGACTCGTGTCTGGAAAAACAGTAACTGTCACACCAGGTGACGGCAATGCCGTCAATGGCATCGGTTCAGACTCCAAAATCACCATACCTAAAGGGAAGTTGGCCGCTGACGATGCCGCTCTAAAAGCAAAACGTGAAGCCTTAAAAAAGAAACTCATGGGTGGTGAGAAAATCACCTTAAAGGGTGACGGTAACGTCACTGGAGAAAGCAATGCCAAGGATGCCACAATTAGTATACCCAAAGGTAAACTGGCTGCACAATGGTATGAGAGTAATCCGGCATTACTCGAAGCTGAAAAGGCTGCAATGGCAAAATGCTTTCCCAACTTTGAACTCGGAAAGCTTGAGGATGGTCGCCTCTATTGGACGGGAGAACTGGCTCCAGGTGTATATGAGACAAAATTCGGGCGCAAGAAATCATATACAGTGATGGCTGTGTATCAGAATAACCATCCTGTACAGCAAATGGGATCCTCAGTTTTTGTTTATCCTGTTTTACCTGATGCCGATGATTTAATCAAAGATGGTCCTTTCTGCATAGCGCATATGCTTTACGATAGTGTACGTGAGAAATATATTTGTACAGCAAATGCAGACGACATTAAAGTTGGAAATACCAATACGACAGCTGCGTCAGTACTTGCATGGGCTGTCAAATGGCTTCTTGCTTATGAACTAGTCCTTACAGGTGAGGCAACTGCAGAAGAATTTCGCACGCACGGCTTATTCTAAATGTTTAATCAATTTATACCAAGAGAATATGAAAATTATAATACCAAAAGGTCGGCTTGCCGCTGACGATGCCGCTCTAAAAGCAAAACGTGAGGCTTTAAAAAAGAAACTTATGGGTGGAGAAAAAATCACTCTAAAAGGTGACGGTAACGTCACTGGAGAAAGCAATGCCAAGGATGCCACAATTAGTATACCCAAAGGTAAGCTGGCAGCACAATGGTATGAAAGCAATCCCACGTTATTGGAAGCAGAAAAAGCAGCAATGGCTAAGTGTTTTCCCAACTTTGAACTCGGAAAGCTTGATGATGGTCGCCTCTATTGGATGGGAGAGCTGGCTCCAGGTGTTTACGAAACCAAATTTGGGCGTAAGAAAAGTTACTATGTAATGGCTGTATATCAGAACAATCACCCTAATCAGCAGATGGGGTCATCTGTATACGTATACCTCGTTCAGCCTGATGTTCAGGACATAGTACGGGAATGCGGTTTCCAGCCTTCTCATCTTTTACGAGACACTGCTGGCGAAGTCTATCTGTGTACCACTGAGGCAGGATTCGTTCAAACCGGGAATACCGTAACAACAGCCGCATCGGTTCTTGCATGGGCTGTAAAATGGCTTCTTGCTTATGAGCTTGTCCTCACAGGAGACCTCCCAAAAGAAAAGTTTAACGAACATCACGGAATCTAATCATGAGCGATAACTGCCAACTTGTGGTTTTCTCCAATAAGGCGTACAACGCAATCATTCGAGAAAGCTTTGATAAAGACCCGGTTGAAACCGGAGGAATACTTCTTGGTCATGTATTGGACAACGGAATATGGATTGTTATGGAGGTACTTCCTCCAGGTATAAATAGTATCTTCCAATACGCCTACTTTGAATATGATGAAGCGTTTGTAAATTATCTCGCCCAATCCGTAGCGAACCAATACAAGCGTCCTCTCGACTTATTAGGATTATGGCATCGACATCCCGGAAGTATGGATGTTTTTTCTTCAACAGACGATGGAACAAATGCAACGTTTGCAAGGCAAAATCCTGCTGGCGTAATTTCTGGGCTTGTGAATATAGATCCTCAATTCCGCCTCACAATGTACCACTTGGATTCCCCAGCTCATAGACTAATGGGGCGTCCCAACTATGATGTAGTCGAGGTGGAAGTAGGTGATGATATAATTCCTGAGGAATATTTTGAGTTGCGTTATTATGATGGAGAAGACTCGAATCTTCATCCGACAGTAAGTTCCAGAGGACGAGAACGACAGGTCAATCGTAATCTTCAAAATGGACAAAGAGAAGCTATTGGTGTTTCACAAGACCAGCCATCAGGCGTTAATTCAGAAGGATTTGATATTCAAGACATAATTAACCGTAATTTACCTCCGTGTAACGAGTCTCAAAATGTAACTCCTAAGCCAGTAAATGATTTTTTTTCATTTTGGAGAGCATTAAACAAAAAATGGAAGAATGTCCTCTTTGCTGTAATTGCCCTTATAGTATGTGCATGTTCTATCAAATCATGTAGTAATGTGATTGAGGGAATTTCTTCTTTGATAAGCGAGACATCAGAAGGTGGCAAGGAAAATACTCCAAGGCTCTCCATGGAGTTGATTAAATTTACGGCTAAAGACGAAGCGAAAACTATTACAATTATAGGCAGTACGAGCGCAGCACGCTGGAAATCTTCAAATCCAGATGTCGCGACTGTAGATAATGGTAAAATAATAGCTGTTTCGAATGGAAAATCAATAATTGAGGCAACAATTGACGATAAATTAGTGGGGCGTTGCGAGGTCGTGGTAGAAATGTCAACGCAGACAAATCCCGAACCAAATCCAGACGAAGTAGAAGAAACAAATGTACCAAATAAACAAGATGATATAGCGAATAGTGCCAAGATTGATAGGAATCAAACTTATAAGCATGGGAATTCCGGCTCAATTAAAATAGGGACAGATTTTGCTATACCTATCATTAAGACTGGCAATCCTGCAGTAACGTTCAGCAGCTTAAATCCGGCGGTCGCCATAATTGATAATAGAGGGACTGTAACAGCCAAAGGAAAAGGCACAACAGAGATTCTAGTGCTTTGCAATGGTGTAGAAACAGATAAATTCATCCTTAATGTAACCGAAAAATGAAATTCGATCCGAATAAATTCATAAAAGGAAAGAAGCGTAAACCAACTGTATGCTATCCTTCCCCCATCGAAAATAAAGACCTTGAACTATGGGGTTATCATTTCGATGAGACCAATTATTATAACGTAGTTGGTACAAGTGAACCATCCCAAGATATGGGAGGAGTTAAGCCAATTCTTTTGGGGCACTTTTATCCTAACAAACCTAATTCTTTTGGCAATGAACTGAAAGGATATTATTCTAATAAGGACCTAAAAATGGGGCGCAAAGTACTCGTTTCCTATCCTTATGAGAAAAAATTTGGCCAACTTATAGTTAAGAGTTCCAACCCAGACATTATGTTACTCGATGAAAAAGAGAACAAACTTTCCGCCTTAAAACCGGGAGTGAGTGTACTTCAATTTATCGATGGGGAAGAATTGTTACAAACAGTAAAAGTACAGGTCGTTGAAGATGTAGAAGCAAATGTTGAGAGCGGTGCTCTCAAAATATTTAGTGGAGAAACATTCTATTGTTACATAGAGGATCGTCCAACATTTGTGGATGTTGACGGAAGGGAAGCCGAACTGGAACCGGTAAAACTCAAAATTGATATCTTCTCTCGTAACACTGGCATTCTTGAATCTGACATCATGCTAAAGAAAGGTGTCGTCATCATAGGTTGTGGGTCTGTAGGTAGCTTAGTTGCTCTTGAACTGGCTCGTGCCGGAGTTGGAAGATTCTTTCTAATAGATATGGATATCCTCGGATACCATAATATCTGCCGACACCAATGTGGTATTCAAGACATAGGTAAATTCAAAACGACAGCAATCAAGGAACGTATTTTACAAATTAATCCTACCGCCCAAGTAATTACAGCAAACAAAATGATACAAGAAGTAGATATGTCTCTTCTTGAATCTTTCTGCAACAAAGATGCTATTATGGTTGGATGTGCAGACAATCGAGAAGGGGATCTATATGGTAATCAGTATTTGGCAAAACCCAATGGAATGCCATTTGTGTCAATCGGTTGCTGGGAGAGAGCATTTGCAGGGGAAATATTCTATTGTCTGCCTGAAGGCATGCCGGATTATTCCGACTTTGTAGCAGCATTAGGAGAAAGTTCAGGGCGTGTTAACGCAAACACTCACATTTATATGGGAGAAGTTGGTAGCTTTGAACCTGGTATCTCAGCCGATATTAACTTTGTTACAACAATTGCAGTCAAGATGATTCTTGACCTGCTTAATCGTGATAATGAAGATTATACCCAGCGTCTCATCCACAATCTTTCTCAATACACACTTATATGTAATACCAATAATCCCAAGATAGGTGGAGATATGGCAGAGATATTCTCATATCCGTTACAGGTGACAACTAGTATTGAGGTTGAATATGCCAATCCTGGATTAAATTAGGAACAAGAAGCGAAAGAGATATGAACAGATATAACATCAGAATTGATGGCGAAGTGATGCCCAACTCCTATACGTATGAGGAGTTGGTGCTCAACGATGTCTTCGAGTTTGATGATATTGAAGTTAAGAAAGACTCGAAATCAAATTGGACGAATATCAAATCCTACTATTTCCCGGAGGAGCATACCAGTTCTGAAGCTCAATCTTCAGATTTTTATGTTGATGACAGCGGACAAGTCCATTTTAACAATGGACAACCTAAGAAGAAAGAATCTGAATATGTCATCAATGAATTCGGCGAGATGGTCCAACAAGGGACATCTCGTAAGAAAAATAATAGGATATCTTCCGGAACCTCCTCTAATACCTCAAGTCCCTCATATAGTTCTGCAACTTCGTCAGGAGATAATACTGGTTGGAAAGTGTTCTTTACCATTGTTGCAATAATTATTTTTATTGTAATTACATGCACAACAGGTTGGGGATCGATTCCAGCTGGTATAGTAGGTTATGGCGTATTAAAGGCAATCTGGAGTGATGATTGGTAAAATAAATAATCAAAATCCATAATACATCATGAGTGAAACGTATAAATTTTATGTACAAATGGATGGGGAAACATACGGACCCTATTCGGCAAGTGCGGTTCGAGATCTTGAACTGCTTGACGATATTCTCGTCACAGAAGAGAGTATGAACGGGCAATGGCTTCCTGCATCGAAATTCGATTTTGATGACATGGTACGAAAAGAAAGCGGAGGTCTTAACCCTCAGCCGAAACCTTCGACTGGATACATAAACTCCGATGGTACTGTCACAAATCCAAACGGATGGCAACCTATTACGCCGCAAGTACCGTCACAGCCCTATCAGCCAGTTGCTACACCTTCAACAAGCGAGGACAATTCCACTCCCGTGGGTTGGTGCATTCTCTCATTCCTTATCCCATTGGTGGGATGGATTCTATATTTCAGTTGGCGCCACACAAAACCCAAGAAAGCATCGGCTGTGTGCACATGGGCATGGATAGGGTTTATCGTAAATATAATTGTGATGTTTGCCGGATGATATAATCTCTTCTTGCTCCAAAAGAAGAGATGTCTGACCCGTTTTTCGAAATGGGTCAGACGCATATCTAATCGTTTCTACATACAATTGTAAAATTTTCAATCAGTATCAATCAACGCTTAGTTAAACGTAGCAACGCATATGGGAAATAAATCCCAATATATAGTAAACGAAGATGGCTCTGTCACCCAAATAGGTGGAGGGAACTCTGGTAATAATAAGTCAGGCGGTTCCAACAATGGAGGATGTGCCTGGATTGTTATCATTGCTGTTATCGTAGGAGTTGTCATCGCAATTGCCAACTTAAGTTCATCGGACTCATCAGATTACTCTTCAGTCCCTACGGTAGTGGTTGAGGATACTGCCGAGGGAGCTGTTGAGGAAGAAGTTTATACTCTATCAACAACCTACCTGACTGTATCAGATGATGATATATACATGAGTGCAGAAGGAGGTTCGACAGAAATTACTGTTTCAACTGATGGCGATTGGGACATTGATGTAGATGTAGCAAGTTGGGGTCATCTTACGAAGTATTCTAACTCCGTAACTTTAAGACTTGAATCCAATTCTTCATCATCGTCTCGTACCGACTATTTTACGCTAAAATCTGGCAGTTATACCAAAAGGATTAATATCACCCAATATGGTGATACGTCTCCGAAAGCAGATATTGAGCGTATCTGGATGGATCATGGAGTCTATCAAAATGGGCAACAAGGTATGAAAATACATGTTAAGTTTACTGTAGACAACATGAATGGGAAAACAATTTATGCTTATGCATACTTTTATTGGGGCGACAACACGACACCGTTACATGACCAATATGGGAACAATCTATCATTCTATGGATATGGTACACCAAGCTATGATAGCGCAAGGTTTGATGATTTTACGATATTTGTTCCATATGCAGGATTGAATATGCAACCTGGGCAAGGTTCAGTAAGTCTGTCGTTTGATATCAGTATCCGAACCACCTCTGGGGCTGAATTAGACAGAGACAATAACACTCAGATTACATTTACCAACTAATGGCACAGTCTTATCAAATATCTAATAACATCATCTTTAGCGTTAATGAGGATGGTTCGATCACAAAATTTGCTACGATTAGTGAGTCAGGAGAGATATGCCGTATTGGAGAAAAAACGCTTCAGCCTGTAAAACAAAAGGTGTGGGGATATTGGTTCGCAATGATTACGTTACTGATTGGATGTGTTGTGTTGTTTGTAATGTATAATGACGCTAATGCCGATTATGAATATCAAGCGAGCCAGAGACGTTCAGCTGAAAGCAAATATAATTCAGCAAAAGAGAAGATTTTATCATTAGAGAATGAGAAATCCGCTATTGAATCTGAAAAACGTTCAGCAGAAGATGCTCTTTCAACGTTAAAACAAAAAGTAGGTGAATCATATCCTCTAATTATTTCTGATATAGAAATCGCCAATACCTATAGGGACGGAAATATTGAAACGGATTATGGGAATACAATTTATAGTAGTAGTACCATGTATCTTCAGCCTCGCATTAAGTATTATGGGATATCAAGTGGAACAAAAACACTTAAAGTTAAATGGTTTAATCCTGAAGGTTCATTGAGAACAGGAACATCTTCACCATACGGATTCTCACAAAGTGATTCACATTATATTTATTCTGGCGCTGATAATACTTTAACTATGAATGGTTGGGGCAATGAGACTAAAGGCCACTGGAAAGCCGGCACCTATCGTATTGAGATTTGGTATGGTAATACCTGTCTGAAATCTAAATCATTCACAATATATTGAGTTATGTACAAATTCTATATTCGTATGGACGGCGATGTTTTTGGTCCATACTCAGCTAAAAGTATGATGGAGCTTGATGTGTTACCAAATATTATGGTTACTGAAGTCTCCATTGACACTTGGCAACCTGCAGAAAATTTCGACTTCGTTGCTCTTGCAAAGCAGGAAGTACTCGAACGTCTCAAATCCACTTCTACGAATGATATTTTGCCCAAGGTATCATGTGTTGAGCAAAAACGCGATGCCCTGAAAGCGAGATTGAAAAACAATGGGAATCTGAATACTCTCGGGAAAAGTCCACAAGAGACAAAGGCTCCTTCAAGAAGCTTTCCACCCAGTATCGAATTCAAAGCTAACTTCAACGACGGCCTACTCTCTATTGGAGGAAAGATAATAATCACTCCGACTCAACTAATTTTTCATGCACATAAAGTCAATATCGGAGATTTAAGCGACCGAGTTTTTGAAATCAGTCAGATTTCTGGCTATGAGAAAGGAATGCTGACCTTTCTATATATATCATTCCTTAATGGTTCGCGCATAAAACTAACAGTCTGGAGTAAATCCGAAATCATTGAACAGCTCGAGGCACGTCGAATGGCACTTCAAAATTACAGATAACATGGGGAATCCTTATTTCATAAACAAAGACGGCTCTGTCGCACAATCTACGGTTAAAACCATCAACAATATCGCATGGATAGACTATGCCAAATACAAAGGTAAGTATTCCGCGTTGCAAATTTTAATATCTGTTATTTTCATCGTTCCTGTATATGGTTGGGCTTTGTGGCTTGTGTCTGGTTCAATTATGCGAATTGCAAATGGTTATTGGCCATTTATTGGCATCCAAGCTATTGAAGACACCGAGAATAGTATTAAAATTTATTGCAACAAAAAAGGAAAACTTGGTTTATACACTAAGAAACATCGTATCACCTCTGCAAAATTTGATTCGATACAGTGTCTTCCGACAGAAGATTATCCGGCATTTGTATTGGGATTGAACGGTCAATATAGCGTATATAATTATACACAAGGCAAATACCTGTTCAACCTAAAATCCGCAAGCAATCTCAATGGCAATCTCAATTGCAGTAAAGAGCTTG
>ERZ778515.1433-NODE-1433-length-17010-cov-6.593925_pt1 | contig 17010 bp, 10 predicted proteins | sample MGYA00510343_ERZ778515 | MGnify/ENA primary metagenome ERZ778515 (study PRJEB29527, sample SAMN07138965) | mouse gut metagenome | material: feces | host: mouse | place: China:Nanjing | collected 2016-01-25 ...
GCATTATAACCCCGGGGTGCCGCTACGCTCTGCCCCGGGCTGCGTGCCTGTTGCCCCTACGGGGCGCGAAGCATGAGCTTTTCGTCGAACTCACTCTAAATTATTAATTATGAATTATAAATTAAAAAGGCGGACCCGCCGGTCCGCCAACAACAATTTGTATTATGCATCCTTCCACTTCGTGCAAGGACACTCTATGCGAACGGTATCACTACCATTCGTTTTCGCTGTCGTCATCGCCCTTCCATATATCGGTGATAACGGGTTTCGAGTAGGTTACGTCATCCTCATAATACTCATCACCGAGGTCATTGTCCGTCTCAACACCTGGATTGGGAGAACCTGCCAACAATTCACTTTCGTACCGTACGGGCACTGTTTCCGTAACCGGCACTATATATTCTTTCAGTCTCATTTCTTTTTTCTCTTTATTTCATGCCCTCTCCCCGCCACATATCAATGCGGTGCGGCAGGGAGAGAACAAAGTTCATGGTTTATTTTACTATCACTTTCCTTCCGTCGATGATATACAGCCCCTTTGGCAGAGTGCCGCTCACGCGCTGTCCCTGCAGGTTGTACACCTTGCGGCTGGCATTTGCGCCGTTGCCTGCCTCAATGCCGTCGATAGCTGTAGTGCTGCCGCCGCCAATGACAAAGCTTGACACTTTTGCTGCCGTCTCTGCCGGAACGGCAAGGTATGCCTTGTTTGCAGCAACGTTAAATGCGGCTCCATCGGCTGCTCCGTAGAAGAATCCAAGCGTTGTACCCTTGTGCATGGTGAGGCGGTAGTACTTGCAGTTGGCGTCATTTGCAGCCATTTCCTCAGCCGTAATGCCGTTGTCGCCTGTCGGACGGAGCATGTTGTCGTTGCCAAGAACAGATGTACCAGCTGCTTCAGAAAGTTCTACATCATGATTACCTGCTGTGTTAGAAGAAACCATCACACCTGTGTTTGCTGGAACGATCGCGCCTGTTTCATAGTTTTCAACCACAAGTTTGTTGTCTATAACACTGATTTCTGAAACTATAATATCGCTTGGAACAACAAATGCCTTGCTGTTGCTGTATGTTCCGTAGTACATTCCGTTTCCGTCTGTACAAGCCTCGGCAATGGTGATAGTGACGGTTGACGGTGCGGTTACGGATGTACGGAAGTCTGAATAGACAACAGAGCCAGATATATACTTATAAATATCAAAGGTATAAATACCATTAGGTGTACCTCCTGCCATTCTATAACGATACTTGTTATCACCCGTCAAATCCGAACGACAAGAGATGTATTTATTATCTGAGCCTCCCTTTATTTTAAAAAAACCGCTATTCTCATCCTTTTCAAGTGTCCACTCTGTAGTACCATCAACAACCACATTCAAATCATTACTACCACTAGTATTCAAATATCCGTTAGTCTCATCACCAAGCTTCCACTTTCCATCATTCGCAGTGGCTCCATCTGATACAGTCCACCAGTTTTTATCATCATTCGCTATATTATTTACATCATTTGTAAATACAAAATTCTTGACGTAAGTATTTCCTATTGTCTCTTGATAAAGTCCATAAGATGTTGTATCATCCACTTTTGCAACAATAACCACTTTATCTCCATCTATAAAATCGTCATTCATTGTCATCTTAACTAAAGAAGGCTCACTGCCTTCCCCTTTAGCAAACACTGCATAATAAGTGAAATCCGCCGTTGCTATTGCCGATGTAACATATTCCGGAGCAACATCCTGCGGTTCTAATGTAGAACCATACCAGCCCTTAAACACATAGCCTTCGGGAATATTCTCGGTAGGTGTAGCAAACGTTATAGCCGTTCCTTCCTCAACTTGTTTTGTTGTCTCCACACCGTTTACACTCCATGTAATAGTGTGATATACTATCTTATCGAAGTTTGCCGAGAACGTTACGTCGCTCTCGCCGATGGTGTAAGTAAAGTTTGTAGTAAACGTATGTGTACTGCCATCTACAGCTTGCCAGTTACGGAACTTGTATCCTTCGTTCGCCGTAGCTTCCACTTTGAGTTCTGTTCCTTGTGGTATAAGGCTACCGGAAGTAACCTCTTCTTCTCCTCTATATACCTTCAGCGTACCATTTTCCGGTGTTTCTATTGTCACCGTACGCTTTGCAACGGCAGCAAGCTGCGTTACCTTGACGTATTTTGTCAACTCTCCGTATGCAAGGGTTATTGTTTCTTCACGCGGTTTAGTCTCATCCAGATTCTCTGTCATATCAAATGTCACCTTCCTCTTTGCTTCATCTACGGTAAGATTTGACACCCAGCTTCCCTCCGGAACAGAGGCTTTAAGAGTAGAACCCTCTGCGTTATTGATGGTATAAGAGATATCGCCTTTGAGTATATCGGCGGCGTAGGTTACATCTAAGGCTGTAATGGAAGAACCTGATTCATAAGTCAATGTCACATCATCTATACAACGAATGGCTGTAGTGGTAGTACTAAAAGAAATTCTAACATAAACATCTTTATAAGTTTTAAGGTCCTGTGAAACCTCAACCCATTCGCCTCTTGTCATCGAAGTTGCAGACTGTTCTTTAATAGTATTCCACTTTGTACCATCGCTTGAGACCTCTACTTTCCAAGTAGAAGACGTTGAATTCTTACTTTGTTTTGAAACATAAAAAGTTAAATTTACAGGCGATGATATCGGCGTTTTTGTCGTAACAGACGCAGTTTTTTCACCTGAGGTATTACCAAAATATTTTCCACCATGTGCTATTACGTTTTCATTGGTCGCTTTTGATGTAATGTTCACAAAAGTCCAATCAGTGTAAGTTGACGTTGCATCCTCAAAATCAATAGATAAAACTTGTGCCCACACACCGCCGTTTCCCAAAAGGAGAAACAGCAATAGGAGCAAACCTATCGATTTACCCCCCCGAAAAACTAAATTTTGTAAATACTTCATAATTAATGAAAACATTTATTTGATTGACTATAAATTTATCAAAAAAGATGTAAAATCACAGGTGTTGCAAAAGTAGTACAATTTTCTATACATGAAAAAAACTACACAATAAATATTAAAACATCGGCAATATTTTAACGTTTATTTAACTTATGGGACGGCATAAGGCTTAAAAACGCGCCTTAAACGACTGATTATCAACATGAGCTGGGATGATTACGGGAACCCGTCTGATGAGGTAACAGAGCGGTGTTGCCGTGATGGCATGCCCCAAAAACATGTACCGCTGACACCGCACCACCACGCTTTTGCCCCTACGGGGCGTATGATCCACACCACATAAACACCACGGGGCGGCACTCCGCTCTGCCCCGGGCTATGCGGTCGTTGCCCCTTCGGGGCGCATTCGTATATCTAATCTGAGTTCACCACACTGTGCCGGCAACGTATGCTGATATATAATATATGTGTGTTTGGGGAATATTATATAACGTTAGTTTGAAGAATAATGCAAACCACCATGGATGATGTGTCAAAATTCAGATTTTCCAGCCTGTAGGGACATATTCTTGTATTTGTCCGTTCATAACATCCTGATATCCAATGGTTGGTTGGCGGACAAATACAAGAATATGTCCCTACAGCTGGAAGGGTTTAGTTTTGGCACACCACCTCACTGCGCTATATTCTTTATCGCCTTCAACCGGCACATGCGGGCAGACTGCAAAGCCGCCCGAACGTAAGTCCTTAGCGTCCTTAAAGTCTTTAAGGTCTTTAAAGTCATTAAAGACAACGATGCCAATCTAATCCTTTGGAAAAAGGGAGAGATGACCCTCCGCATTCTGAAAGGCGGCATTTCGCGTTGCAAAAGGCGGCATATTGGAAGCTAAAAGACGGCATATTGGAGGCTAAAAGGGCACCTTTTGGAAGTCAAAAGGTATCATCCTGATTTACAATGTGTTAGCGCAGAATAAAAGAAACGTGCAGAAACAATGGCGGCGGAGCCTCATAACAAGGAGCCTCCACCGCCATTATAAATTATAAATTAACGTGAGTCTAATATAAGCACGCTATATATTTATATTCCGAAATACATCCCTTTGTAGGGACTTTTTCTTGTAAATGTCCGTAAAACAACACATAAAGACTGTTTTAAACAGGATAAAAACACGGACATTTACAAGAAAAAGTCCCTACAAAAGGATGACATTTGCGGATAGTATCATGTCAAATTCACATTAAACTATGAATTATAAATTATCTACGGTTTTTATTTCACGTTGCCCACGCTGATAAGATATTCGGCAATCTGCACGGCGTTGAGAGCCGCACCCTTGCGTATCTGGTCGCCGCTGAGCCAGAACGTGAGTCCGTTCTCATCTGCAAGGTCCTTGCGCACGCGCCCTACGTATATGTCGTCGGTGCCCGCCGTCTCGAGCGGCATGGGGTAGACAAGACTTGAGGGGTCGTCGCGGAGCGTCACGCCGGGAGCGGCGGCAAGCGCAGCCTGCGCCTCTTCGACGCTGATGGGTCGCTCGGTCTCTATCCACACGCTCTCCGAGTGGGCACGGAGCGACGACACGCGGACGCACATTGCCGAGCACTTCACGTCGCTGTGCATTATCTTCTGCGTCTCGTTGAACATCTTCATTTCTTCCTTGGTATATCCGTTGGGCTGGAAAACGTCTATCTGCGGTATTACGTTGTAGGCAAGCTGGTGGGGGAACTTGCTCACGGTGACGGGCTTGCCCTCCTGTATCTCGGCATACTGCTGCTGCAGTTCTGCCATGGCTGCGGCACCGGCACCGCTGGCGCTCTGGTAGCTCGCGATGTGTATGCGGCGTATGTGGCTGAGCCGTTCGAGGGGCTGCAGCGCAACGACCATCATTATTGTGGTGCAGTTGGGGTTGGCGATGATGCCGCGCGGGCGGTCGAGCGCGTCGGCGGCGTTGCACTCGGGCACAACCAGGGGCACGTCTGCGTCCATACGGAACGCGCTCGAGTTGTCAATCATCACGGCGCCGTGCCTTGTTATGTCTTCGGCAAACTCCTTCGAGATGCCGGCTCCTGCCGACGTGAAGGCTATGTCAACGCCCTTGAAGTCGTCGTTGTGACAAAGCTCCCTTACCTCGTACTCCTTTCCGCGGAAGGTGTATTTCCGTCCTGCCGAACGGCTGGAACCAAACAAAACCAACTCGTCTATCGGGAAATTCCTCTGCTCGAGGACGCGCAGGAACTCCTGCCCCACGGCACCGCTGGCACCTACAATAGCTACTTTCATAATCCGTATGTATTTTTATCTGTTATGCTTTATCGTATGCAAAAGTACAACTTTTCATACTATTTATCACAAAATTGATATTTTTTTTGCACCTTTGCATACGAAACCGGAGGCTTGCTGACAGCAGGCACATGGACCGGAAGCTAATGCGAAACAACGAAGAAGAATAAAACAGACAAGCATCATGCCCGACATCTCCCACTGTTTTCCGATTACCGACCCGACGCTGATATTCGTCGTCGTGCTGTGCATCATACTGCTTGCACCCATAATAATGGGCAGGCTGCGCATTCCACACATAGTGGGAATGGTGCTGGCGGGCGTCGCCGTGGGCGAATACGGGCTGAACATACTGGAGAGGGACAGCTCGTTCGAGCTGTTCGGCAAGGTGGGGCTTTATTATATAATGTTCCTCGCCGGACTGGAGATGGACTTCAACGGGCTTAAGAACAACAGCAGGACAATACTGTCGTTCGGTCTGCTGAACTTCTTCGTGCCGTTTGTGCTGACGTGGCTCGCCGGGATATACATCATGGGATATTCTTCCACGGCTGCGCTGCTGCTGAGCAGCATCATGGCTTCGAACACGCTCATTGCCTACCCGATAGTGTGCAAGTATGGTCTGCAGCGACACCGCAGCGTGACGCTGTGCGTGGGAGCCTCGATGATATCGCTCACGCTGGCGCTGGTGGTGCTGGCGGCTATCGTCGGCTCGTTCGGCACGGGCACGGGGATAGACTTCTGGGGGCTGTTCGCGCTCAAGGCGGCGGCATTCCTCGCCGGAAGCATATATCTGCTGCCACGGCTCACGAGGTGGTTTCTCCAACGTTATTCCGATGCCGTCACGCAGTACATCTTCGTGCTCGGCATAATGTCGATGTGTGCCGCCGTGTCGGGACTGATAGGTCTGGAAGGTGTCTTCGGGGCGTTCTTCGCCGGACTGATACTCAACCGCTACATCCCGCATGTGTCTCCGCTGATGAACCGCATAGAGTTTATCGGCAACGCCCTGTTCATACCTTATTTCCTCATCGGCGTGGGCATGCTCATCAACGTGCGCATGCTGTTCAGCGGCTGGCACGCGGCGTTCATCATATTCTGCATCATCTTCTTCGGCACGCTGGGCAAGGCAATAGCCTCGTATGCGGTGGCGTTGGCAAGCAGGATGCCCGTATCGAACGGCAACATGATGTTCGGGCTTACGTCGGCACATGCCGCCGGCTCAATAGCCATTGCCACGGTGGGCATGAAGCTGCAGGTGGCGCCGGGACAGATGCTCGTGGACCCGGACATGCTGAACGGCGTGGTGATAATGATACTGGCAACGTGCATCATCGGCTCGCTGGTGACCGACCGTGCCTCGCGCACCATCGTGCTGTCTGAAAGCGCCAAGCCGACGGACAGCATAAAGAGCAACGACGAGAAGATACTCATACCGCTGAAATACAAGGGGAGCACGGAAAATCTCGTAAACCTCGCCATGCTGACGCGCAACCCGAAGCTGAACAGGGGAATAATAGGGCTGAACCTCGTGACCGACGACGAACGGGCGGCACACAACCAGGCTTTGGGAAAGAGGCTGCTGGAGCAGGCTGCAAAGCAGGCAAGCGCCGCCGACGTGCGCATGCTGACGCAGACAAGGCTGACGACAAACCTCGCAAACGGCATAATGCACGCCTTCAAGGAGTATGACGCGTCGGAGATAATAATGGGAATACACCGCATGAAGGACGCGGGCGACAAGTTCTGGGGCGAGTTCACGCCAAGCCTTGTGGCGGGACTGAACCGCCAGATAATAATGTGCCGCTGCATACGGCCGCTCGGCACGATAAGGCGCATACACGTGGCTGTGCCGTCGCGCGTGGAGTTTGAGCCGGGCTTCTACCGCTGGACGGAGCGTCTGGCACAGCTGGCGGACAACCTGAGCTGCCGCATAGTGTTCTACGGACGGGAGGAGACGACGTCGCTCATAGCGGCATACATGGCGGACAGGCACCGGGGCGTAAGGGCGGAATATGTGCTGATGCAGCACTGGAAGGAGCTGACAAGCCTGTCGGAAAGGATAAAGGAAGACCACATGCTGGTTATCATCACGGCGCGCAAGGGCACGGTGTCGTACAAGCCGGTGTTCGAGAGGCTGCCGGAAGAGATAATGAAGTACTTCACGGCGTGCGGACTGATGATCGTCTTCCCCGACCAGAACGGACAGTCGCCCGAGAGCATGACGTTCACCGCGCCGCAGACACACAACGACGAGAGTGCATACGCAACGATATCGAAGTGGATATCTGGCAGAATACGGAGAAGGGGAAGGCACGGCGGCACCGGCAGTGCCGGAAATTGAAAAACGGGAAAGCAATATGATAGACATAAAAGGAATAACGAAGAGTTTCGGAAAGCTCCAGGTGCTCAAAGGCATCGACCTGCACATAGGCAAGGGCGAGGTGGTGAGCATCGTGGGACCGAGCGGCGCGGGCAAGACAACGCTGCTGCAAATAATAGGCACGCTGGACAAAGCCGACACGGGAAAGGTGACGATAGACGGGGTGGACATCGGCTCGCTGAACAGGCGCGAGATTGCCGGGTTCCGCAACAGGCACATCGGTTTCGTGTTTCAGTTTCATCAGCTGCTGCCAGAGTTTACTGCTCTCGAAAACGTGATGATACCTGCTCTCATAAAAGGACTTCCGCGAAGAGAATGCAAGGAGAGGGCTATGGAGCTGCTCGAGTTTATGGGACTTGCCGGCAGGGCAAGCCACAAGCCTGCCGAACTGTCGGGAGGAGAGAAGCAGAGGGTGGCTGTGGCGCGCGCACTGGTTAACAACCCTGCCGTAATTCTTGCCGACGAGCCGTCGGGAAGCCTCGATTCCAAGAACAAGGAAGAGCTGCACCGGCTGTTCTTCGACCTGCGCGACAGGTTCGGGCAGACGTTCGTAATCGTCACTCACGATGAGAACCTGGCACGTATCACTGACCGCACGATAGCAATGAAGGACGGCGTTGTTTATCAGAAGGAGAAAGAATGAAGGGACGTCATTCAAGAGTTAAGGAGGTAAAGGGAGTTAAGGAGTTGAGGAATCATGAATTATAAATTATTATCGGATGAACGGAATAAGACTTGGTGAATACAATCATCTCACCGTAACAAAGCAGGTGGACTTCGGAATGTACCTCGACGGCGGCGACGAGGGCGAGATATTATTGCCGTCAAGATATGTGCCGGAGGGATGCAAGCCGGGCGACGAGCTTGACGTATTCATCTATCTGGACAACGAGGAGCGACCCGTTGCCACCACGCTTGTGCCGAAAGCCAAGGTGGGCGACTTCGCCTTTCTCGAAGTGGCATGGGTAAACCAGTATGGAGCGTTTCTCGACTGGGGGCTGATGAAGGACCTCTTCTGCCCTTTCCGCGAACAGAAGATGAAGATGGAGAAGGGCAAGGGATACATCGTACACGTGCACACCGACGACGAGAGCTACCGCATAGTGGCATCGGCAAAGGTGGAACGGTATCTCGACGATACTTTCCCAAAATACAAGAAGGGCGAGGAGGTGGACCTGCTGGTATGGCAGAAGACTGAGCTTGGCTTCAAGGTGATAATAAACAACAGGCACGGCGGACTGGTATATCACAGTCAGGTGTTCAAGGATATACACACGGGCGACCGCATGAAGGGGTATATCGACAATGTGCGCGAGGACGGCAAGATTGACGTTACACTGCAGCCGACGGGCAAGAGGCAGACAAAGGAGTTCGGCGAGACGCTCCTACAGTATCTGAAGGACAACGGCGGGGCGTGCGACCTCGGCGACAAGAGCGCGGCGGAGGACATCTACAGCCGCTTCGGCGTGAGCAAGAAGACATTCAAAAAGGCTGTGGGCGACCTCTACAAGCAAAGGATTATAACAATCAGCGAAGACGGGATAAAGCTCGTTTGACAGACGCTTGATTTTTAATCTCTCGGAGCTCTCTGAGAACTCCGAGCCCCTTGAGAACTCCAAGAACCATCCCTTCCACAAAATAAGGCAAAAAAACAAAAAGCCGTCACGCGCACATTAATATGCGCGACGGCTTTTATTATATCCGTTCTTGCCGGGACAAGCCCCGACACAGCTTAAAATTCTGCGTTCTTCGGCGTTCTCGGGAACGGGATAACGTCGCGGATGTTCTGCATTCCGGTAACGAAGAGGATGAGACGCTCGAAGCCCAAGCCGAAGCCGCTGTGCGGGCAGGAGCCCCACTTGCGTGTTTCGAGATACCACCACATGTCCTTCATCGGGATGTTAAGCTCCTTGATGCGTCCCATGAGCTTGTCGTAGTCAGCCTCACGCTCCGAACCTCCGATTATCTCTCCTATCTGCGGGAAGAGCACATCCATGGCGCGGACGGTCTTGTTGTCCTCGTTCATCTTCATGTAGAACGCCTTTATCTCCTTCGGATAGTCGGTAAGTATCACCGGACGCTTGAAGTGCTGCTCCACAAGATAACGCTCGTGCTCGCTCGCAAGGTCTGCTCCCCAGAACACGGGGAACTCAAACTTGTGCCCGTTCTTCACTGCCTCTTCAAGTATCTTGATGCCTTCGGTATACGCAAGGCGCACGAAGTCGTGCTCAAGAACGAAGTGCAGACGCTCTATGAGCTGCTTGTCCACAAACTGGTTGAGGAACTCCAGGTCGTCGGCACAGTTGTCCAAAGCCCACCGTATGCAGTATTTTATGAAGTCCTCGGCAAGGTTCATGTTGTCGGTAATGTCGTTGAATGCCACTTCCGGCTCAATCATCCAAAACTCGGCGAGGTGTCTCGGCGTGTTGGAGTTCTCCGCACGGAACGTAGGACCGAACGTATAGATTGCTCCCAGTGCCGTTGCGCCCAGCTCACCCTCAAGCTGTCCGCTCACCGTAAGCGACGCCTGCTTTCCGAAGAAGTCGTCACTGTAGTCAATCTTTCCGTCCTCATCCTTCTTCAGGTCATACAGGTTCTTCGTCGTAACCTGAAACATCTGCCCCGCACCTTCGCAGTCGCTCGCCGTGATTATCGGCGTATTGAGGTAGAAGAAGCCATGTTCGTGGAAGTAACGGTGTATCGCCATCGCCATGTTGTGGCGTATGCGGAACACCGCCCCGAACGTGTTTGTACGCATACGGAGGTTCGCATGCTCGCGCAGGAACTCCATTGTGTGACCTTTCTTCTGCAAGGGATAGTCGGCACCGCAGGCACCCAAGATCTCAATCTTGCGGCACTGCAGCTCCACGCTCTGACCTTTGCCCTGGCTCTGGACCAGTTCTCCGTCCACACTTATGCACGCTCCGGTGGTTATATCCTTTATTATGGCGTCGTCGAACTTCTCCACATCGACGACAATCTGTATATTCTTGATAGTAGAACCATCGTTCAGGGCGATGAAATTAACAGCCTTACTACCACGGCGGGTCCTTACCCAGCCTTTCACATTGACAACAGTACCATAATCGGTACGCTGCAATACATCTACGATTTTAGTTCTTTCCATCTATATTTAAATAATGAACAGAGGCTTACACCCCATTTATGTTATTCTTGTTTACTGTCTCTTACTCGAACGCTCCCATGCGCAGCATCTCCACTTCCTTCTCCGTGAGGAAGCGCCAGTCGCCCCGGCGGACGTTCTTCTTTGTCAGTCCGGCAAACTGAACGCGGTCAAGCTTCACCACGCGGTAGCCGAGGCTCTCAAAGATACGGCGCACAATGCGGTTGCGTCCGCTGTGTATCTCTATGCCGACCTGACTCTTATCCGTTTCGTGAGCATACTCCACGGCATCCGCATGTATCTCTCCGTCGTCGAGAGTTATGCCCTGTGCAATCTGCTGCATGTCGTGCGCAGTGACGTTCTTGTCGAGGAATACATGGTAAACCTTCTTCTTCAGGAACTTCGGATGAGTGAGCTTGCTTGCCATGTCGCCGTCGTTGGTTAGCAGGAGAACGCCCGTTGTGTTGCGGTCGAGACGCCCAACAGGATATATACGCTCAGGACATGCGTCGCGGACGAGGTCCATCACCGTCTTGCGCTGCTGCGGATCGTCGCTCGTAGTGACACAGTCTTTCGGCTTGTTAAGCAGCACATACACCTTCTTCTCAAGCGTTACGGGCTGGTCGTGGAACCTTACCTCGTCCGTGCGGAGCACTTTCGTGCCCAGTTCGGTCACCACCGTGCCGTTCACCGACACCACTCCAGCCTGTATGAACTCGTCTGCCTCGCGGCGGCTGCACACCCCTGCATTGGCAAGAAACTTGTTGAGACGCACCGGCTCGTTGGGGTCTATATGCTGTTCCTTATATTCTATGCGCTTTTTAAAACTGTACTTGGCATTCGGGTCATAATCAGCCGTACGCTGACGGTAGCCCTGACGCGGCTGGTAATTGCCGCCCTGACGGTTGTATCCGCCCTGCTGCCGGTATCCGCCACGCGTCTGATAGCCGCCCTGACGCTGATAACCCTGGCGCGGCTGATAGCCTCCGCTGCGCTGCTGTGCGCCCTCTTCGCCGTTATTATCATTGTAACGGGGACGGTAACCGCTGTTGTAGCGCGGCTGATAGCCCTCCTGACGCGGCTGGTAGCCCTCCTCCTGATTATTGTTATAACGCGGACGGTAACCGCCGTTGCGCTGTTGTCCGTAACTGTTGCGCTGCTGATAGCCCTGACGGGGCTGGTATCCGCCCTCCTGATTGTTGTTGTAACGCGGACGGTAGCTGCGCTGCTGTCCCCCATCATGCTGCAAACCGGCTCCGAACCCTTCGGGACGGAAGCCCCCGGCATTGTTGTCATAGCTTCTGTTTGCGTTGTACGGACGCCTTTGGTTGATACGCGGACGCATCTGACGACCTACCGGTCTGTAGCCTTGATAGTCTGTTTTCCTGTAGCCGTCACGGCTGTTCTCGTTCTGCTGTGCAGACTCTTCGTTCTGCATGTTGTTAAATTCTTCTGTCATTTCTTTTCTCTGTTATAGCCTCACGGCTTGGTTAATATTCTTCTTTTTTTGGTTTTCTTATAGGGCTTATGGGTCCTATGGGACTTATAGGGCTTATAAGTTTCAGCTAAAGACTGCACAATGTGCAGCCAGCCCTGCCTACACTCCAGTGTAGTTTGACGGCGTTATCGCCATCAGCTCTGCCTTAACCTCATCGCTGACATCCAGCCCGCGCACAAACTCATGTATCGTCTCTTCGGTCATTTTCTTGTTGGTGCGTGTGAGAGCCTTCAGCGCTTCATACGGATGCGGGTATGCCTCGCGGCGCAATATGGTCTGTATAGCCTCAGCCACCACAGCCCATGTGTTGTCGAGGTCAGCCTTTATCGCCTCCTCGTTGAGGATGAGCTTGCGCAGTCCCTTCAGCGTACTCTGTATTGCTATGATGCCGTGACCGAGCGGAACGCCGATGTTTCTCAGCACGGTAGAGTCTGTAAGGTCGCGCTGCAGACGGCTTACGGGCAGCTTGGAGGCAAGGAAACGGAGCACGGCGTTAGCCATTCCGAGGTTGCCCTCGCTGTTCTCGAAGTCTATGGGGTTGACTTTGTGCGGCATTGCGCTCGACCCTACCTCGCCAGCCTTTATCTTCTGCTTGAAATACTCCATGGAGATATACATCCAGAAGTCGCGGTCAAGGTCTATGATAATGGTGTTTATGCGGCTTATGGCATCGAACACGGCAGCCAGGCAGTCGTAGTTGCTTATCTGCGTGGTATACTGCTCGCGCTCCAAGCCCAGCTTCTCGCTCACGAACCTGTTGCCGAACTCCTTCCAGTCGTACTGCGGATATGCCACGTTATGCGCGTTGTAGTTTCCCGTCGCGCCGCCGAATTTCGCCGTCATGGGGCATGCCATGAGCATTTCGAGCTGCTTTTCAAGACGGTACACATACACCATCACCTCTTTTCCAAGACGTGTGGGCGATGCCGGCTGTCCGTGGGTCTTGGCGAGCATGGACACGTCCTTCCACTCCTCTGCATACGTGCGGAGCTGTTCCACCAGCTCCCTGACCTGTGGAACGTACACGTCCGCAAGCGCCTCCTTCACCGAAAGGGGCACCGAAGTGTTGTTGATATCCTGCGAGGTAAGCCCGAAGTGGATGAACTCCTTATATCTGTCAAGTCCTCCGATGGCATCAAACTGCTCCTTAATATAATACTCCACTGCCTTCACGTCGTGGTTTGTCGTCTTCTCGATTTCCTTCACACGGGCAGCGCCCTTCTCGTCAAGCATGCGGTAGATGTCCCTCAGCCGTCCGAAAAGCGACCGGTCGAAACCGGCAAGCTGAGGCAACGGCAGCTCGCACAACGCAATGAAATATTCAATCTCCACACGCACACGATAGCGGATAAGTGCATATTCCGAGAAATATTCTGCCAAAGGTTCCGCCTTACCCCGATAGCGGCCATCTACAGGCGAGATAGCCGTCAATAAGTCAAGTGTCATAAGCTAATACGTATTAATGGCTGCAAATTTAATAATTAAAATCCATTTCAGGAAAATAAATATATAATAAAATAAGGTGTAACAGGTTAAAAAACATGCCCGCACAACAAAGAATGCCCCGACAAATACGGCAGATCCCATGAAGAGACCCGTGCCGTATATGCCGGGGCACACCCTTATCTTATCCTTACTGCTTCACAACGACCTTTTCAGAACGCCCGTCCGCAACACGTACATACACGCCGGGAACAAGACGTCCAGCCGGAACGCGCACGCCCTGAAGGTTGTAATATACAGCGGAAGCACCCTTGCTGCCCGCATTGACCTCGTCGATTGCCGTGCTTACGACCGACACCGTCACCTCATTGCTCTTAGGAGCAGGACCGCAGTTGTATATCGGAACAACCACATAGCTGTATGTATATTCGCCGTCGGCAGCACCTGCCTCAACAGGCGAGTCGATATATGCCGTCTCCTTCACTGGCTCCTTGGTTATCTGCACGCCGTCGCGGAAGATGTGATAGCCCGTCAGCGCGATGTCCGCAGGCACTTCCGGCGCGCTCTCGTATGTCACGTCGTCAACAAGAAGAGCCAGCGTGTCATGCGTCTTGTGATGTATTGCAAAATGCTTTGCACCCTTCGGAAGCGCCACCTTAAACTCCGTCCATGTCTCCGGCACGATGCCGTCGGCAGGATAATTCTCCACCTCCACGGTCTGCGTGAAGCTTTCCGGACTGTTGCCGGTCGTCGAATAAAGCACCTCGAACGACTCTCCCCAGCTTATTATCATGCTCTTTGCCCAGAACGAAACGGTCTGCTCATTGCCCGAAAGCTCAGGCGAGATAAGCCAGTTGTCGTTGTCTCCGCTCTGACAGCTCGGTGCCATCATGAACGTCTCACCGCTGTGCGGGGCTGCATCCTCCCAGTATGTTTCCTGCACTTCAGCCACCGTGCGGTTGAACAGCTGGAAGCCTATAGGCTGTGTCTGGTAAGGATTGTAAAGCTCGCGGAAGATGTTGTACGTCTTCAGCTTGTCGCCGTCATACACCGTCCATCCGCCGGCACCGGTTATTGACATCGGCGTATAGTCTTCGCTCTCAAAGTCCTCGGCAACCGTCTTGGGGTCTGTCATGCCCTCGAGCGAAGGAGCAGTCCATGTAAGACTTACTTCCGCGCCGTTGCCCGTTGCTCTTCCAGCAAGGTCGGCAACCGTGGGATAGTTGTTCAGCCTAACCTTTACGGAAGCCTCGGCAACGTTGTTTGCCGCGCAGCCGTCGCCCTCCAGCACAGCCTCTGCCTTAACCTCGAGCACCTCGTCCGTGTTGACGGGCACTGTATATTCAAACTCCGCGTCGGCAAAGCCGTTTGCCGCCATTGCCGGCAGAGCCGATGTTCCGACGGAATTTCCGTTCACCGTCCATGCCACTATGGCTCCCTCAGCCTCCTTGCCGAGGTTCTCCACATGGGCTTTAAGCGTCAGCTTCTCACCCACCCTGACATTCGACGGAACGGCAAATGCCACCATACGCAGGTCTGTGTCAACAATGTCGCGCACGCGGATATTGTCTATCGGCACGCTCCATGTGTGGTCCGCATCGTTGTGGGCTGCCCTCAGACGCAGCTCAAACTGTATTGCCTTAGCGTCCTTATAGTCTGCAAGAGGTATGCTTGCAAGCGTCCAGCCGCTGGTTGTAGGCTCTGCCTGCATGTCGATTGTCCTCACCGTCTCAAACGGAGCATCGTCCTTGGACACCATCACGTCGATGTCGCTGCCCTGTCCCTGATACCAGAACTCGAGCGCGGGGTTTGCCGCACCGGCGATATCCACGCGCGGTGAAATCATGCCGTACATCACGTCCTTCTCATACGGCAGCCAGTAGAAGAAGCCGTTGTCGCCGTCCTGCGACACGAGAGGTGCCGGAGCCTCGGGGTCCTCGGGGTCGATGAGCGACGGGAAATATGTGTCATCCACCGTTCCCTGCATCTGGTTCGAGTTGTCCGACTTCGGGTCTACAAGCCATATATCGTCATAGCGCCCGTTCTTGAACGACTCCGTGAAAGGCACCTTGTACGGCTCGCCTATGGTGAGTATGTCCGATGCTGTTTCCAAAGAGTAGTTCTCGCCGTATCCCGCCGTCACCTGATAAGCCACGAAGTCCTGTCCTTTCAGGTCGGGGTATTCTATTTTCACCGATGTCCCGGTCGTAGTGGCAATTGCGGGGTCATAGTACGAGCCGAAGGCATCGAATATATAATATGTCACTGCTGCGGGGTCTACATATCCTCCATGTTCGCCTGTCTCGCCCACGGGGTCCCACGACAGCACAGCCGACTTGAAGTCTTCTGCCGCCACAAGCTTTACGTTCTGCGGAGCGAGCGGCGTATCCGGACCGCACCAGATGTTCTTGTGCTCCACCTTGTCGCCTGCCGTCTCGCCAACGTATGCCACCGCCGTGAAGCGGTTGTTTATCCCGGCATACATCTCCACGTCGTTTATCTCTATGGTCTGCCCCGGTTTCACGTCGGTATATTCAAACTTGTCAACTTCCCAGCGTGAAGTAATCAGCACCTTGGTTATCTCCTTGAGGTCGGCACCCGACTTTGTCTTTGTCGGCGCGACATATTTGATGTTCGCCTTCAGCTCACCCTTGGGTGCAAGCTCCCATGTAAGGGTTCCTGCTGCGGGCGGGTCAACGGGCTCCACAGGCTCCACGCTGCCGCTCCTTACGCCGACACTAAAAAGTTTTACAGTACCTTTAATTTCTTTTGGAGTGATATTGTGAACGCCTATATAATAATATCCGTCAGTTGGTATATTGCAATTATACTCATACTTCGTCTTGTCCTTTACCGTATAAACAGTAGGAGGAGCAATCTCTGCCGTCAGACCCTCAACCGTGGGAGAAGCCCCAAGCTTCACCTCAAGCTTTATACCAGTGGCACCGGAACCCGTATATCCGCATTCGAACGACATGATATAATCGCCGGCAGGCATATACACCGGCACGGTGATGAGCCAGTCGTCTGCTTCATTTATGTCAGCCACATTAGGAAGCATACATGCAGTGTAATCGGTCATAGCTGCAACTTTCCAAGTCCGTCCGTCGTTGTTACCGTCTATCACGGTATATTTTTTCACAGTCTCAACATCCTGACTGTTCTTTCCCAGCCCATGTACGAAGGGCACATCTATGGCATTCGTGGGTATAGCTTCAATTCCCGTGGGAACAGTTTGCGGAGCTTTTGCAACCCTGCGGGTGACTTCATGCCCCTTGCTGTTAATCTGCTTTGCCTTAACCGCGGCAGGTGTTACCGGTAAGAATTTAACAGAGTTCTTTACCC
>ERZ778515.1443-NODE-1443-length-16901-cov-24.026713_pt1 | contig 16901 bp, 18 predicted proteins | sample MGYA00510343_ERZ778515 | MGnify/ENA primary metagenome ERZ778515 (study PRJEB29527, sample SAMN07138965) | mouse gut metagenome | material: feces | host: mouse | place: China:Nanjing | collected 2016-01-25 ...
TTAACGGACGTTCATTCCGATTTGCTTCTTTTGGTTTTTATGTGCCACGGAACGGATTGGTTATGTTAATCCATCCTTTCCGGAACTTACCCTTGTAATAATAACGCATGGGAACATTTACACTGTACTTGTTTTCCACCTTCTCCTCGCATTGCTCGAAGCTCTCGTTTTCCAGATTGAAACGGTCTTTGAGCAGACCCTCCTTCAGGAACTTGGATATGTTGTCAAGAGCCACATGGATGAGTATCGTGCCAAGTACGCTTGCCACCATATACATCCATATATTCAAACGGAGGGTAAGAAGTATCGGCATAATGCGGTGTCCGAACAGCCACAGTGACAGTACGGTTATAAAAAGACCGGCCACAATGGGATACAGCACCTGTCTTCTTGCGTCAAATTCCAGCTTCTTCTTGTTGCGCGTCCCGATACAGGTTATGCAGATAAGAAGAAGCGTAGCCAGCTTGGAATAAACGAGATGCCCGTCCTGATATATAAGCCACCTTTTCATGCGACTGTGTATATCCACCACCACACCCCCGAAGTGGTCAAGCACCTCGGGGTCTATCGCATACATGAAGAACTCCAGAAGCAGCGAAACATAGATGCACGCCCGGAATATCTTATAGGAGCCTTGAAGTTCCTTGCTTTCTTCCATTGCCATAGATTATCAGTCGTATATGGTTATAATGGGACGGATCTTGTGGTTTTGTGTTTTGGGAGTCTCCTGGATTGCTCCCTGCGACAGCGAGTAGAGCCACGCCTTTGCCGTTTCCTGTCCTGCGACCTCGGTAGAAGACCAGTACCAACAGCCGTCCGGAGTGTCAGATATGGATACGCCGCCTATGGCTTCTATCCCTTTGTTGATGGAACTGCGAGTTTCCTTTAACAGCCGGAGCTGTGCCACCGAAGGAATATAGGCAGACTGACCGTATCTCCACAACTCAAAGACAGCATCAGCCATAGGGGAACCCACATTACGCTGAGACATCAGGGCATAGGTGTTTTGGTTTCCGTCAAGAGCATAGACATCAGCCGAAGTTCCCTGCTTTATCCCGAGTGAATCAGCGAAGGCGAGCGGCTCAAGGTCGTTCAAATACACGGCATAGCCACGACCTTCTACCTCCGGATCCGTATTTACATGAAACACGATACCGATTCCTTCCTTACCCGATTTCTGCCATGCTTCCATAGGAAGAATCTGACCATCGGTGCAGAGCACATCACCGATTTTCATACCCATGTCAGGCTCTGGATGGTGTCCGTCACATGATGTTACAGCCATGCCAATAAAGGCGAGCATAAGATATACTAATTTACTCATTGTTATTTCATTAGAATTTTACACCTATGCCAACACCGGTCTTGAACCAGTCTCGGCCGTTTATAACAAACTCCGTCTTTACCTGCCAGTAAAGCTGCCACTTGCCCCGCATGACATAGCTGTGTTCATACCCGGCGTGGATTCCTCCGGTTACTTCATGAGTATCAGAGCCGACAGAACCACCTAAGCGCAGGTTGCCGTGATTGTTGCGTCCCCGGAATACACAAGGCTTGTAAGCTGCTCCCACGCTCCATGTGCGGTAGTTCTTCCAGAACGAATCCGGACATACATGACCACAATCGGGACATGTATCCCATTTGAGATACACGTTTCCGAAGAACTCCCATGCGTTGTGATGCGTCATTTCTTTTTCATATCCGACAGTCAGTTCAAGGCCGTTCTCATAAAGAAGTCCGGCTCCAATCTGAACACGACCGTCCCTATCGGAGGCCGACACCGTGCCAACCATTGTCAGGAGGGCTACAGTAAACATTAATAACTTTTTCATCGGATCAGTCCTCGCTTAAAAGTGAATGATGGAACGAGTCTGCCGAGAGGACATCTTCATAGTCAATCGACATGGAGATGCTGCGACCCGAAATCTGTTTCTCAGACAGTTCGATAGTCAGAACCTTATCGTTTGGAAATGTCAGCTTCCTTACGACAATCACATTGCGGTAGCCGTGCATGAACGACTTTGATTTTTCCAGAACAATTTCAGGCTTCAACTCTATTACCTGACTGTTGGTTGCCTTGTGTACTTTTTTATCTGCGAGCTTTATGCGCAGTTCGTCAATATCGAAGCGGATATTGGTACTGTTATCAACCGAAAAGTCAAGAAAAAAGTAGTCGCCGACCGCATAGATATTGTTCAGACGCATCTTGAGCTTATGTTTCCTGGAACCCACATTACGGTACTTGGCCGGCGAGTTCCAGACCTTTCGGGCAAAACTGTACATGTCTTCAGTCGAGAGCGACACCGCCGGATTGTTGTATGCAGTCTGCTCCGAAAGCTGGACGGTCTTGTCTGTCACGGCCTCGGTCATCCGCGTCGTGTAGATCAGTCCGTACTGCACACGGTAACGTTCCGTTACGACTGTGATGATGGCGAGAATTTCACCATCCTCATGCCCGGCTTCCTTCGGTTTCAGACGTATCGTGTTGTCGATAGGCTGGTCTCCGGCAATCTTGTCGGTGGAGATGTCCACAAAACGGATTGGTTCTGTAGCGGTGATTACAGTAGTGACCTGCTCGTTGACTGTAAGCAGCTCCATCTCCTCATAGGTTGACTGGGCGTTGGCTGCCATTGTTGCGGCTCCGAAAAAGAGAGCCATTGCGAAATGTTTGATATTCATTGGTTATGGTTTGGTTCGATGATTGTTTGGTTATTGGCTTGGTCGATTCGTCGTCTAGCGATGTCGCAGTATTCCGGCACTATCTCGTATCCGATGAAATGCCTGCCTGTGTTTATGGCTGCGACCGCTGTCGTTCCGGATCCGATGGCGTTGTCAAGAATCAAGTCTCCGGGATTTGAGTAAGTCCTTATCAGATATTCCAGCAATGCGACCGGCTTTTGGGTGGGATGGTAGAAACATCCCTTGCGGTGTTCCTTAGGGAAGTTAAGGATTGATGTCGGGTACTTATCATCTGCAATCCTGACCGGTACGGCCTTCATGCTCCCGTAACAGCGGTTGGTGAATTTCTCCACATCACGCCTCGAATGGTTCCTCTCCGATGGAAGACAAGGACGCATCTGCGGATTATATATCGGCTGTCGGTCATAGAATACCACGATGTCCTCATGCTTCCTCAGAGGCATACGCCTTGCATTGAGATGTCCGCTTACCCTGTCTTTTTCCCACACCAGGTTGTATCTCCATTTGTCCGGCTGCGACATTATCAGCCTCGCCGTAAACATCCCTTGGGAGAAAAGAATTATCGGGCATCCTTGCTTTGCGATACGGTTGTACTGTTCCCATAGCAAGTCAAGAGGAATCATCCTGTCCCAGCCGGCATCCTTGTTGCCTTTGTTCAGTACCCCATACGGGAGGTCCGCAATTATAGCGTCAATGCTGTTATCAGGAAGCGAACTCATTCCTTCGAGGCAGTCCATATTATATATGGTGTCGTTTATGTTCATATGTCACAGCACCTTTGTTTTGTTGTTCAGATAATATTCACATTTGAACCCTTTCCTTGGTGAGAACTCTGCAAACGTACAAGATTTAAATATCATTGGCTTATTTACATACTGGGCAAGGTCTTTCTCATACTGGGTAGGTACATGATGATTCTCAAAATCACGGTACGGCATGACAAATGGCTTGATTTTCAACTCACGCAGCCTTTCGATACGATACATATCCTCTTCAATGGTAGAGTTGAAACCAACGAGTACATAGCACATTAGCTTGTATGGCTTGATATACTTTGTTACCTCTCGCAATTTTGCGGAGAGATCAAGCTGAGGGGAATCCCATGCTATATGTATGCTTTTATACAATGGCAGTCTATTGAGCCAATATGCCTGTTCTTCGTCCATAATCCGGACATCCACACCATGTAGATTAACCTTCTGTTTTGCTGAAAGAAGATATTCTATCGCATCATGCCATGCCGGATTGGCAAAGAAATTATTGTCCAGCACCTCGATATGTTTCCCTAACGGATTAAGATTCACAGGAGTGACGGGAGTGATGTGGCCTTCTTTTTCTCTGACGAGGCAAAAAGGACAATGCCTTATACATCCTCGTGAGAAAAACTGGATAGAAAACTGATACTGCGGATATAATGAATAATCCATAGCAGTTGATTCCTCAATCTCTTTTGGCAATCTGGAACCTATGTCATAACCGGTTCCGCCTTTGATCATCCTATAAGTGTCGATGCCGCTGTAATCAAAATCAGGACTGAATGTAAATATTTTGCTGGCGGCCACAATATCATACGTTTTTGCCGGGACAGCCCACTCTACATTATCTCCATGTGACTTATGATAGGCAGACAAGCGCATCAGGGCAAAATTGGGAAATCTATGTCCATCAACATCAATCAGTCCGATACGTTTATTCATATTTATCGATTGTTATTATTTGCGTCCCTGCTGTTCACAAGATACACGAAGGTGCCGTATTTGAGCTTGACCCTGTTTTTCTTGATTGCCTTGGAAATAGCGGAAGAAGTTTTCTGATATGCGTTCTGAATAGCGTTCCAACCCCACTGGGTCACGTTGTCCATACCGGATGTATTGCTGTTAAGTGTCATGGAGTTGTCTAGCGCGCCACCGGCTATGTCTTTCGCTGTCTCCCGGAACGAACTGTTGGGGACATACAGTCCCTCCATGCCGTCGGTGTCATAAAGGGTAAGATTCACTTTTACAAGATCATCGTTTACCATCAGAGACTTGACGGAGCCTTTTACCCTCTGCTGACCGAAACCGCTCATCATGGCATAAAGGTAACTGCCTTTGGGCAGAAATACGTTGTTAATCTCCACGTCATCAAGAAGCCGCAGTCTGACTCGCGACCCGTCAACAGCCTTTATATCCTCGTCGATAATCGCCTTGATAAGATTCGGTTCCGGCTCGTTCTCGGCAAGAGTGTTGAAATAGGATGATGAAGGACGTTTCGCCTTGACTACGGTCTGGGCAACGTCATCGTCGGAGAGTGCATTGACTGCACCCTCCTGAACCTCAATCGTCTGTGTGGCTGTAACTGAAGCGGAAGTCTCGACTGCAGGAGCCGGTCGCTCAACAGACTGCTGTCCTTTGAGACGGGCTTCGGCAAGTGCCCGTTCCAGTTCTGCAAGGGCTGCGGCATTGTTGTTGCCGGCATAGTCAATGGGATTCAGCGAGTCCGTCGACATCGCCTCTCCCTTTTGCGCTCCCTCGGCGATTCTATCCTGAATCTCGCGAAGACGCAGCAGTTCTTCAGTACGGGCCTGTGCCTCTCGGTCAAGCATTGCGAAATCCTCGTCTGAATAACGGGAGTCATATTCTTCTGTCTGTTCATCATTGTTGCGGTCAATGTTCTCCACTGCCGAATAATCCTGTATGCGCCCGAATGACTTCATCATGCTTTCTGTACGGTTGCCGATTCCATCATCCCGGATCTGTGCCTGCGGAAGCGACGGATTCAGATACTCGGTCTCCTCAAGGTTCCCGGCTGGAGTATCCTTCACCTCCGTTTTGAACATATCAATCACAAGCCATCCGGTACCCAGTATAAGGGGGTACAGGATTGCCGGTAGGAGATATTTCGGCTGGCGGAAGTTAATATTCTGTAGTAGGTTCATTTGCGTTATTATTGATTGGTTTGATTTGTGGTTGCGATTGCCTGCGCTCCTTATACATACTTTCCTGTTTCTCCACAGCCGTCTGATAGTCGTTGGCTTTTGTAGCCACCTGCGACAGTCGATAGACATTGAGCATAAAGCAGAATATCACTATGCCGAAGACTAAGCCGAGGAACAGTCTCGGCCAACGGTCGGCGAACCGCTGTGTCGCGGCGGCCGCCTTGTCTATCCTGAGTAAGCGTGCGACCTTACGGCCAGCACTCACTTCCTTCTCATAGCGTTCCTTATACTTGGGGTCGTTTTTGTCGGGCATCTTATCGCCCATAATCAGTTTTTTCCAACCCATGCTCAATAACTGTTTTTGGTTTTCTGTTCAATATCCTTGTTGAGCAGTGTGCGCCAGTTCACTATCAACAGACCGTGGGGATTGTTGTCGGTGCGGGGAACTCTCTTCAATTGTCCTGCGGTGACAAGCTCCCTGGTAAGGATGGAGGTTCGACGCTCGATGCGTTGACGTCCATAGTATTTGAACTCCATTTTCTGCGGGTCAAAGTTGATTGAATCGCAGTAAATCGAGAATACAGCTGACGTACCCATGATGTTGTTGTAGAAGCCTCTCTCCTTTAGTGTGTTATACTGGGCAAGACCGGTCTCGTCAACAAGATACATCGCCTTGTCCATCGTATATTTGATGTATTTGTCATCGGGAGCCAGTGTGAAGAACAAGTGGTGGAAACGCTCGACATGGCTCTTGGCCTCGACATCAAGAGTCTCGTCCATCGTTGTGCGCTCCACGAGGACAGGAACCGTCCCGTCTAGCACATATATCTTCTTCTGAGCGTCGGCGACCATGCTTCTCGATGTCCAGATACTCGACATGGAAATCACCACGCATCCGGCGAGAAACACACAGCAGACAATCGTCACAAGTTTGATTTTATTTTCTAAGTTCTTGATTACCATTATATGCTATATGAATTAATAGATTAGAACATCTTGCTCATTGCTCCCTGTGCGGACATCTTTGCCTGCGAAGCCACGCCTTCGCCGAAGTTTCGGGTCGAGAAAGCGGTATCACCTTCCGGTATCATCCATGCCGCAAGGTCAGGTACGAGGTTGAGACATTTGAGAGCGACTATCGAGGCCGCCATCAGGTATCCGGCTGAGAAGAATGAGTTCTGAAGGTATGCCGCCATTGTCTGCGTGCTTTCCGTTATAGCTGAAAGGTTCTCAACCTGTATGCACAGAACTATGTCGAAGAGCAACAGAACATAGAAGCCTACGAAGTAAAGCATTGCTCCATAAAAATGCACTGTCAGATAGCGGGTAAGCCACTTCGCCCATGCACCTTCCCATTTCGGCAGCAGGGAGAAAGCCCATTGTATCGGTCCGAAAATCGTGAGCATACCCAACAAAATCTGCTGGCAATAGATTGTAGCCCACCATCCAATCCTGAATACTATAAGGGCAATCACCATTACGATCTTGTCGATGCAGACTACCGCGCCGGAGGTCAGCGAAGTGAACCATAGTTTCGAAGCATCCTTTTCCATCTGTGTCACTTCCTCGACACCTGTCGTCTCCATGGTGGATTCTATGAGATTGGGGTCGGAAGTGCCTGTCCTGGCAACATCCGCCTGTGCCTGTAAGTCTGTATATAGGCTGTCTCTTACGAATACCAGTTCTTGAACTTCCCTGAACTTATCCTCTATCTGCGCCGCTTCCGCTGAATAGAGGTCATGCGTGTATGAGCCTATCGAGTTCGGGATGTACGAGAGGAAGTCGAGTACGCACCATGACGAACCGCTTGAGTTGGTCCCGCTGTCGGCCGGCGGATACCACCAGCACATGATAAGACTGATTCCGAGAGGACGAAGGAGCTTCATCACGTCAAGAGGCTCGTTCTTATACATCATCTTGAAGGCCATCTGTCCCGCCACGATGAGCGAGAACAGTGCGGCCAACGCCATGCACATCTGGAGAATCCACCAGAACGGGCCTTGAGAACCTGTGAACGTGGCGTCACAGAGAAACTCGTTTGTCTGGAAGATTACGTCATCTATCTCTTCCTCAAGGAGATTTATGCCGAAATCAGAAAGAATATTTTCACCCATTCAGACCGAGGTCACAGAAAAGTGAGTCAAGCCGCTCCCGGATTCCCTTCAAGCCGTCAATAGCACACTCGAGATCGTCAGCAAGAAGAAGATTCTCAATCTTCAGAATCTCTATCTCATGGTCTTTCTGAATAAGGCGGAGGCTGTTCGCCATGTCCTTTGCCTGCGGAATCCGGGATTTTCCGGCGATGCGGATCACATCAGCCATAGAGATACATTTCACTGGTTGGCGTCCACCTGCTGTCTCCATGACTATGAGACATGAGTCCTCCGAATAGTTGCGGATACACTCCCTGGCATCCCGGAATCCGAAAAGGCGTGCGGTTTCATAGGCTCGGAATAGGAACTGTCCTTTTTCGGTCAGTACGAGGGTTGTGTTTCCCAGTCTGCATCTGAGCCTGATTGTCTTGATTGCTTTATCCATTTATATTTTGTTATGAATTGGTTATTTTCTGTTTGATTTATATGCTGTAAGGGTCCTGTCTTTGTTCTCAGTCCATTAATCCTTATGTGTTTTCCTGTCTCCGATGATCAGCCGGTCTCCATCCCATTTTATTGGGCCGTCCGGTTTTATGGGCTGGAAGGGTTCGATTACCCGCTGTTCATTTCTGTCCCCGGCATTTACACCATTGCCCCCTGTATTCGTTGACCATCCGGCTCCACGCCATCTGTTCATAGCGACCCGGGCTATCTCACCGCGACGGTCCGGTCTGGTGTAACTGGCGGTGAGCAGTCTCGAAGTCTCCCCCCGGCCATGCAGTTGCACAAGAAAACGTAGCAGGTTCTCATTGGCTTCGGTAATGTCAGTGTATATGCGAAGATACTCTTTCTTTCGCTGTGAATTCGGCATATATGCCTGTTTGATAGCGGTGACAGCAGTCGTGAACTTATTGTAATACTCACGCCATAAAGATACATGGGCGTTCTGTCCGCCGGCAGTCACCAGACGGTTGATGTTACGCTGAAAGTCCTCTAACCTTGATTCAATTTTACGACCTTCAGAAATCCATGCGAGATCGACCTGACGGTCAGCCATGTTCAGTGCCTCTATCTCGGCACGCTTTACCATGGAGGAATCAAGCTTTTCAGCTTCCCGTATCTGCTGAGAGGCGGATATACCTGCCGTCGTGCGGAACGACATCTTGTTTTCAGCACTGGCTGTCCTGCGGTAGCGGTTGTGGAGGGTTTGATAATACAGGTCCGGAGTCAGGGAACCTGCACCGGTCTCCTGTACTGTTATCTGGTTCATCTTCGCATTATCATGATTGTACGTTATACGCTGTGCACTGGCGGATAATGCGAAAGACGCCAGCAGAACGGGGATGTAAATTCGTTTCATTGGTCCGGTTTGTTTAGAAATCCTGCATCACGCCATCTTCCGAAAGCGTCATCAATAATTTCCCGTAGAGGTCTGTTTCGGTAAACAGATGATTTCCAATAGCCGGTTCTCACCTGTATGTATCTCCATGTGTCAAAGTACGCCCTGTTGACATGAAGCCTTATGTTGTCAAGCGACCGGTTAATGGAGTTGAGAACCATCATAAGGTCCGAGGTCGAACAGGCGGCTGCGCCGGTGGCATACAGCACAAGGTCTGTCATAGAGCGGTAAAGATTATCGGCCTCACTGCCTATCTTCTGAATACAGTGGTAATTTACTGTGATTATCAGCGTATCCGACATCTCAATGTTGCCACGTCTAAGACATTTCTCATGGAAATCTGTCAGCATCTTCTTGTATTTTGTCACGTTGTCCCTTACATTGGTATAGGTGTCGCGTACATTCAGGGCTGTCCTTGTTGACTGGTATATAATATCTATGATGTCGAAAGCCCTTGTATATTTGTCAAGATCAAAGTTCAGCTCCTTATAATCATTTGAGGCGTCGGCCGAATACTCATGAAGAAGCTGGTTGCTCATTTCCAAAGTGGAACGGGCAAGCAGCAGACTTTTCTGATGCTTATGATCCGAGATATAAGCCTCCACCGAGAATACATCGAAGCTCCATTGGGCATTGACGGTCAAGGGAAACATAATTATGAATATGATAAGGTACTTTTTCATTTTGTAATAAGAGATATGGCTGGACAGCGTTCCTTTTTTTGCGCATCACATACCGAGTATAACCCGAAAAGCTCACATCCACTGCAATAATTCCCGGTTATAACCAGAAATATCTGCACACTTTGTTTGTTTTTCCAAGTATAGTTTGCTATCTTTGCAAAAAAATTACAACTATGGAACTCATTCCCCGTCCACAATATATCGAAAAGATCGCCGGTCTTATCAACCGTGGCATGATGCTTATCCTTGTCGGTCAACGCCGTGTCGGAAAGAGCAAGGTGCTTGAACTGTTTCGTGAATGGCTCAACCGGAACCGTCCCGGTGCAAACATCGTATATATAAATAAGGAGTACCAGGCATTCCGTGACATTGTAACGGCGGAACAGCTGTATGACTATGCTGCCGCGCAAATGCCCGAAGGAGCAGAGAACTATCTCCTTATCGATGAAGTCCAGGATATTGAGAACTATGAGAACGCACTCCGCAGCTTTCATGCGGAAGACCGCTGTCAGGTAATCGCCACCGGGAGCAATGCCTACATCTTTTCCAGTGAACTTGGCACACACCTCTCCGGTCGGTATATCGAGATAAAGATCTATAATCTTTCGTACATCGAATTCCTGCGATTCCACAACATGGAAGACAGCGACGATGCAATCATGCGTTATCTCAGACTGGGTGGTCTTCCGGGACTGCTCGCCTTCAGACCTGAAGAGCATTCCCAGATAGCGGACTACCTTGAGGGTGTTTACAATACCATTCTTGTAAAGGATATCGTCCGGAGAGAGAAAGTCCGCAATGTCACACAACTTGAAAATATCATACGCTTTGTTGCCGACAACATTGGGAAACCGATATCGGTTACAAAAATTGTTCGATACATGACATCCAAAGGTGAAAAGATCAGCGACGAGACCGTATCGAATTATCTCAAATATCTCCGGGACGCTTTTCTTGCGGTTCCAATCGGACGGTTTGACATACATGGCAAGATGCTCCTTGAATCGAATAACAAGCACTATTTCTCCGACCATGGAATACGCAATTACCTTTGTGGTTCCGATATGCGGGGCAGCATTGAAAAAATAATGGAGAATGTGGTATGGAACCATCTCCGCCGCCAGGGTCTTGAAGTCACAGTCGGTATTCTCCGCGCCGGTGAGATAGACTTTGTGGCGACCAGTGCTGACAAGCGTATGTACATTCAGGTGACTTATCTCCTCGCTTCCGAAGAGACTGTCAGGCGGGAGTTCGGAAATCTTGCCGCAATAAAAGACAATTATCCTAAGTACGTTGTATCGCTGGATCCTGTATGCGGAGGATTCAGTGAATATCCCGGCATTGAGCATATCAGTCTCCGGAACTTTCTTAAAATGGATTTTTGATCTATTCAGTTTCATCGTACTTACCATTATAGCTGTCTGAGTGATATGTTCCGGCGGCATTGCGGAGCCAGCGGCGACGGGCCTGCTGAATGAGAGTCCTTCTCCTGCCCTGTTCATCATTGACCGGAGGGGCTATGTTCAACAGGACGTCAATGATTGAGCGTTTGTAGTTCATCATCTTCTCAATCGACACGAGGTTGACATATATCTTGTGTAGCCTCATGTCAACGCCCCTCGCTATCTCAAGACGGTCGGACGACCAGAGAAGATGATATGCGTCATCTGTGTCATCTGTTTCAGATGGCTCTGTTTTGCAATACCGGGTGTCAAGCTGACAGTCCGGGTATTCACGGGCTATCGCAGACAACCGTTCGTTGACCTGTTTCTCTTTGTCGGCATCCGAAGCATTTGGGTCAAGGTTTATTATCTCTACAACCTGCGTATCGGAGTACTCGGCATACAGCTCATAGTCAATCTGTACAATGGCACGGTGTATCTTTATGCCGAGGAAGTATTGTGGCTTCCGGACAATGGAGATGGCAGACTTGAAAGTCAGGGTTCCGTTGATATTAGGTGCGTGCGCCTTGCGGATATAGGTATAGCCAGACCAATAGCCGTCGCCGTCCCATGTCAGGCTGTACGCGGTCTTGCAGTCCTGCATGATGGCCGGAATGCGGTAATAATCATCGGTCTGAATGTCATTGTCCTGTGATGCGTCATCCTTTGCCTGAAGCACTTCCTGCAATTTCTTCTTATAGTCAGCCAACTGCGTTTTAAGCTGGCTTATCTGATTCTGGTTGGCGTTATACAGCTGGCGCAGACGTGCGGCTTCCTCGACCGTTGCCATAGAAATCTGCCTGACAAGTTCAGAGTTCTGCTTTTCCAAGTGGTCAATCTGTGCCTGGATCACGGCGATGTTATTACGGTATCCAGTTTCCAGAGCATCCAGCTCGGAGGTATCGACATCCTGATTTCCGGAGAGTGTCGTAGCCATAGAACATTCCTTATCCTTTCTTATGGAAGATAATATATTATTATTCAGTGGATTATAAATTATATATTGTACTAATGTTGTACTAATTAGTTGGATAAATCGAATTTTCGAGGTTCGATTTATGGATTTTTAAGAGGCGTTTGTTTTATTTAATTGACTTTCTTTCGATGGATTTTCCGAGGATTTGAGGCTCGGAAACACCGGCATTGAGAAAAAATCGTTAATTTTGCAGTCGGATTTAAGCCAATCAATTAAGGCTTTATGGCTAAGAAACAATATAGTAATCATAACATGAATTCGACACATAAAAAGGCGGCAAAAATCATTGGTAAAGTCTTACTTGCAATTGTGGGACTTGCATTACTTGCGTTTAGTGGATTGATAGTCTATTTCAAATGGTTCTATTCATCTGACGACATGGATACGAAAAGTTACTATGTTAATTCTTTGCCATTGTCAAACGATCATTTCCCTGAGGACTTTAACGAGATTTCCTCTATTGTAAAAGATAATTATTCGCTTGCTGAATACAAAAATCTGAATCTTGATTCTCTATGCGATTCATATGCAGCACGGATAAATGATATATCTTCACCGAAAGAATATGGTGAGATGCTTGAGGAATTTTTTGCCTCTCTTCAAGTAGGACATTCGTTCATCTACTTGAAGCATTATACTGTGGGTACTTTCCCGACGGTTATCCATGACTCTATTTTTATCAATAAGCCAAATTATACTATGACAAGAGCCGGACTTCGTGATAAAGATAGAGTCATAGCAGTCAATGGTGAACCAGTAATTGATTGGATGAACCGTAATGAAAAATATGTATCCGCCTCTACTCCACTTAATCGTCGGCTTTTCACTGCTGCCAATATCTTTAAGAGTCTTTCAGATACAATACGCAACTATACTGTCTGCCGTGGGAATGATACAATAGAGGTAAAGCTACCTTTGGTTATCAATGATTCTATACCTTCTTCCGTTTTAGCAAAGACGGACAGCAAAGTTTTTAATGACAGTATCGGCTATCTCGCCATTAACACAATGATGGATGGCGTCATTGAAAGTTTTGTTTCTGATTTCGAGAAAGTCAGCAATCTTCCATATCTTATCATAGATGTTCGCAATAACGAAGGTGGCAATAGTGGAAATGGACGAGAATTATGTCGATACTTCATACATAAAAATCAGCCTCATTGTATTGACCACAGAGATATGTTACCCGTTGACAATGCCTATAAAGGAAAGATTGTATTACTAACAAGCCCTATAACTTTCTCAGCAGCTGAAAGCTTTGTCATAGACATGAAAGAAAGCGGAAACGTAGTATTGATTGGAGAACCAACAGCTGGAGATACAGGGAATAGACCTAAAACATTTAAGACTTCCAATGGAATGTGTTTCCGTATTCCGACAGCATCACCATCTGTTTCTCCTCAAGGATTTCCGTTGGAAGGAATTGGAGTTGCGCCAGATTATTTTATTTCTCAAACAGTTTCAGATTTCATCAAAAATAGAGATGCCCAGCTTGAGTTCGCAAAGCAATACTTGACAGCAAAATAATACTATAATTTCAAAATCCACCGAGAGAAATAAAAATTTCCCTCAGTGGATTTCTTTTTGGATTATATAGAGCGTCCTCGGCTTTGCCTCGGTTCTTTGGGTTGAAAGCCGAGTTTTTCAAGGAGTTTGCGGGCCATGTCGCGGAACCATTGGAACACATTTATTCCGTCGATTGTCAGTATGAATCGGTGCTTTTCTTTCGGGTCGCGTTCCAATTTAGCATATGAACCCTCCGTGCTGAATGTCTGATTGTGTTCCGATGAGAAAAGAGTGCCTGCAAATCCCACTTTTTCTTGGGCGAGGATTCTCTGCGTGAATCTGTCGGGAAATCCGATATGGGTGCAATATCGCCCCCACCTCAGCAAATCTTCAAGGTCGGGGAAATACCGGGCTATGTCAGCCTTGTATTTCTGGAAATCTCCGTTGGCTTCGTTGGAGAGTTTCTGCATTTGCAGCCGGGCAACATCATCGGAAAGTATTGATGATGTCGCCATGAGCGACTTGTTCTCGGCGGCGAGAGAAGAATTTGCCTCGGTCAGCCGGGTATTCTCGGAATAGAGTTCGCGGTTTGTCTGCCGGATTTCCTCGTTTACCTGCCTCAACTGCTTCTTTTGAGCGTCAAGGGCGATTGCGCTGCATTCAAGATGACCGACCTTGCTCTCCAACGATTTCTTCTCCTTGTCGAGTTTCTTTTTCTCGGTGGAGAGTTCGGCAACATCCTTTTCAAGTCCGGCTTTCTCCCGCTGGCATTGGCGGTAGTATTCGTGTTGGTCTATGTGCCGTGCTTCCGAGCCTCGGACGCCTCGCTCCAATCCGTATTTCGCCATTGCCTCGGCATAGAGGTCTTGGTAGCGGCTCATCGCCTTACGCTCCATTATGTCATCGGCACACAGCCGGGGGCGGTTGGTCGGCTTGGTGCGGTAACGCTTCTTCACCGCCGCCTCCCTCGCTTTCTTCTTTCTTTCGGTGGTCACTATCGGAACGACCGCTATGTGGAGGTGCGGTGTGCGCTCGTCCATGTGCAGGGCTGCGCCGACAACATTGTCGCTGCCGAATGTGTCACGAACCCACTTGATGTTGTCGGCTATCCATTGGTCGAGTTTTCCGGCGTCGATGATTTTCTGCATACCCTCGTTGTCGGAGGTCATCACCATGTTGAGGCAGCGCACCTGCCGGTCGGAGATTTTCCGGGTTATCCCGGCATTGGCTATGCGGTGTTCGACAGCCGCCGCAAGCCCGGTTATCCCGTCGGGATATTCGACCAGCCCGTAGCGGTTGAGGTGCGTCCGCTCCGGGTCTGCGTTGTCGGGATGGGAGGTGCGCTCGATATGCTTGGCTATCGAGTTCAAAGACGAGTTCGCCTTGATGATGTGGAACACTGCGTAGCTCATAGGCGAACGAGTTTTTGTTGCGGAGCAATCGGGGTGTACGGCTTCACATTAAGCCGTTCTGGGGTTTCCAAAGGGATGTCACCCTTTGGCATATTGGGGATATTTTTAGCGTTGTCGCAGACAATGCGGCTCGAAAAATTCCCTAATATGCTAAGGAATTTCCCGCATGGATGTAATTTCCGTGCGTGGCAGCACGGATGGAACTGCTCCCCAAACGAGGGTCGCAGGGCGGTACACCACTGTAACAGGTATAGTGGTACACCGAGAAAAAACATTGATTTCATCATTTCAAATTTAGGGATAACCCCGTGGCACTTTCGGCATTTTGGCACAATCGCCCGTAAGGGTGAAAATGCCAAAGTGCCAAAAATGTCAAGGGTAAATTTAGAATTTGGTGTATGTGCCGTGACTGTCGCGCGAGAAGAAAACGCCCCGTTTTTCACGCAGGAAACGCTTGAATGTCCGTTCCGGCATTCCGTTCTTGGAGGCTATCGCCACGCCCTCGGCGGTGGTGAATTTGTCGGGCAGTTCCGACATCACGGCAAGCTGCACATCGGTCAAACCGTCCTCGCCGATTATGCCCTGCACCTTTGCGGCTGTCACGCGGAAATACTCCGTCAGCCGGATTGAACGCTCGACGGTGGCGGTGTCTATCGCCTTTTTCTTCTTTGCCCCGGTAGCCCAATCCGCAACAGCCAGCAGGAGGCAGAACCTTACGGCATAGATTTCGAGTTTGCTCGCTATGGCGGTCTGCGTGTCGCTTTCCTCGGCGTTGCATTTGTCGGTGTAGTCGTTCTGCCATTTGACAAGGCGGTCGAACGCTTCGGGTGCAAACAGCACGTTCTCCGGGATTACATTGCCGTTGGTGTCGGTTGCCGGAACAATATCCGTCAGCTTGAAGATTACCTCACGCCATGCCGCCACGATGTCGAATGAGGGTGTTTTTCTCTCGCTGCTCCATTTCACTTTGGATTGGTCATCCGGCACTACAAAGAGAAAACGCTCCATGAAGCCGTTGGCGTTGCGGTTTCCGGCGGCGAGTTCGCCCAGCACTTTGGGCTGGATCGTACCGATGACGCACAGGAACGGATTGGCGATGAACACACCGCTCTGGCTGCTCTTGCGGTCGGACATGGCTACCTTGTGGTTGAACACCGACATCCAGAACTCCGATTCGGAGCCGTTGTTGTAGCGGTTGAAGTTCTTGAACCATGCGGCGAGTTCGTCGGCATAGAGGCACAGCCCCCTCGGATTTTCCGAGAGTATGCGGTGGACTGCCTCCGGGGTTACATCCTGCAAGGTGAACCGTATGCGCCTCGGCTCTGCCGGGTTGGTGTCGTAGCCGTTGGCGGCTCTCTCTTTCGGCGGCAGCTCCATTGCCGCCCCGTAGCGTTTCATCGCCTCGTTGAAGATTGCCGACTGCTCCGCGTCGAAATCAATCAACGGCTGCATGGCGAAACTCAAAGGGTGGCTCTTGTTCGCTCCGGGGCGGCCTACAAGGGCGACGAAAAGAATGCAATACTCCTGCCAGCAGGTATTGTATTCGACCTTGTGGGTGTTGCCTATTGCCGCCGACATAGCCGTGAGCATTGACATGGCGAGATAGTCCTTCGGGAAACCGAGAGTGACGTTTGCCTCGTCGATTATTTCACGCACTTTCTTGGGGAGTACATCGAGAGGGAAAGGATTGCCGATGTTTATCTTTTCGGCGGTATCTTCCTTTTTCATCGTTTACCCCCTTTCTGCGCTGTGGATACAAGCACTCCGATTGCG
>ERZ778515.1444-NODE-1444-length-16858-cov-5.816342_pt1 | contig 16858 bp, 12 predicted proteins | sample MGYA00510343_ERZ778515 | MGnify/ENA primary metagenome ERZ778515 (study PRJEB29527, sample SAMN07138965) | mouse gut metagenome | material: feces | host: mouse | place: China:Nanjing | collected 2016-01-25 ...
ATCCGAGGTGGCTCTCAAGCGATAAAACGGTGGCTCCGAAGCGTTAGAATATTCATCATATACAGTATAACACAAAAAATGCGGGTTGGACAATGCCCTCTTTCAGAGAGATAACGCGACTGCCCATCCGCATTCCCCCTAAATATCCTGCCGCAGCAGCAGCGGCGCAATTTTGCGAAAATCCCCGTCCATGATACGGTAAGACGCCCTGTGTCCGCCGCAGTCTTTTGGCGAAATATCCGTCTGGATATAAAGCGAATCCAGACCCGCGGCATACGCGCCTGCAATATCCGACGCCTCGTCGTTTCCTATCATAATACTCTTCCGCTTTATCAGCTTATATTTCTGTAACAGCCCGTTAAAAAAGTCGGGGGAGGGTTTTTTGACTCCCATTTTGGACGAAAGATAAATACCGTCAAAATAGGGTACGAGCCCCAGCATACAAAGCTCCGGTTCCGTAAAATCAGCCTGCGCATTGGAAAGCAGGTAGACGCCCTTCCCCCTCCTCTTCAATTCTTTTAAAAACGCCTCCACACCGTCATAGAGCGCAAGTTTTTCTCTGGAAAGCGTTCTGAAGAAAACCGCCGTCCATTTTGCCTGCCCGTCGTCACAGCAGACACCCTTTTGCAAATAAAGCTTTGCGAATACCCTGCGCAAATCCGGCTCCGCATCCTTTCCTCCCAGTGCCGTCTTCTCCTTCTGCTCTATGCGGCGGAATTCCCGTTTCAATTCCTCAGGACTATAAAATGCCCCAAAGGAAGCATATATTTCTGCAAGCTTCTTCCACAGATAAGGCTTCTCCTCATCCGTGCGGATATCCACAAGCGTACCGTATAAATCAAAAATATAATTCTGATACATAACAATGTCCTTTCTGTCCCGCCGCGGTTACCGCAGCACATCATATACCCGCAGTATTTCTCCCACGCTCCACGCCTGCGCAAAACAGCCTTTGGAGGAAACGGGAATCGCGCCGTCATAAATTTCCGGAAGCTGTCCGATGCAGCCCTCCCGCAGCGCGGCGGTTATGCCTTCAAGCTGCTCTTTTACATATGCCCTTGCTTCCTCTGCGTACCCATGCACCTTCAGATAGGCAAGATAGTAGCCGCCCAAGGGGAATACCCACACCGTTCCCTGATGATATGCCAGATCCCTTTTTAACTGCTCACCGCCGTAAACCGGGCAGAACTCCTTATCCGCAGGATCCAGCGTGCGCAGCCCGTAAGGTGTATACAGCTTCCGAAATACCGTCTCCACCACCTGCTTCTCCTGCTTGGGAGAAAGCACGGAAAAGGGAAGTGATACCGCCCAAATCTGGTTGCATCGAATCTGTGTATCCGCCTTTGTTCCGGAAAGCACGTCTTTCAGACAGCCGGCATCCCCATTCCAAAACTTAGAAAAGCTCTCCTTGACCTTTTCGGCAAGCTGCCCGTAGTCCCATTCCCCGGCTGTTCTGTCTTCCGGTTCTGCCGGCATGCTTCCTGTGCCCCCTTTGTCCTTATCGACTTTCTTCGCAAGACCAAGTTTTTGAAACTCTTCCATAATACGCAGGACATTGTACCAGTAAGCGTTGATTTCCACAGGCTTGCCGTGCCTCGGCGTCGGCAGGATATTTCCCACCCTGACGTCCATCCACGTAACCTGGTCCAACTCTTTTCCTGCCATTATCAGGCCGTCTTCATCCATGCCAATGCCAAAGTCCGTCCCCCTGACATACCATTCGACGATTTCCGCCATCGTCTGATACGCGCTCGTGACAAAAACAATATCTTTCGTCTTCTTATAATAGGCGTACACAGCAAGGATAAAAAGAAGAGATGCATCCACGGTATTGTACCCGGGCGCCTCCTTCCCCTCCGGAAAAAGATTCGGCATAAGCCCCTTTTGACAGTATGCGAGAAAGGTTTTCAAAATGCTTTCCGCCTCCTCATAGCGCTTCGTGGCAAGGCATAAGCCCTGCACAGCAATCATGGTATCCCTTCCCCAGTCCTCAAAGAAAGGAAAACCCGCCAGTATGGTCTGGTTCCCCGTGGAAGCGCGGTAGGAAATAAACCGGTCTGCCGCCTGCGTAAGCGTTTTTGCCGTTTCGTCAGCAAAATCCGCCTGCTTTTCCAGTGCGTGTCTGCGCTCTGCCACACGGTTTTGCAGCGCCTCAACGGTGGGCAGTTCTTTTTCCACACCGTACACCATGCACAGCGTATCCGTCTCTCCGGCAGGCACATGAAGCGCAACGCGGTGGTTGACCGCCGTACAGCCCGTCTTTCGCCTGCCGTCGCACGCATCATAAGCATAGTAGAGCGTATCATGAAAGCTTACCGGCAGCGGCTCAAATACGCCGTTCGTCCCGCAATAGAGCTGCCTGCCGTTCGCACTGATTTTCTGCCCCTCCACCGTAAATACCTGCCCTTTTTCCAGCGCCGCCCCCTTGGGCACAAACTGCAGATGCGGATATACAAAAAGCGTGACTTCCTCCTTGGAACGATTTCTGATTTCATAGGATATGCCCACCGTATTTTCCCCCTGCCCCAAAACCAGCGTGCGTACCACCTCCACGCCCTTTACCAGATAGAAAAACTGCGGGTAATCCTCATAGGAAAAGCGGGTCTGATAGAGAAAGCCCTCCTCGCTGCTGCCATCGGCAAAACGCTGGCTGGAAATATGTACGGTTTCTTCTCCGACACGCAGGGTTTCTTCTAACCGGTGTATCATATTTATCCTGTGATTGGGAGAATGCAGGCAAGCCATCAATACCGCATGGTCGTTACGGCTGCAGGAGCCTGTCATAGTCAGGGAAGAAAAGCCGCCTAGTCCGTTTGTCATCAGAAAGCAGTTCTCTTCCCCTCTTTCCAACGTCTGAAAATCCTGTTTTCCATAGATATATTTCATCATTATCCTCCATACAAAATACATGCAAATGTATGACAACACAGGAAAAACCGCCGAGGCGGTTTTCCTGTACTTTTTTTAAGCTAAACGTGCGCTGATTTCAGTCAGACGGTATATTTTTTTAATGACCTCATCGGTCAACATCTCCTCCGTCATTCGCCAGAGCCAGTTGCCTCCCAACGTGGAAGGCTTGTTGATTCTCGCCTCTTTGTCCAGTCCCAGATAGTCCTGCAGAGGAATGACACAGGTGTCGGCAACACTCATCATTGCCATGCGCACAAAGTCCCAATACTTTTCCTTATCCGGCGTTGCCGCGTTATCCATGTATTCTTCCGCAAACGCCCTGCTCTCCTCATCCAGTCCTTTGTACCACTGTACCAGCGTCTCATTATCATGCGTCCCTGTGTAAACTACACAGTTCTTATCATATGTATGGGGTAGGTAGTCTGATTTTTCCCTCGGGTCAAAAGCAAACTCCAGCACCTTCATGCCCGGATAACCGCTATCCTCCAAAAGCCGCTCCACGGACTCCGTCAGAAAGCCCAAATCCTCTGCAATAATCTCCTTTTCGCCCAGCCCTGCCCGAAGCGCCCGAAACAGTTCCATACCCGGCCCCTTCTCCCAGTGCCCAAACTCTGCCGTCTCGTCCCCGTAGGGAATACTGTAATACTCGTCAAAACCACGGAAATGGTCGATGCGCACCACGTCATAAAGAATAAAACAATGCTCCATTCTACGGCGCCACCAGCGGTAGCCGCTCTGCCTGTGATATTCCCAGCGGTAAAGGGGATTTCCCCAAAGCTGTCCGGTCGCCGAAAAGGAATCCGGCGGGCAGCCCGCCACAGCAGTCGGCAGGTACTCCCCGTCAAACTGAAACATTTCCGGATTTGCCCATGCATCGGAAGAGTCAAATGCCACATAGATGGGAATATCACCAATAATCCGTATCCCTTTTGCATTTGCATACTGTTTCAGCTTCATCCATTGTCCAAAGAATACAAACTGTAAATATTTATAAAATTCAATGTCAAAATAGCATTCCCGCCGGTAATAATCCATCGCAAAGGACCAGCGTTTTCTGATGTCCTCCGCCCATTCGTTCCACGCGGCGCCGTCAAAACGCTCCTTGACCGCCATAAAAAGGGCATAATCCTCAAGCCAGTCTGCATTTTCCGCCGCAAAACGGGAAAACTCCGGATTCTCCGCAATGCGGCTTCGCCCGTATGCCAGACGCAGCAGACGGAAACGCTGCCGGTACTGCTTTTCATAGTCAATTTGCACCGGATTACTGCCAAAATCAAATTCTTCACATTCTTCCTGTGTCAGCAGCCCCTCTTCCACCAGTGCATCAGGGTCTATAAAATAGGGATTGCCTGCAAAAGAGGAAAACGACTGATAAGGCGAATCCCCGTAGCTTGTAGGGGAGAGCGGCAGAATCTGCCAATAGCTCTGCCCCGCCTCCACCAGTTTGTCAATAAATGCATACGCTTCCTTTGAAAAACAGCCTATGCCGTATTTTGACGGCAGGCTTGCCACCGGAAGCAGAATCCCGCTTGCTCTTTTCATGTGTCCGGTTCCTTTCCTATTCTATCAGGGCGAGCATCATACCGCTGTGCGCCGCCACCAAAACCTCTTTTTCTTCCGTACCCAGAACCCGCCTTAAGTCTGCCGCCTTATCATCAACCAGAACCGCCCATTTTCCATCAGGAAGCCGGAAACAATAGTTCTCCGAATCTGCGTTATAAATCACCAGCAGCTCTTTTGCTCCTTCTTCCGCACTTCTGTTATCCACGCGGAACGATACCACGCCGCTCTTGTATATCTTTTTCTCCGTAATGCGCGTGGAAGCAGATGCCGATTTGTCACACAGCCCGGGCAGCTTTTTGCGCAGGTGTATCAGTCCTTTGTAATATTCCACCAGCTCTCTGTACTCCACAGTCCGGCTCCATTTTAACATATTAATTTCCGGAAGGGAATTGTAACTGTTGCCTTCGCCCAGTTTGGTTCTTCCAAACTCTTCTCCCGCCTGCATAAACAAATTTCCCTGGCAGGTAAAATAGATAAATGCCGCCAGTTTGTTGGCAGAAAGCACATCTTCATATTTCTTTTCAAACGCAGGCTCCTCGTGCATGGAATACACCAGCTTATCCCAGAGGGTAAAATTGTCATGCGCAGACACATAGTTGATTATCTGTGCACAGCTCTTCGGCATAAAGCATGTGCCGCCGTCCCGCCAACCGGTTACCGCAAACAAAAGCAGTGCTTCCAGACCGGAGCCGCCGTTTACAAACCCGGGCTCCTTCTCGTCAAACACATGTCCTTTAATCACATCTCTGGTATCATCACTGAAAATACCGATGCCATCATCAAGGCGCTCCATATTCTCCTTTAGCGCTGCACTTGTGCCATCCTCCATAGGAGACGTGTCCGCCCGCCACGGTTCCCCGTACAAAAGCTTTTCCCCTTCTCCGAATTCCTCGTTTAACTCGCGCCGTATCCGGTTCATCAGCTCCACCGTCAAAAGCCCCATCAAGTCAAAGCGGAAGCCGTCTATATGATATTCTTTCGCCCAGTACATCACGGAATCTACAATATAATTATCCACCATCGACCTGCCGGCAGCAATATCGTTGCCGCAGGCGGAACCATCCGAGAGGCTGCCGTCCTCCCTGTGCCGGTAGTAATATCCCGGCACCATGCGCTGCAGCCACGAGTCCTCGCTGTAAGTGTGATTGTACACCACATCCATCACCACGCGTATGCCATTCTTATGCAAAGCCTGAACCATCTCTTTGCATTCTCTGATTCTGACCGTCCCGTCCGACACATCCGTGGCATAGGAACCCTCCGGCACATTATAGTTTAGGGGGTCATATCCCCAGTTATACTGCCCGTCGCTTCCCGCCTCGTCCACGGAGCCATAGTCAAAAAACGGCAGCAAATGCACATGGGTAATACCAAGCTCTTTCAAATATTCCATACAAGTCGGATACCTTCCGTTTGTCCCCTGCACCGTAAACGCCTTGTACTTTCCACGGTAGATTTCCGGTATACCGCTTTCTTGGTCATAAGAAAAATCTTTAATATGAAGCTCATATATAATCTGCTCTTTTTCTGCCGCAGGCGCTTTGTCCTCCCTAAAGCCTTCCGGATCGGTGCGCCTTAAGTCCACCACCATACTCTTTCGCCCGTTACAGTTACAGCCCGTTGCGTACGGGTCTGCCGTACGCAGCTTCTTTTCCCCGATATACACAAGATAGTCATAATACATACCGTGCAGGTTTTCCGTAAATGCCTGTTTCCATACGCCCTTTTCTTCCGGTTCCATTCCTTTTATGATGCAAGCTTCTTCGCCGTCATTTTGGTAAAGACGCAGCTCGATTTTTTTGGCAAAGGGACTCCATACCTTAAAAATCGTCCCTTCATCCGTACAGCAAACCCCCAAATCCTTTCCATCATACCGGAACCGTTCATCAAAATCTTCTCCGTTAAAAAAGGTCTTCACAATTCCTCACTCCTAAGACAGGGCAAACCCCTTGATTTTAAAAAGCTGCCGCAAAATAGACGTTCTCGCGGCAGCTTCTCTTCGTATTTTTGTTATAGGCAATCAGCCCTTTACGGCTCCCGATACGCCTTCCACATAACACTTCTGCGTCATCAGGAAAAGAATCGCTATCGGTATGGAAATCACAACACAGCCGGCATAGAACTGCGTATAATAATATTCCACAAATTCTTTTTCCAGCATATTCCACAAGCCGATTGCAATGGTATAATAAGGCGTTTCATTGCCCATGATAACTTTTGCAAAAATGTAGTCCACCCAAGGCCCCATGAACGCCGTCAGCAGCGTATAGGTGATAATCGGCTTTGACATGGGAATCGTCACATGGATAAAGGTATCCCATTTGGTCGCGCCATCTATATAAGCCGCCTCATCGATGGTCTTAGGGATTGTGTCAAAAAATCCTTTCGCCATGTAAAAACCAAGCCCCGCGCCGCCGGAGTAGACCAGCACAAGCGCTACCTGCTTCAAAACACCTGTCTCCAAGAAGCCTAACCCCTTTAAAATGTAGTACACGGCAATCATGGACATAAAGCCCGGGAACATACCGAGTATCAGCGCAATGTTCATAAAGGGCTTGCGCATCTTAAAGCGCAGGCGGCTCATAACATAGGAAACGCACAGTACAAAGAATGCGGAAAGCAGCGTACTGAATATGGCAATGATAAGCGTATTCATAAACCATCTGGGAAAGTCAACACCGCTGTTCCCATGAAACAAATTCTTATAATTATCCAGCGTAAAGCCTCTGGGCCATATATAACTCTTATAAGAACCGCCTTCCTTACGGAATGAGGTCAGTACAACATAGAAAATCGGCAAAACCCAGATAACGCTGAGGATAGCCAGCAGCACATGGCAGGCTGAATTGGTAATAAATCTCTTCGCTCTCATTATTGGAATGCCCCCTCATCTTTATAAGCACCGGTTCGACGGTAGGTCAACAGTGACAAAACGGCAAGGATAATAAATACCAGAATACCGATAACGGCACCCAGATTGTAGTCCTTCTGCGTAATCGTCAGACGGTAGAGCCAGGTAACCAGCAAATCCGTCTTTCCTGCATAGTAGTAATCCAGAGAATCGGGACCACCGCCGGACAACAGGAAAATAACGTTAAAGTTGTTGATATTGCCCGTAAAGGACGTTATCAGGTTGGGTGTCATAACAAAGAGCATATACGGCAGCGTAATTTTTCTGAAAATGGTCGGCGCACTTGCACCGTCAATCTTTGCCGCCTCGTAAAGCTCCGCCGGAATGTTCTGCAGAATACCCGTTGTGGACAGCATGGTAAAGGGCACGCCTATCCAGATATTGATGCAGATAATAGTAATCTTTGCATACAGCGGATTGGTAAAGAACGGTACGGATTCCGTCATGCCAATCACGCCCAGTTCCCTCAAAATTACGTTTACGGGACCGTTCGCGTTGAAGATGGTTCTCATGCTGAGCAGGGTTACAAACTGCGGAACCGCCACGGACAGCACGAACATAAATCTCCAGAAGCCCTTGCCCCTTGTACCCTTGCGGTTAATCAAAAGCGCCAGCAATAATCCTAAGATAAAACAGCTTACCGTTGCAAACACCGCCCAGATTAAGGTCCATGATAACACCGGCCAGAAGGTTGACGCCAGCTTGCTTCCCTGTGAAAACATAGCCGCAAAATTGTCAAGTCCTACCCAGGAGAACAAGGTTCCCGGCGGCTGGTGATTGTGGTCATAGCTGGTAAATGCTATCAGTATCATGAAAATCAGCGGTACAATGGTAAAGCAGAGGATACCGATAATCGGAAACGTCAGCAGGAACGCATGCAGGTTTTCCTCCTGCAGAGAGCGCAAATCATCTCTGAAATTCGGCACCTTTAAACCCTTTTCCTTGCGGAACTGTGTACAGTACGCACTTTTTCCCGACATACATGCGACAAAAATAATTGCCGCAGTCAGTACAAATGTGATAACGCCGTAAAGCAGGCAAAGCATGGAATTGTCGCCCGCGGTGTACTCATAGATACCCAGCGCCTCGTTGTACGTCTGCCCCTGTTCCACCGTTCCCAATGTGATAAAGTTGCCAATCGCGCTAAATCCAAAGGAAATCATATAGGCAATGTAGCCCACTTCAATGGCAAGGAACAAAATGCCTCTTACAATCTGTTTGTTTATAATGTTTCCAAGCCCAAATAGAAAGAAGGAAAGTCTCGTGACGATATTACCCTTTTTGAAGGACTCAGAAACCCTGATATCGACCGGCCTGCGCGCAGCAGACCGGTCCTTTTTCCTAAATATCCCCATTCTGGAACCTCCCCCTCAGGCGTTATTCCGCCGTCATAGAATTTACAAAGTTATCCAGCTTCTCCTGTACATTGTCCTTTGTAATTTCTCCGCTTCTGATCTCGGTGGGAATTGCGTTTGCATAGGTCCAGTATCTTGCACTGAATACGGAGTTTGCGGGCTGTGCAACACTCGCCATATTCGCTTCATTTACGATTACGGTTGCCATCGGGTCCGCCTTTACCGCGTCGCTGTTGCCTGCTGCGATATTGGCAGGAATCTGTGCGGACTTCTCATATCTCAGAACCTGATTTTCCTCGTTGCCAAGGAATGCTGCGAATGCAACTGCTGCAGCCATATTCTGGGACGCTGCGTTGACACCAATGCACTTGGAGCCGTAGAAGCCTAAGAGCTGATAGTCGTTGCCGTCCGGATTAAAGGTAGGAATGACTGCCATGCCAAGGTCATCGCCAAGGATACCCTTGTACAAGTCATATTCCCAAGAACCGCCGAACCATGCGCCGATTCTGTGGTCCTCAGCCAGCTCGGAAACGGAAATTTCACCATCATATGCACATTTCTTATTGTTAATCAAATCAATCAGATAATTGGTAACTGCAACACCGGTTGCATTGTTCCAGTCAACACCTGCGGACAAATCGCTTCCTTCCGGTCCAAAGATGCTTAAGCCTGCGCCATAGTAGTAGCAGCCCAATTTCCAGCCGCCTGCGGACTCAAAATAGAAATTGTATACATTGTCTGCAGTTTCTTTCGCCATAATCTTCTCTAAAGAAGTAATGTCGTCTTCACCAAGGATTGTCTTGTCGTAGAACATAAAGAAGGTATTGTGGGTAAAAGGAATGCCGTAAAGAGCGCCGTCTACAACAGCCGTTGCCACTACGGACTCTGCGATGGTATCCTTTACCATCTCCTCCGTGCTGCCGCCAAGTCTTGCAATCGCGCCTGCCTCTACCATCTGGGGAAGCTGGTCGCTTGCAAACATGAATACGTCTGCTGCAGCATTTACGTCTCTCAGTACGTTCTCAGCGCACTTATCCTCGCCGACAACTTCTGTCGTCCATGTAATGTTCCACTCCGGATGTTCAGCAGCAAAAGCAGCCTGCTGCTCCTCCATAATGCCGGTGTCCACCTGATTCTGCGGGCACCATACCTTCAGGGTGATATCGGTAACATCACCGGATGCTCCCCCACCATTATTCTCGCCACCATTATTCTCGCCGCCATTACTTTCCTGCGTCGGTGTGGAGCTGCCTCCATTGTTTGTCGCAGGCTCCTTCTTGTCCCCACAGCCTGCAAGTGATGTAACAGCCATTGCCGTTACCAACAGTGCAACTAACAGCTTTTTCATTTCTTTCTCCTCCTTAAAATTAAGTATGTAATAATTGATTCGCTATGTTTCGCTTATTAGTATACTACCATACCATTCCATGTCAGTCAACCGTATTTTTATGCATATTCACTATAAATAATGTCTATTTTTGTATTTATTGTACACTTTGACGATTGTTTCTAAACTTTTTTCGTATTTTGTTTCGAAACTTTTATTCCGAAATTTTCGTTGCCACTGTGTCAAACTCTTTTCATAAAAACGCCACACAGCGCTTGCCGTAACGGTTTGGCGCACAGGTTGTCCTCCTCTCGAACAGCTCCTGCCAATGGGACAGGTACAAAGTTTAGTAACCTTGCTTGTGTTTCGCCCTTTATCTTGTTATAATCAATTCACAGGCAAAAACCTTTTTGTCATCTTTAACAAATTTTTGGGGAGGGCTCCGTATGGCTACCATCAATGATATTGCAGAAAAGCTTGGCATTTCCAAAAGCACGGTTTCTAAGGGATTAAATAATGCTACCGATATAAGCGACGAGATGCGCAGGCAGATTCTGGAGACAGCCGTAGAACTCGGCTATGTCAATAAGCGTATGCAGAAGCGGGAAAAGAAAATCTGTGTTCTTGTGGAAAATATGGAGTATGATACCCCAAATCAGTTTGGACATGACATTGTACTGGGTTTTAAGCAGATGGCAGAGCCCAAAGGCTGGGCGGTGGACGTCATTCCTATCAGTATCGATATGCAGAAGCTAAATCCCTACAGCGTTTTTATGCTGCAGCAGGGCTATCAGGCTTCCTTTATCCTTGGCTTATCCCTCTTAGACCCTTGGATGCAGGAGCTTAGAACCGCTAAATTTCCTACCGTACTCTACGACAATTATATTAAGGACAATCCTTACATCGCCTCCGTGGGCTGCGACAATCAGGAAGGCTTTGATTTGGCAGTGCGCCATCTGGTAAAGCTGGGGCATAAAAAAATCGGGCTGATATCCGGCCCGCTGGATTCTTATATTTTGAAAGCACGCTACCATGCCTACTTCAACGCTTTGGAAAAGTACGGCCTGGAAATCAGTGAAGACTACATCGGACTTGGTTATTACGTATCGGAATCCACCCGCAAATATATTCCCAAATTGTTGGAGCAGGGCGTCACCGCCATCCTTTTTTCCCACGATGTGCGCGCCATCTCTGCCATTGCGGAATTTGATGACAGGGATATCCGTATCCCCGACGATATCAGCATTGTGGGCTTTGACGACCTGCCAATGACTGCCTACACAACGCCGCCCCTTACCACAGTCAGGCAGGACAGGATTGCACTTGGACAATGCGGCTTTTATGCGCTCTCCTGCCTGCTCAACCATGTAACCATCGGCTCCATACTATTACGGGCGCCGCTCATCATCAGAGGATCTACCGGCCCTGCGCCCCGTCAGGAATAAGGAAACTGTTCCATTTATTTTACCCTTTCAAAAACAGGAATCCGCTCTAAAGGCGCTGCACAGAGCACGTTCCCGCCGCCTTCCAAAAGCTGCCCGTCCGCAAGGTTTTTCCAGCTTCCGGCGGGCAGATACACTTCTCTTTCCCGCTGCCCCAATGCAAATATCGGCGCTACCAGATACTTGCCGCCAAACATATACTGGTCTTCTACTTCCCAGCAATGTGCATCCTGCGGGAATTCATAGAACATTGTCCGAAGAAGCGGCGCTCCCGTATCTGATGCCTCCCGCATCAATTCTTCCACATAAGGCTTTATGGAAAGCCGAAGCTCCAACTGCCTCTTCATAATGTCAAAGGCTTCCTCACCATAGCTCCACAGCTCATTTTCATGTCCCGTATACAGGCTGCCTCCGCCCCACTCTTTATCGGAAAGCGGCTTTATGTCATGGGGGCCCCTGTCACCATGCATCCGCAGAATCGGACTGAATACTGCAAATTCAAACCAACGCAGCAAAAGCTCACGGAAGGCCTCCTCCTTCACATCATCCGTCATAAAACCACCGATATCCGTCGTCCACCACGGAATTCCGGCAAGCCCCATATTCAGCCCCGCGGCAAGCTGGTCGCGCATGGACTCAAAAGTGCTCGGTACATCTCCCGACCAAAGAAGCGCACCGTATTTCTGGCTGCCGGCCCAGCCGCAGCGAATCAAATGCAGAATCTCTTTTTCCCTGCCTGCCGCCTTCATGCCGTCATAAAAAGTTTTGGCATAAAGTTTGGGATAGATGCTGCTGACCTCCAGCGCACTTCCCAAATGATACCTGTAATTGTCAAAGTCATACACACCATAGTCCGGCTCTGCATTGTCCAGCCAGAACATATCAATGCCATATGCATAATAATTCTTTTGGCATTTTTCCCACAGATAAGCGCGCGCCTCCGGGTTGGTCACGTCAATCTCCAGACAATCCCCCTGAAAATCATAGGTTTGGATTGCCCCCCGCTCCGTCTGAATCAAAAGGCCTCTCTCGTTCATCTCCGCAAAGTTCTCACTCTTTTTGTCCACGGAAGGCCATACGGAAACCACTACCTTCGTCCCCATTGCATGCAATTCGTCGCACATCGCTTTGGGGTCAGGCCAGTACTCCTCGTCAAACTTCCAATCTCCCTGCCTTGTCCAGTGAAAAAAGTCAATCACAATGACATCTAACGGTATGTGAAGCTCCTTGTATTTTCTCGCAACGCCAAGCACTTCCTCCTGTGTCCGGTAGCGAAGCTTGCACTGCCACAGTCCTAAAAGCCCTTTCGGAAGCGCCGGCGCCCTGCCGGTTACCTCCGTGTAGTTTTCTAAAAGCTTTGCCGGATTCTCGTCCGCCGTAATCCAGTAATCCATCTGCTTTGTCGCTTTTGCTTCCCATTCCGTATAATTCTTGCCAAACACTACATTTCCCACGCCCGGGTGATTCCACAAAAAGCCGTAGCCCAAACTGGATACCGCAAAAGGAACGGAAACCTGAGAATTTCTCTGCGCCAGCTCCAGCGTACAGCCCTTTAAGTCAAGATAGGACTGCTGATACTGCCCCATGCCGTAAATCTTCTCTTTGTCATTGCTCTCAAAACGCACCTTCAGCGCGTAATCGCCGCCCACAATGGCTTTGTATTCCCTGCCGCGGATTTTTAAGCAGCGGCTCTCCCTGCAGGATGGCTGGTCATAATCCCTGTGATATTCTTTCAATATCTTTTTTCCGTCGCGGTAAAAGGTCATGATGCCGGAGGCATCCACCTTGATGCACAGCCTGCCGTTCGTGACCTTTGCCTCTCCAGCGCCCGTCACAATCTCCACATTGCCGGCTGCCAAAACCTGCTCCTCCAGCGCCCAGTCATTTTCCGTAAATCGTGGATACTTTGTGGCGCGCACACGCAATGCATTCTTTCCCCACGGTGTAATCATCACCGTCTCATACCCGTGCTTGTACAATAAAGACTGCCCTTCCTGCCAAAATCTCATGATTTTCCCTCCGTTTTTGTTTTTCCGATATCAAAAGCCTCTCGCAAAATATCATTCATCAATTTCTTTTTCTCCATTTGCCGGCTTCCTATTACTTCGGGCTTTTGATACCTGAATCCTTTTTTGTTTTTTGTTGCTATTTCTTACGTTTTTCTTTATACTGGTATTATATTGACTTTTTTGTTATGTATCTTTAACTATTTTTGCATATACTTGTACGATATTGATTTTTGACGGATATATTCATAACCATATACGCGCCGTTCTCTCCACCAGACTCATATATGGCTTGGTTCCTATGGCTTTGTCATATAAAACGGCGCAGAAACGGAGGCAAAAATGAGCACAAAAAATCCATCCCTGCTTCGTGAGACCACGCCGCACGGAAACGCCCTGTTTCCTTTTATGCTGTATGATATGGTTTCCAATCCTGCTTTCGAGGAACGTATCGGCTGCCACTGGCACGAAGAGATTGAATTTCTTGTCATCACCAAAGGCGAAGGCTGCGTCCAGTTAGACGGGCGAAGCTATTTTGTAAAAGAAAATGATATCTGCCTGATTCCCTCCAACCAGCTTCATCTTCTGACTTGTCCCGAGGAACAGCCGCTAAGCTTTTTTGCCATTGTCTTCCACCCTGACTTTTTGCGCAGCCTGAGCAGGGACACCATCCAGAAAAGGTACTTAGAACCTTTTTTATCCGGCGCCGCAGACTGCTCCCTCCTGCACGCCGCTGCCGCAAAGCAAGACCCTATACACACGACTGCCACGTGGGAGCAGTCCCTGCTGCAATGCCTGCACCAAATCCGGCAGGCTTTCCACGCCAAAAAGTATGCTTATGAACTATTCATTAAAATTCACCTGTTGGAAGCCTTCCATCTGCTTGCCACGCATATTCTCCCCTGTCCGAATCCGGCTTGTGACAGCTCCGAACACCAAATTGTGCTTGCTAAATCCATGATGGAATATCTCCGCACAAACTATGACTGTGATATCACCCTCTCACAGCTAGAAAAATCTTTTTGCTTAAGCAAAGGGCATATTTGCCGCCTCTTTAAAGCTATGACGCATATGACGCCGTTTGCCTACCTGAACTATTACCGGATTCAGCAAAGCGTGGAATTTCTCGAGCATTCCGATGATGAAATCAGCCTTATCGCCACAAAATGCGGCTTTAACAACATCAGTTATTACAACCGCACCTTCCGGAAATATATGCATATGACGCCCTCGGAATTTCGAAAAACGCAGACGGCTCAGTCAAATAATATCTCATCCACCGTCACAAAGGTATAGCCTTCTTTCAGCAGTTCATCCACTACCTGAAGAGCGGCTGTAACGCTGGAAGCAGAATAATCGTGCATTAGGATAATGTCATTTTCTTTCACACGATCACACACCCTGCCCGTAATGCAGGAAACATTATCCGTGCACCAGTCCAGCGGGTCCACGCTCCAAAGCACCGGAAACATGTTTAACTCCGTCTCAAACTTCTTGTCCCATGAGCCGTAAGGCGGCCTGACATAAATAACCTCCTGTCCGGTTATCTCCATAATAATCTCATTTGTCCGAATCAGTTCTTCCTTAAATTCCTCCCGATTGCCTGCCGTAAGCTGGATATGGCTGTATGTATGGTTCCCTATTAGATGCCCTTCCTCACTCATCCTCTCTATAATCTCAGGATGCAGCTCAGCATGTTCCCCTGTCACAAAAAAAGTAACATGCACACCCCGCTCCTGCAGACCGTCTAAAAGCTGCTCGGTGTAGGCAGGGTGGGGACCATCGTCAAAGGTCAATGCAATTTTTTTTATCTCCACCTCCGCCTCTGACGAGGAAGCCGCTTTTTGCTGCCCCCATACCTGTCCGCCTTTCCACAAAAAAAGGAGAAGCAGACAAACGCTGACTCCTCCCAGTAATCTTTTTTTATATTTTATGCGCATAACGGTCTCTCTTCCGGCATGGCTTTACAGTTTTTGCAGGCCACGCCTCACGCTCTTGATAAATCATATGGCACCGCAGCTTTTCTCATGCCTGCTGCCGCAATATTTTCCACGGTTTTCCTATCTTTATCCTTGTCAAAATGGTTTTTGCCTTTTTTGCATGGAAAGATTTCCGCCATCCGCACCAATACCAGATTCCTCTATATGCCTTTTCAGCGCATTTAATAAATATGTATAGCATTCTTGCTCCTGTTCCTTCATACGCTTTATATACTCCCATATTCTATCTTGTATTTGATTTTTTTCAGTAATCTTATTCTTTAAAACTAAGCTAAGCACTACTTTGGACATTTTCAAAATACTTTGCATGATATTATTTATTTTTGAATATTCAAGAGAAAACAACATCTCTTTACTGTACAGATAATCTATTCTTAACTTCATACATTCTTTATGTTCTTTAAGCAGATAAGAAATACGAACATCCAATAAAAATTCCCGTCTGCCAATATCCGTATCCAATATATCATCATATACCTTTAATCCAAATACCCCCTCTTCTTTCTCTGCAATATACTTATATTCCTCCGTAGAATTTCTTCCCTGCAGATAATTCTGCAATTCTTTGTATATATGTACGATATCTAATTGATAACCATTTCCATCCGGAGAGTATTCAAAACTTCTTATCACCGCACAACGATCCGCCGGCTCACTCCATGCAGCCACTAACGCTTCCACCGCAACATCCAAATCCTTTATTTTTCCATTGTATGTTGAGAGCATACTGATACTCATATTTTCTTCATCATAACCATAAATAAGACTTTCATGAAAATAAGCCCTTTTCTTATACGCCATCAATCCTTCGATATAATACTCATTCATCCATATTTCCAAATACCGATTGCTATCTATACTATTTTTAATATATTCCCATATTCCATATCTTAAAACAATTTCTCTTTTCTCATAACCAAACCGTACCAGAGGATGAATGGCATAATTTCTCCAATCACGATTCATTAATCCGGGATATCCTATCCTATCTCCCTCTCCTTTTCTATATCGTATTTGAATAAAATTATTGCAAAGCCATTTGAAATATTGATTATCAAATAAATGGATATAAAAGCCTCCTGTTAATTTGTCATCACCAGTCTGCCACACATTTTCACATATATATAACAATTCCCAGCTTATACCATCAGTTGACACATATATCTCTACATTTGCATTTTTTCTTTTAACCTTATACCAACTTTCAATATCTCTATTTTCTTCATTACTCCTGTAAAAAACAACTTTCTCATCAACATCAATTCTCAAATTTCCACAACAATGAATACTCAGTTTAAAATGCCAATTCAATTTTTCATCCAGTGGAAAATCTTGATGTGCATC
>ERZ778515.1447-NODE-1447-length-16811-cov-5.352292_pt1 | contig 16811 bp, 15 predicted proteins | sample MGYA00510343_ERZ778515 | MGnify/ENA primary metagenome ERZ778515 (study PRJEB29527, sample SAMN07138965) | mouse gut metagenome | material: feces | host: mouse | place: China:Nanjing | collected 2016-01-25 ...
CCGAACATCTGGACAAAGCGATTGCTGCTTTTATCAAAGTGGGAAAAGAACTGGGCGTTATCAAATAAGAAAGAAGATGGAAAAAGAAAAATCCGGTGTCCGAAAGGATGCCGGATTTTTTTATAGACGGTTGCCGGGTGCGTCGGCTCTTGACGAATACGTGCCGGACAGATGGTTTCACTGTCCGGCACGTGGAAATATCGGGGCCGCCGACGGCTTACTTTTTCTTGAGCAAGAAATTGTCGATGGTGGCTTTCAAGGTCTCTTTCGGTTGCGCTCCCATCACTACTTTCGGTGTGCCGTCCATCGGGATGAACAGCAGGGTGGGAATGCTGCTGATGCCGAATGCTGCGGCCAGGTCCTTTTCGTGGTCGACATTGATTTTGTACACTACGATTTTTCCTTTGTACGCTCCTGCCAACTCTTCCAGTATCGGAGCGATCTGGCGGCAGGGACCGCACCAGTCGGCGTAGAAGTCCACGATGGCCGGTTGCTTGCCCAGATATACCCATTTTTCAGGGTTCTTTTCGTAGTCGGCCACTTTCTTCAGAAAGTCCGCTTTGCTCAGGTGGATGACTTCCGTCTTCGGCTTCTCTTTTTGCGAGGCTTTCTGGTCGGCCGAGGTGCATCCGCTGGCTTCCAGACTTATGCACATGGCCAATCCTGTCATCAGTGCAAAGATGGATTTTTTCATTGTCTTGGTTATTTTAGAGTTATTACTTGCTTTTTCTATCCGTCCGGTTCCGTTGCCGGCGTTGGAGCGACAAATAAGGTTATAATTTGCCGGATTTCCAAATTTTGAGTGAAAAACAAGTGCTACGGGGGTGTAAATTGTGATTTTCGATGTCCTTTTTCACAAATTTTCAGGCTTAAAAACAAAGCGGGCACCGGAGCCGATGCTCCGATGCCCGCTTGCAGGAACCGTCTTACCGGCCCCTTTATGGGAGGTCAGCACACTTCCGAGCCGGGTTTCACCTCGCGGTCGGTAGTGATCACGCTCAGGGTGCCGTCGGCGTTCAGCGCCGATAGGATCATGCCCTGGCTTTCGATGCCCTTCAATTTGCGCGGTGCCAGATTGGCGATGAAGCAAACCTGTTTGCCCACCAGCTCTTCCGGTTTATAGTGCTTGGCTATACCGCTCACGATGGTGCGGTTCTCCAGTCCGTCGGCTATCTTGAAGCAGAGCAATTTGTCGGCTTTGGGCACTTTGGTGCACTCCAATACCGTACCCACCCGGATGTCCAGTTTCTCGAAGTCTTCGAAAGCGATGTTCTCGCGGATGGGGTTGGCGCGGTAGTGGCTTTCTTCGTTGGCCTTCTTGGTGTCCAGCAGTTTCTGGATCTGCGCTTCGATGGCCTCGTCCTCGATCTTCTCGAAGAGCAGTTCCGGTTTGGCCAGTTTATGACCGGCCGGTAGCAGGTCGGTGCGTCCCAGCTGCTCCCATTCGAACGACGTCATGTTGAGCATCCGGCGTAGTTTTTCGCTACTGAACGGCAGGAACGGTTCGAAGGCGACGGCCAGGTTGGCTGTCAGTTGCAGCGAGATGTTGATGACGGTCTTCACCCGTTCGGGATCTGTCTTTATCACCTTCCACGGTTCGCTGTCGGCAATGTATTTGTTGCCGATGCGGGCCAAGTTCATGGCCTCCTTCTGGGCGTCGCGTAATTTAAACACGTCGAGCAAGTCCTCTACCTTCTGTTTCACGTCCTTGAACTCGGCCAGTGTCTGACGGTCGTAGTCCGTCAGTTCACCTACGGTAGGAACCTCGCCGTCGTAGTATTTCTGCGTGAGTTGCAGGGCACGGTTCACGAAATTGCCGTATACGGCTACCAGTTCGTTGTTGTTGCGCGCCTGAAAGTCTTTCCACGTAAAATCGTTGTCCTTGGTTTCCGGTGCGTTGGCCGTGAGCACGTAGCGCAGCACGTCCTGTTTGCCCGGAAAGTCGTGCAGGTATTCGTGCAGCCACACGGCCCAGTTGCGCGAGGTGGATATCTTGTCGCCTTCCAGATTCAGGAATTCGTTGCTCGGTACGTTGTCGGGCAGTATGTAGCTGCCTTCCGCCTTCAGCATGGCAGGGAACACGATGCAGTGGAACACGATGTTGTCTTTTCCGATGAAATGCACCAGGCGCGTCTCGGGGTCCTTCCACCATGTCTCCCACGAATCCGGCAGCAGTTCCTTGGTGTTGCTGATGTAGCCGATGGGGGCATCAAACCATACATAGAGCACTTTGCCCTCTGCGCCTTCTACCGGTACGGGGATGCCCCAGTCCAGGTCGCGGCTCACGGCGCGCGGTTGCAAGCCCATGTCGAGCCAGCTTTTGCATTGTCCGTACACGTTGTGGCGCCATTCCTTATGGTTCTCTAGGATCCATTCGCGCAACCAGCTTTCGTGCTTGTCCAGCGGCAGATACCAGTGCTTGGTCTCGCGCATCACGGGTTGTGCGCCGCTGATGGCACTCTTGGGATTGATCAGTTCCGTGGGCGAGAGCGATGTGCCGCATTTCTCACACTGGTCGCCGTAAGCCCCCTCGGCATGGCAGTGCGGGCATTCGCCGGTGATGTAGCGGTCGGCCAGGAATGTTTTGGCCTCTTCGTCGTAATATTGTTCGGAGGTCTTCTCGATGAATTCTCCTTTGTCGTAGAGCGTGCGGAAGAAATCCGAGGCCAGCTTGTGATGGGTGGGCGACGAGGTGCGTCCGTATACGTCGAACGAGATGCCGAATTCCTGAAAAGAATCCTTGATCAGGGTGTGGTAACGGTCTACCACATCCTGCGGTGTGATGCCTTCTTTCTTGGCGCGTATGGTGATGGGTACGCCGTGTTCGTCGGAACCGCCGATGAAGAGCACATCCTCTTTTTTCAGCCGGAGATAGCGCACATAGATGTCGGCAGGCACGTAGACGCCGGCCAGATGACCGATGTGCACCGGCCCGTTGGCGTAGGGCAGCGCGGAAGTCACGGTCGTTCGTTTGAATTTCTTCTCCATTTGTTTAGTCTGTTGGTTTATATAGTTGAGCAAAGGTACAAAAAAGGCGCCATAGCCGCAAAGGTATGGCGCCGGAAAAGTTGTTTTTCGTAAGACGGCGTATGGCCGGTTCGCACGGGATTTTTTATCGTTCCGTCGGCGCTGTCGTACACTGGGCACGGAACGGGGCCAGCGGAAGCCCCTCTTTATTGAATAGGTTTCCTGCGGTGGCGTCGTCGAAACAATACGTCACGGTGCGGGGATATTTGACACCCGGAGCTTCAAGTGTCAGCCGGCTTCCGTTGATGCGGGCTTTGGCTTCGACAAAACGACCGTCCTCGCCGGCGATGCGGAATCCCTTGATCTTCTTCCCGGAGCAGACTAATCCGTTTGCGGCATGACAGAAAGTAAGTTCAACCTTTTGCTTGTGAGCAACGGCCGTTTCAAGGAACGGGCTCTCCACTTCCTCTTTTATCACACCGTATGTTTTGCCGAGGGCCAGCCCGGCCAGACGTTCGCCTACCTCTTTTTTCTTGGCGGGGTGTATGTTGTTCGGATTGCCCACATCGTTGGTTACGACCAGGCCGGTATGAGGTGTTGTCCGCCAGACCTGTTCCTGCGCTTCGCGTATGCGGGCCGGTCCGTTGGTGGGGTCGTTATAGTTGAAAGGGGCAATCTGTACCATGTAGAACGGGATGTCTTTCTCGAATCCGCTTCGCCAACTGTTGATCAGCGTGCGCAGGGTGCGTGCATAGGTATCCGGCGTATCGCGGTTCGATTCGCCCTGGTACCAGATGGCGCCGGCGATTCCGTAAGGCAAGAGCGGATGAACCATACCGTTGTAGAGCTTGCCGGCCTTAACCGGCCACCAAGGTACGTGCTCGTGGGTTACAGCGGCCAGTTGCGGGTCGTTCCGTATGCTGTCTTCGGGAACCCAGACTTCAGCCGGGGTGCCGCCCCAGGCACTGACGATAAGGCCCACAGGTACGTCCAGTGTCTGATGGATGCGCCGACCGAAATAATAGGCCACGGCGCTACGCTTTCGCATGACGGCCGGGGTGCATGGCTCCCATTTCCCTTCGCAGTCCTCCTGCAGATAGTCGCTTCCCCGTTTGGGCAGACTGAAATAACGGATTTGCGTGAACCGGGCCGCCTCCACCTCCGCCTCTCGGTTTTCAATACCGTTGGCCGGCGTCCATTCCATGTTCGACTGACCGGAGCATACCCATACTTCTCCCAGCCATACATCGTTCAACGTGATGCCTTGTTGCTCGCGACCGTGCGTATAGATACGGAGTGTATAAGGTCCTCCGTGCCGGACGGTATTGATTTTCGCCTGCCAATGTCCGATGGCATCGACTTGGGTACGTACCGTGTCCTTGGGATTCCAGCTTCCGATGAGGCAAACGGTAGCGGAGGCTTCTCCCCATCCCCAGATGGCAACGTTGCTTTGCTGTTGCAACACCATTCCGTCGGAGAATATATGAGGCAGACTGAGACCGGTGCTTGTCTGGCTTCGGGAGACCGAAGGACATAGCAACAGGCCTGCGTAAAGAAAAGTTTTTAGCATGTTTTTCATGTTGATAAAATACGTTGTAAAATGCGATTTGTATTGATTGTGAATTTATTATTTCCGTTCCTCGGAATCGTCTGCCGGGACTGTGCGCGGTCAAGGGATGATTTCGGTGATAAACAATTGTATCTGCCGGAGTGCTTCGGTTTGCTCCTGCGGCTTGAAACCGTGACCGGCGCCGGGGATGACATGCAGCCGTGCGTTTTTGTAGGTCTTGGCGGCCTGACGGGAATAGTCTACGGGGACTATCGGATCGGCGTCTCCATGAATCAGCAGCACAGGTTTGCGGAATTTGCGGATGGTCTTGAAAACCTTCATGTCCTGCAGCTCGGTGAAGAAGCGACGGCTCAGGGCTACGTTCCAAAGGCGTGTCGTATCGGGAATGTCGGTTGTGTGCGGATACCGTGTGTTCCAGTTGTCGGGAATGCAAAAAGCAGGGAAGACGAGTATCAGCGCACGTATGTCGGAGACGATGTGTGCGGCGGTAAGGGCCGATACCAGGCCACCTTGGCTTTCGCCGATGAGGATGATGCGATCGGGGTCCGTGTCCGGCTGTGTCTTGAAATGGCGGACAACAGCTTCCAGATCGTTCTGTTCGTCGAGTATCGACATATTCATCGTGTTGTTGTCGCTGCGACTGTGTACGGATCCGCCGGGGAAATCAAAACTGTAGCACTGAAAGCCCAGGGCATTCAGCGTTTCGAAATACGACTTGCCGCCATGGTGCGTGCCGTTGAATCCGTGGGCGATGATGGCAACAGGCTGTTTCCCCTTTCTGTCTTGAGGGCGGCTCAGAATGCCGTAGATGCGGCGTTCGCCGTTTTTGATCCAGCAGACCTTCGTTTCGGAGGGAGACGCAGGACGGTTTTCCGGTTGGGGATGCCGGGCGGCTACTGTTGCCATCGCTGGAAAGAGAGCGTTCAGCAGGAAGATGAAAAGAAATTTAATATACATGATAATTGTATGTAATTAGGTTTGACATCGGGAGTAGATGAGCCTTCAGAGTGGTCGGTACACGGAAGTGGAGACGATGCGCGAAGTGGCGGTGTCGGTGATGGTAACCCGTTTGTCGCCGTTGGGAGAGACTTTTGTGCTGATGCTGAGATCCCTGACGGGAAGAGGCGCATCGCTGAACAGATGCAATGTCACTTTCTCGGAACCGATTTCAAGCGACAATCTGAGATTACCATGAGTATTGTTACGGAATCTCAGATCCTTGAATCCGTAAAATACGGTAGCGTCGGTTCCTAGGGGAGCGAACCGGGATTCTTCCGTGTATAAATCGACGGAGTGGTTGTATCGTTCCAAGATTTGAAGTCCGGCCAAAAGAGCAATATGGTGTATGATCCCGGAAGCTTGGCACAGTCCGCCTCCGACATCGAGCGTCACTTGACCGGCATGGATGCTGCGGCCCTCGCGAAAACGTTTCCTGTCGTTCGGGTTACCTACGGTGTGCCAGAAAGAAAATACTTCACCGGGACGGATGATCAGACTGTTGAGGCATCCGGAAGTGACACCCAAGTTGTGCTTTTTATTTTCAAGGGTCGGTGATGGTCGGAGGGGCTGGCTGAGGCTGATTGAGTAGGGCATGGTCGGGAATTTGTCGGTCGGGCGTGCAAAAGAGGTACGCCTGATGAAATCAACAAATTTGACGAGCGACATGCGCAGGGCTGCTTTGGTGGAAAGTCTCATATTTTCGCGAGTTCAAAGATCAGATAGGAAGAGAGCACTTTCATAGGGCCGGAAGCCATGGCCAGGTCAAAGCGGACCATGCTTTTGCGCCAGGAGGCGGGTAGCCGGTGGACGGGGAGGAACAGGATGCCGGTGGTGGATACCCTGCTGAACAGTCCCCGGGACAGCCGGGTTACATCCGCAGGACGGAGGGCGGTGTTGCCGTGCCAGTCGTCACGGCGTGTGTGCCCGAAAAGTTTGCGGCGGTGAGATGACGGGATGTCAAAGATGAACCGGCCTCCGGGTTTGAGTATGCGATGCACTTCCCGGATGATATTACTTATTTCTTCTCGTTTCAGGTGCATCATAAGATGAAACGAATAGATTGTGTCGAACTCCGCGTCGGCAAACGGGGTGCGTTGTCCGAGAGATTGCCGCAGATCTTTGTCGGAGAATTTCCGACGAGCAATGGCGAGCATTTTTTCCGATGCGTCGATGCCATAACCGGCGTAATTGAGCAGGCGCCCCGTTCCGCAAGCGATTTCAAGTACTTTGTCTTCTTGTCTCGTCAGCAATCGGTCGAGCACACAACGCTCTTCGGTGTCGATAAAACGTCCGTACGTATTGTTGAAGCGATTGTCGTCGTATGTCGGTGCAAGCTTATCGTAGTAATCAACGATTTTAATTTGTTTGTTGTTCATAGTCGGATAGGCGTGGAGGTGGTGTTTTTATCTTCGTTCCGCCCAATCGCCTCTGTCCAGATTTCTGTATCCGATTGCCTCTGCCAGGTGTTGTGTCTGTACGGTATCGGAGTTGTCGAGGTCGGCTATGGTGCGGGCCACTTTCAGTATGCGGCTATAGGCACGGGCAGAGAGATTGAGACGCTTCATGGCGGTGCGCAGCAGTTCCAATCCCTTGTCGTTAGGGCGTGCAAACTGTTGTATCAGGCGTTCGGTCATTTGTGCGTTGCAATGGATGCCACGGACATCTTTGTAACGTTCGTTCTGGATGTTACGGGCGCGGATGACCCGTTCGCGGATGGAGGCACTCGGTTCACCGGGACGGGCCGTGGAAATCTCTTCGAAAGGAACGGGCGTTATTTCGCACTGAATGTCGATGCGGTCGAGAAGAGGACCGGAAATCTTGTTCAAATAACGCTGGATTTGTCCCGGTGTGCATACACAGGCTTTGGTGGGATGGTTATAGTAGCCGCAAGGACAAGGGTTCATGGAGGCTATAAACATAAAGGAACACGGATAATTGATGCTGTATTTAGCCCGTGAGATGGTTATGCAACGGTCTTCGAGCGGCTGACGGAGCACTTCGAGTACAGTTCGGTTGAATTCCGGTAACTCGTCGCAGAAGAGTACGCCGTTGTGGGCCAGACTGATCTCGCCCGGTTGCGGATTGCTTCCGCCGCCTACCAAAGCTACTTGGGAAATAGTGTGATGAGGGGAGCGGAACGGGCGGCAGGCTACCAGTGTGCTGTTGTGCCCCAGTTTGCCGGCCACGGAATGGATTTGTGTCGTTTCCAGGCTTTCAGACAAAGACAAAGGGGGGAGAATGGAGGGGATGCGTTTGGCCATCATGGACTTGCCGCTCCCCGGCGGACCTATCATAATGAGGTTGTGTCCTCCTGCAGCAGCCACTTCGATAGCACGTTTCACATGATCCTGGCCTTTAACGTCGGCAAAATCGAATTCGAAGGTGTTTTGTTGTTCGTAGAATTCTTTTCGGGTATCGGTCTCCGTAGGTTGCAATGAATCGGCACCATTGAAAAAGTCGATGACCTGGCGGATGTGGTTGACACCGTAGACTTTCAAACGGTTTACTACGGATGCTTCGCGTACGTTGCCGAAAGGGACAATCAGTCCTTCATAGCCCAATTCACGAGCTTTGATGGCCACGGGGAGTGCTCCCCGTATGGGTTGCAGACTGCCGTCCAAACTTAACTCGCCGCATAAGATGAAACGGTTCAGCCGTTCACTTTTTATCTTTTCGGCGGCAGCCAGAATACCAATCGCCAATGGTAAATCGAATCCCGATCCTTCTTTGCGCAGATCGGCCGGAGCCATGTTGACAACAATCTGTCGGGAGGGAAACTCAAATCCGCTGTTTTCGATCGCTGCAACGATGCGTTCGTGACTTTCTTTTACGGCGTTGTCGGGTAGGCCCACCAGGTAGAACTTGATACCGCGTGATGCGTTTACTTCAATGGTTACAGGCAGAGCTTCCAGTCCTTGCACGGCGGCGCCGTAAACTTTTACTAACATAAAAGGAAAGGGGTTACTTCAGATTAAAGGCTTTTTTAATGTGCGGGAGCACATCTTTTTCAAAATTCTCGCTATGGGCTATTACCTTACGGTCGGGGCCGACGAGTATGCTGTAAGGGATGTTCCGTATTCCCAGTTGGCGGATATAGGGACTGTTCCATGAATGGAAATCACAATAACTGGGCCAGTCTACTGTATCGCTCTTCATTCGCATGTCGTACATAGTCTGTTGTACGTCGAGTGAATAGCTGATTGCGGCCAGTTGTTTGTTAGTGAAACGACGCAGGCGTCGGGTGTGATGCAACAGGCCCGTGCTCTTACTTTGCCAGCAGGCCCAAAAGGTGATAAGCAGATAACGGTCTTTGAAATCGGTCGGGCGTATGGTGTCTCCGTCAGAGGTGGGAAGTTCCCATGCGGGAAAAAGCTTTCCGTTGGCGATTTTGTTCCGGGTCTCTATTTCAGGCCGCCATAAGGTCAGCTGACTGTTGTCGGGTTGCGCCTGGAGTAATACGTTATATAACCGTTGGCGGGTGGTTTGCTCTTCGGCTCCTATACCGCGTAGAAAATAAGTTTTGAACAGATAATTGCTTACTCGTGAAGCCGGATTCTGTCGGATAAAGGAAGACACGGCTTTTAGGTATTCCGCTTTCGGCTTGTCTTGGTTTTCCAAACGGAAACGGGTCAGCAACTCATTGTCTTCGCTCCCTTTTATCTGCGTGGATTTCAAATGTCGGGCATCACCTTTTACGGTAATTACATCACCGCCTTGTGCAAAGATGACATGTTCGGAGAAGTTAGGGTATAAAAGGACAAAAGTGGCCTCTCCTGTCAGTTCCGTGGTGTAGTCGAAAGAACCTCCTTTTATTTTTAAGGTGTCAATCCGGTCTAGCCCTCCATCGGGGCTGTACAGATAGAATTCACCCTGCTGCAGGTGCTTGAATTCTCCTTTAAGCCGGAACCGGTCTTGGGAGCCTTCGCAACTGAGCAGGGCGAAAACCAATAAAATATATAGCGTGATTCGCTTCATCCAGCGTTCTTACTTAATGATGCTTTTAAGTGTTGAACTGTATTTTGCAAATTCCAGATCGTTCAAAGCGCGTTGGCCCAAAGCCGGATTTTTGCTGACGGCTTGTGTCAGATTGCTGTTTACGGCAGCAGCATCATTGGTGCGAGCACCCAAAACGGCTTTCAGATAGGCAGTATAGGCATCTGCATTCTTGATACCGTTTAATGTGACTTTGGCTGCAGCGTAGTCTTTGCTCAGAATTTGGGCTAAAGCGGCACTGTTGGATTTTACTCCTTTCAGATTGTTTGCAGCTTGTTGATAGTTGCCTTTTGCCAAATTCAGGTTACCCATGATCTCTTCAAACGAATCGGCACCGGATCCTTTGCTTAAGTAAGCCTCGGCTGCGTCAACATCACCGTTTGTTAAAGCGAGCAGTGCCAAGTTGGTATTAACTTCGGCGGCACCGGCATTCACGCTTTTGGCTTTGTTCAGGTATTGTTCCGCCAATGTTTTGTTGCCTTGTGCATATGCCAGTTGGGCCAGGTTGTTATAAGAACGGTAATCGTTGGGATATATTTCGGTCGTTTTCTTGTACCAGGCTTTCCGGTCCGCATCGTTTTCCATCAGCATGCCGGCGCCGTAGATCAGTTCTTCTACGCTCAATTGGCTGGCATCTTTTTTATACTGATCGATAATCTGGTCATCGCTACGTCCGATCAGTTCGTAGTTGATAGCCAAGCGGGCACGACGAAGTTCCGGCAGGATACCGTCGGCAAGTTCTTTGAATACAACGGACATGTTGCGTATTTGCTGTTCGCGTTCTTCCGGCTCCTTGTACATGGAAAGCACGCGTAGAATGACATCCTTGTCCTGGATATTGCTTTGTGCAACCAGTTCCTGGAAACCATCCCAGTCTTCGGCCGTGTATTTGGTATCAATCTCAGCGTTCATTTTGTTTGCCTTCAACTCTTTTTGTACGTAGTTCTCAGACACGTTCTGGCGTTGCTGAGCTAGTTTTTTATTGAGGTCGAATGCACCGTCGGGCGATGCGTAAGCCGAAACCTCGATATTGTTCAAGGCTTTTCCTTCCTGATCCTTGTTGATTTCTTTCAGCATCTTTACGAAATCCTGTACAGAAGTGGATTTCAATTCGCTGCTACGTAAGTTGGCTTGTTGAATAAGGAATTTGATATTTGCTTCCTGGCGTTGTTGGATGACGCGTTGGAATGCATCGGGAGCCGTCGCAGGGGTAGCACTTGTCAAAGTGTTTTTTAATAAATCGGAAGTGGCTATGACACCATAACCTACTTTAACTTCGGGAATGCTGACGGTTTTCTTTCCTACTTTTGCATTGAAACGCAGATAAAGGTCCGACTTCAACATGGCGGGGACGAAATCGAAAATCGTTTTCATCGTATAGTTCCCACCTACTTTGTATGAGATAGTCTGGTTGTTGCCTTCTACTTTTTCACCTTGGAATGTTGCGCTTTGTCCGGCAGCTTCTCCGTTCTCGTATTTTAGGACCGGAGTTACGGTGACAACCGCTTTTTTCTTCATGTACTTTTCGGGGAATGTTCCGTTAACGGTGGCGGGAACTTGTCCTGCGATTGCTTCCAGCGGGGTGGGAGTAACCGTAAAGTTTTCGGGTGAAAGAGCACCCATTTTACTGCAAGCGGTAAGCGTTAAAGCCGATACTACCGGCAATGACAAGTAAAGTTTCTTACGCATAAGAGCTAATATTTTAATATATGTTGTTATAAGTGCAAAGATACGCTTTCTTTAATTAACACAACAGCGAGGCAGGATAAAATATTATTAAAAAGAGAAATAAAAGATAAATTGATTAGGTTTTTCCTTTGTTTTTGCGCTTGTATAGAATGTTACGGGGATGGTGCTCCAGAATCTCTTCCCGTAGTCGGCTACGGTTCAGATGCATGTATATTTCTGTGGTGGTGATGCTCTCGTGGCCGAGCATTTCCTGAATAGCGCGTAAGTTAGCACCGCCTTCCAGCAGATGGGTGGCAAAGGAATGGCGGAAAGTGTGCGGACTGATATTTTTTTTGATGTTCGCTGCAAAAGCCTGTTTTTTAATCAGATCGAAAACGGTGATGCGTGAAAGTGCGGTTTTACGTCTCAGGCTGATAAAAACATAATCTTCGTGTCCGGGTTTAATGTCTATTTGTCCGCGCTTTTTAAACCATTCTTCCAATTCGCAGATCGCGGTTTGCGAGATGGGAACCAGACGTTCTTTCCGGCCTTTGCCTTTGATGCGGATAAAACCTTCCGGAAGATACAAATCTGATAGTCCCAAATGGCATAATTCGCTTACGCGAAGTCCACAACTGTAGAGCACTTCCAGTATGGCACGGTTACGTTGGCCTTCTTCCTTTTCCATGTCAATGGATCCGATGATCCGGTCAATTTCCTCCACAGTCAGGATGTCGGGCAGATGTTTGCCGATGCGGGGAGATTCCAATAATTGTGTGGGGTCGGTCTCTATTTCCCGCTCTAACATGAGGAACCGGTAGAAAGAGCGGATACCTGATAAAATTCGGGCTATGGAACGGGGGTGTATCTGCAAATCGAACAACGTTGCCGTGAACTGGTGTAGATCGTCAAGTGTGATGGAACGGAAATCCCCCTGTTCATCCTTCAAAAAACTCAGCCATTTTTGCAGGTCTTTTTGGTAAGCCTCCAACGTGTTGGCCGTTAAAGATTTCTCTAGCTTCAAATATTGTTCATAATGTCTGAGGAGTGTTTTGTCGGGCAAGTTGTACTTATGGTCTTTTTTTTCGCTTTTTTCCATTCTTTTTGTTTACCTTTGCGTGCTAATATAAAAGCAAAGATAGATAAAAAGATGAGAATACAAATCATTAACGGTCCGAATATAAATTTGCTGGGCAAACGTGAGCCGGGTATATACGGAGCGGTCTCTTTTGAATCTTATTTGGAAGATTTGTGCCGGATGTATCCCGATGTTCGATTTGATTACTATCAAAGCAATATTGAAGGGGAGATGATCAATAAAATCCATGAAGTAGGATTTGACTGTGACGGAATCATACTCAATGCAGGAGCCTATACGCATACGTCCATAGCTTTGCAGGATGCTATTCGGGCAGTAACGGCTCCCGTAATAGAGGTGCATATCAGCAATGTGCATAAACGCGAGGCCTTTCGGCATCAATCGATGATATCCGGTGCTTGTGTAGGGGTGATTTGTGGTTTTGGTCTGGATTCTTATCGACTGGCTGTGGAAGCTTTATATAGGAATAGTTGTAGGTAAAGTTATAGGGTATATATAAATAGGTAGAAAGATTATGATGCTTAAACAAACAAAGATCGTAGCTTCCATTTCGGATCTTCGCTGTGATGTAGATTTTATACGCTCATTGTTCGAGGCGGGTATGAATGTGGTTCGGATGAACACGGCACATGCCAGCAGAGAGGGATTTGAGACGCTGATTCATAATGTGCGTGAGGTGTCGAATCGTATTGCTATATTGATGGATACGAAAGGACCTGAAGTGCGTACCATGAAGAATGAAGGAGAGAAGAACATCGCTTACAGGACGGGAGATAAAGTATGTCTTGTGGGAGATCCTCAACGGGAGACGACCCGTGACTGTATTGCGGTGTCCTATTCGGACTTTGTGAATGATTTGCAGGTGGGATCCGATATTTTGATTGATGACGGTGAAATGGAACTCCGGGTGATGGAGAAAAAAGACGGCATGCTGCTCTGTGAAGTATGTAACGACGCTACATTGGGAAATCGCAAAAGTGTGAATGTGCCGGGTGTTCGTATCAATCTGCCTTCGCTTACGGAGAAGGACAGAAACAATATACTGTATGCCATTGAAAAAGATCTGGATTTTATTGCTCATTCCTTTGTAAGGAACAAACAAGATGTACAAGATGTGCGTCAGATTTTAGATGCTTATGGGAGTGATATAAAGATAATCGCTAAGATCGAAAACCAGGAAGGCGTTGATAATATTGATGAGATACTGGAGGTGGCCGACGGTATTATGGTGGCACGGGGCGATTTGGGGATAGAGGTCCCTCAAGAACGTATCCCCGGCATTCAGCGTATGCTGATAAAGAAAGCCATATTGATGAAAAAACCGGTAATAGTGGCTACACAAATGCTTCATACGATGATTAATAATCCGCGCCCGACAAGAGCGGAAGTAACCGATATAGCCAATGCCATTTATTATCGGACGGATGCTTTGATGTTGAGTGGTGAAACGGCTTATGGGAAATATCCGGTAGAGGCTGTAAACACTATGACGAAAATTGCAGCGCAGGCGGAAAAAGATAAATTGGCTGAAAACGATATACGTATACCTTTGGAGGCCACAGGTACCGATGTGACGGCTTTCTTGGCGAAACAAGCGGTAAAGGCAACCTCCCGGCTGCCTATAAAAGCTATTATTACGGATAGTTTCAGCGGCTGTACGGCACGCAATCTGGCTGCTTTTCGTGGTAAATATCCCGTATTGGCTATCTGCTACAAGGAGAAAACAATGCGGCATTTGGCTTTGTCTTATGGTGTGGAAGCTATTTTTATGCCCGGGAAGGCAAATGGACAGGCCTATTATTTTGCAGCATTGAGGAAACTGATAGATGATGGTGTCCTAAACGAAAACGACATGGTGGCTTATCTGAGTAGCGGTAAACAAGGAACACGGACTTCGTTTCTGGAGATAAATGTGGTGGGTGATGTTCTTAAATACGCCATGGAGTATGTGTTGCCTAATCGCAACCGCTATTTATAAAAAAGGCTACTGGAGGGAGAGAGATGAAAGAAACGGAAGCACTCGATACATATATCCTTCGGCATATCGATGCGGAAAGTGAGTATTTGCAGGCTCTCTACCGGGCAACTCATATAAAGTTGCTGCGCCCTCGTATGGCATCGGGACATTTGCAAGGACGTATACTGAAGATGCTTGTACAGATGATACGGCCGAAACATGTGCTTGAGATAGGGACTTATAGCGGGTATTCCGCTCTGTGTATGGCTGAAGGGCTGGAAGCGGGAGCGCGTTTATATACATTCGAGATTAACGATGAACAGGAGGATTTTACCCGTCCGTGGCTGGAGCGGTCGCCGTATGCTGATAAGATTGAATTTTACATTGGGGACGCTTTGGAAATGGTTCCTTTGATGGATATCACTTTTGACATGGCGTTTATCGACGGGGATAAGCGGCGTTATTCGGATTATTACGAGATGGTATTGGCCAAAATGAATGCTGGAGGTTATATTTTGGCTGATAATACCTTATGGGACGGGCATGTACTGGAAACGGAAACAAGCTCTTCTGATATGCAGACCATAGGGATAAAAGAATTTAATGATAAAGTGGCAGCGGACAGTCGGGTGGAAAAAGTAATTTTCCCTTTGCGTGATGGCTTGACGCTCATTCGAAAAAAATGAAATAGTTAGATTATGGAAACAACCAGACAAAACAAGATTGCTCGCTTGATTCAAAAAGAATTGAGTGAGATATTTATGTTGCAAACGAAAGCGATGAAGGGAGTGCTGGTCTCGGTCAGTGCTTGCCGTATCAGTCCTGATATGAGTATTTGTCGGGCCTATTTAAGTGTTTTTCCCAGTGAAAGAAGTCAGGAGATAGTGAAAAATATCAACGATAATATGAAAGCTATTCGTTACGAACTGGGTGTAAGGGTGCGTTTTCAGTTGCGTATTATCCCCGAACTGAAATTTTTTGTAGATGATTCGTTGGATTACATTGAGAACATTGATAATTTGTTGAAGAAAACGGGCAATCGTGCAGCACCTTCTGATCTTGGGCATAAGCACGAGGAAGAGTAGGGGATTATTGCGTGTTTCAGTTGCTGCTTGCTCATGATAAACTTTCCTTTCTATATAGCCCGTCGTTATATCTTCTCCAAGAAGTCGCATAACGCAATTAATATTATTTCGGGAATTTCTGTCTGCGGTGTGGCCTTGGCTACAATGGCTTTGGTGTGTACCTTGTCTGTGTTTAATGGCTTTCGTGATATGGTCGCTTCGTTCTTTACGGCGTTTGATCCCGAATTGAAAATCACGTTGGTGGAAGGCAAGGCTGTGGCTTCGGACGATCCGTCTTTGGCGGCTGTGAAATCCCATCCGTTTGTGGCTGTATATACCGAATGCTTGGAAGATAAGGCCTTGGTGGCTTGCAATGGACGGCAGGCAATGGTGACGATCAAAGGGGTGGATGAGACTTTTGTCCGGCAGGCTGATTTGAAGCATCTGCTTTATGGTGATGGGGAGTTTATTCTTAAAGCGGATGTGCTTCAATACGGTGTATTGGGTATTGGACTGGCATCCGTATTAGGTTTGGGGACAGATTTTGAACAGCCGCTTTCTGTTTATGCTCCGAAAAAGGGCGAGCGTGTAAACTTGGCGAATCCGTTATCTGCTTTTACGCAGGATGAGTTGTTGTCTCCGGGGGTGGTCTTTTCTGTTAAACAGGTTAAATACGACGCTTCTTACATTCTTACTTCCATTGATTTTTCACGGCGTCTTTTTGGGCGGTCGGGCCAAGTGTCTTCTGTGGAACTGAAATTGCACCCTGGTGTTGATAGCGAACAAGTAAAGGCGGATATTAAAGGTCTTTTGGGTGGTCGGTTCAAGGTGCAGGACCGTTATGAACAACAAGAAGATGTTTTCCGTATAATGGAGGTGGAGAAATTGATAGCTTATTTGTTTCTTACCTTCATTTTGTTGGTAGCGTGTTTTAACATTATCGGTTCTTTGTCAATGTTGATGATTGAGAAAAAGGCAGATGTGCGCACGCTTCGTAATTTGGGAGCGACAAATAAGCAGATAACCCGCATTTTTCTCTTTGAAGGACGTATGATATCTACGTGTGGAGCTGTTTTAGGAATTGCATTCGGAGTATTGTTGTGTTGGTTACAACAGACGTTTGGTTTTATTACATTAGGGGAATCGAGTGGGAATTTTGTGATTGAGGCTTATCCTGTAAGTATGCATGGTATGGATATTATGCTTGTATTTCTTACTGTTTTATTAGTCGGCTATGCGACGGTATGGTATCCTGTGCGTTATTTAAGTCGTAATTTATTGTCATGATTTTAAGTGGAGTTAGTTTATTCAGATTATTCTCCTATTCATATCCGTTGAATAATTGCAATCAGTATTTTTTGCTTTCTTTTTTTGAAAAAAAACGCTTGAAAATTTTGGTGTTTTACAAATAAGGCGTATCTTTGCACTCAGAAACGAGATGGTGCCATAGCTCAGTTGGTAGAGCAAAGGACTGAAAATCCTTGTGTCCCCGGT
>ERZ778515.1448-NODE-1448-length-16809-cov-5.387430_pt1 | contig 16809 bp, 14 predicted proteins | sample MGYA00510343_ERZ778515 | MGnify/ENA primary metagenome ERZ778515 (study PRJEB29527, sample SAMN07138965) | mouse gut metagenome | material: feces | host: mouse | place: China:Nanjing | collected 2016-01-25 ...
GTTCTGTATAATAAATGAATGTGTGGATAGGAGTCTGCTATGTTAGTGAATTTGACAGATGTATTTACAAATGAAGGACAAGTACAAGAGTTGACTGTTTCCTATGAGGCAGATAAATTTTCAAGTCTGTCAGGAACATTTTTTATTAAGGAAAAGAGTCCTGTTGTGCTGAAACTTTCTAATATAGGGCAATCAAAGACATTGGTTCAGGGAAGAACAAAACTAGTGTTTGTATTTCCTTGTGATAGATGTTTGAGAGATGTTGATTATACATTTGATTTATCCTTTGACAGCATTGTTGTATCACCAGATTATATAGGTGATGATATAGAAGATGAGGATTCATTGGAGCTTATGGAAGGATATCACTTAAATGTAGATGAACTTATCAATAATGAATTGTTATTAAACTGGCCAATGAAGATTCTGTGTAAAGAGGATTGTAAAGGAATTTGCAAAGTTTGTGGCAAGAATCTAAATGATGGTGTGTGCGGGTGCGATGATTTTGTACCGGACCCCAGAATGGCAGTAATCAAGGATTTGTTTAATGCGAATAAGGAGGTGTAACGAACAATGTCTATATGTCCAAAAAATAAATCTTCAAAAGCAAGGAGAGATAAGAGAAGGGCAAACTGGAAAATGAGTGTACCTACATTGGTAAAGTGCAGTAAGTGTGGCGCTTTAATGATGCCTCATAGAGTATGCAAGGCTTGTGGCTCTTATAATAAGAAAGAGATCATTGCAGTAGATTAATGCAATGATTTCCATTTTAAATAGCAAGGTGTAAAGTCTTATGAGATAATTAAGATTTTACACCTTGTTATTTTATGTGTACGATTTTGTTTTTTCTTGATTTTTGATGATAGGTTTAGTATATTTATATACATATGGAGGATTATGGCAATGGATGAAATGACCAAGATAGCAGTGGATGCGATGGGCGGCGATAATGCCCCTTTGGAGATTGTGAAAGGGGTTGTGGAGGCTGTCAATGAAAATAGTAAGATCAAAGTATATTTGACAGGCTTGCAAGAAGTGATTAAAAAGGAGCTTGTACAATACACATACAATACAGAGCAGATTGAAGTAGTAAATGCTACAGAGGTGATTGAAACAGCAGAACCTCCTGTGATGGCAATACGGAAAAAGAAAGATTCTTCTATTGTTGTTGCACTCAATCTAGTAAAAAATGGCGTTTGCGATGCATTTGTTTCCGCTGGAAGTTCTGGTGCAGTGCTTGTTGGCGGTCAGCTAATTGTAGGAAGGGTTAAGGGAATTGAAAGACCACCTCTTGCACCACTTATTCCAACAGAGACAGGTTGTGCTCTTTTAATTGACTGTGGGGCGAATGTAGATGCGCGTCCTTCGCATCTAGTACAGTTTGCAAAAATGGGTTCTGTGTATATGGAAAGTGTTGTAGGAATTTCAAATCCAAAGGTTGCGATTGTAAATATCGGTGCGGAGGAGGAGAAAGGCAATGCACTTGTAAAAGAGACATTCCCGCTATTAAAGAATTGCCCAGAAATTAATTTTATAGGAAGTATCGAGGCGAGAGACATTCCAACAGGCTATGCAGATGTGATTGTGTGTGAGGCATTTGCGGGAAACATTATTTTAAAACTTTATGAAGGGGTCGGCGCTACTTTAATTAAGAAAGTAAAGGCTGGCATGATGACTTCACTTAGAAGTAAAATCGGTGCACTTTTAGTAAAACCAGCACTCAAAGAGACATTGAAAGCATTTAGCCTTGATGCATATGGTGGGGCGCCATTATTAGGATTAAATGGCCTTGTGGTCAAAACACATGGAAGTTCAAAATCGGTTGAAATTAAAAATTCAATTCTTCAGTGTGTGACTTTTAAGGAGCAAAAAATCAATCAAAAAATAAAAGAGAAACTATTTATATCTGTCTAGGATGGGACAGATATATTCGTTATAAGCTTATGATAAGGATAAACAGGGAAGGATCTGGTAAAATGGAATATGAGGCTTTGAAGAAAGTTATGGCAGCTGTTTTGGGTATGGATTCCGAGGAGATTAAAATGGACATGACTTTTCTTACAGATTTAGGAGCGGATTCGTTGGATTTATATCAGATATTTATGGGAGTGGAGGAGGAGACAGGACTGCATATACCAACAGAAGGTTTGGACAAGATAACAACAGTGCGGGAGGCTGTCCAATGGATCGAAAAAGCAAGAAGTCCTTTATAAAGTTTTTTTTAATGCACACGGATATGGAAAGGAAAACGTTGCTAAAGCGGCTCATGTCCGGCGCGGCGAGTAGGAGAAATTTCCCTACTCAATTAAAGTTATGCGATAAAAGTGGGAGTAAGAATAAGAATGCGAAATATGACAAAGGCGCTGCAGGAACTGCAGGAAAAGATTGGATATCAGTTTCACGAAGAAGTACTGCTTAAGCAGGCATTGACACATAGTTCTTTTGCTAACGAACAAAAGATTAATAAGCTGAAAAATTATGAAAGATTGGAATTTTTAGGAGATGCTGTGCTTGAATTGATATCCAGTGAATTTTTGTACAATGAAAATGTGGACATGCCCGAGGGGCAATTGACAAGATTGCGCGCCTCTATGGTATGTGAACCAGCACTTGCATACTGCGCAAGGGATATTCGTTTAAACTCGTATATTTTGCTGGGAAAGGGAGAGGAGGCCACCGGAGGCAGAACGAGAGATTCTATTATTTCTGATGTTATGGAAGCTGTAATTGGGGCGATTTTTCTTGATGGCGGCATTGAAAATGCGAAGAAATTTATCTATCGTTTTATTCTTTCTGACTTGGAAGATAAGATTTTGTTTCTGGACAGCAAGACACTTCTTCAGGAAGAAATACAGAAAAAAAATACAGCGCAGTTACGTTATGTGTTAGTTGGAGAAACAGGGCCAGACCATGATAAACAATTTCATGTGGAGGCATATCTTGATAATCAGCTTATTGGCTGTGGTGTGGGAAGAACGAAAAAGTCGGCGGAACAGCAGGCAGCATATGAGGCATTGTTAAAAATTAAGGGCAGAAAGAAATAAGTGCGAACTGTGGGGTAAGGAATGTATTTAAAGAGTATAGAAGTGCAGGGATTTAAATCATTTGCAAATAAGATTGTGTTCCAGTTTCATCAGGGAATTACTGGGATTGTAGGGCCAAATGGTTCTGGTAAGAGCAATGTGGCAGATGCTGTGCGATGGGTGTTGGGTGAGCAGCGTATTAAACAGTTGCGTGGAGAGTCCATGCAAGATGTTATTTTTTCAGGCACAGAGCTTAGAAAGCCGCTGGGCTATGCATATGTTGGAATTACATTTGACAATGCTGACCACAAGCTTGCAATTGATTATCAGGAAGTAACAGTGGCGAGACGTTTATATCGTTCAGGCGAAAGTGAGTATTCTATCAATGGAACTCCCTGTCGTTTGAAGGATGTAAATGAACTTTTTTATGATACAGGTATTGGTAAAGAAGGATATTCTATTATTGGGCAGGGACAAATTGAAAAAATCTTAAGTGGAAAGCCCGAGGAAAAGCGTGAGCTTTTTGATGAGGCAGCAGGCATTGTCAAATTTAAAAAACGAAAAACTGCTGCACAAAAGAAACTTGAGGATGAAAAAAATAATCTAGTGCGCGTGTCAGATATTTTAAATGAACTTGAAAAGCAAGTGGAACCTCTTAAAAAACAATCGGATAAGGCGAAAATCTATCTCCATAAAAAAGAGGAACTCAAAGAGTTAGATATCAATGTGTTTCTCTTGGAAAATAAAAAGTTGACAGAACAGCTTAGCGAAGTAGAAAAGAAGTGTACCATTGCACAGGAAGATTATAATCACACTACACAACAATATGAACAAATCAAGATAGAATATGATGCAATTCAAACTAAGATTGAAGCGTTAGAACAACAGATTGAATCCAATAGAAATGAATTGACACAAGCGAGTGTCATCCGTGGCAAATTAGAGGGTGAAATTAATGTTTTAAAGGAACAAATTAAGGGATTGCAGGGAAATGAACAGCATTTTCGGGAAAGAAGCGCTGTAATACAGCAACAGATTGCAGGAAAAGAAAAAGAATGTGCTAAAATTTTGGCCAACAAGGCAATTCTTGATGAGAAAACTGCGAAACTTGCGAGAGAACGAAATGAGGAGAAAGAGATACTCTTTCAAGTTCAAATGCAAATTGAGGAACGAAATCATCAGATTGAGGAAAGTAAAAATAAGATTATTGTCCTGTTGAATGATAGAGCAACAATTAAATCAAAACTAAGTAGTTTTGATACTATGATGGAACAATTGCGTATTAGAAAGGCAGAGTTAAATTCAAGGCTTTTGCGTGCCAGAAGTGACGAGGCAGAGCGCGATATAGAGATTAAGTTGCTTCGTGAAGAATTTCAGAAAATTAACGATCAGATAGTGGAAACTAACACACAATTGCGTGCACTTGAGAAACATAACACAACTTTTAGAGAACAATTAAGCAGTAAAGATAGAGAAATCAATGAAAATCAAGTTGTATATCAACGTTATAAATCTCAGCTTGATACGATTTCAAACCTCACAGAACGATATGAGGGTTACGGAAATAGTATCCAGAAAGTGATGGAACAGAAAGAGCAAAATAAAGGGATTGTCGGAGTTGTCGCAGATATTATAAAGGTCGACAAAGAGTACGAGATAGCGATTGAGATAGCACTTGGTGGAAGCATTCAAAATATTGTCACAGAGGACGAGGAGACAGCCAAAAAAATGATTGAATTTCTAAAAAAGAATCATTTTGGGCGCGCTACGTTTCTTCCGCTTACTAGCATTGCAAAACCACAAGCGTTCAAGATATCAGATGCATTAAAAGAAAAAGGAGTAATTGGACTTGCGAATACACTTGTGCAGACAGAAGTAAAATATGAAAATGTGGCAAAGACAATGCTTGGAAGAATTTTGGTAATTGATCATATTGATAATGCAGTCAAAATTGCAAAAAAATATAATTATAGTATTAGAATGGTGACTCTGGAAGGGGAAATGCTTGTGCCGGGAGGCGCCATTAGCGGAGGAGCTTTTAAAAATAATTCCAATCTTTTAGGTCGTAGGAGAGAGCTAGGAGAACTAAAACAGAAATTAAGTGCTGCAAAGGAAAAGCTTAATATTGCTATGGTTGATATCGAGAATATCAAAACAGAGCGTAATCATGTCAGAAAAGCGATTGAAGAAAAAAAAGCAGAACTGCAAGAATTGTTTCTTAAGCAAAATACTGCAAGAATGAATGTGGTGTCTGCTGAGGAGAGAAAAAGGGAAGCCGAACAAGGATTTGGCACATTGCAGGAAGAACAGCAGGAGATTGAGCAAAAAACGATTGAGATACATACCAATAAGGAAAAAACGCGAAATGACTTAAATGTGTCGGAGGAAGCAGAGAAAGAACTGGAAGAAGAAATTACCACACATCAAGAAGAACTAGAAAAATATCGAATTGAGGAGCTTGACCAGACAAGAAAAGTTAGCGAGTGCGATGTTGCGTATGAAAGAATGCTTCAAAAACAAGAGTTTGAACAATCAAATTTAAATCGTATTGAAGAAGAACAAATGCGTGGCAAAGAGGAACTTGCTGAGGTACAAGCCAGTCTTGATGATTGCCTGATAGAGATTCAAAACAGACAGAAAAATATGGAGGAAATTAGAAAGACGATTCTTGTATCGCATACTACGCAGTCTGATGCAGAAATTTCGTTAAAAGAAAGGCAGAAGACAAAAGAAGAATTCTCTCGAAAACAAAAAAAATTCTTTCAGACAAGAGAAGAAATTTCTGAGAAGAAAAATGCGCTGGACAAAGAAGTGTACAGACTTCGTTCTCAACAAGAAAAGTTGGAAGAATCAATAGAGAATCAAATGAACTATATGTGGAGTGAGTATGAGCTCACTTTGAATAACACAGTATCTATGCGAAATGAAGCCTTAAAAGATGTTGCAGAGATGAAAAAACAGATTGCAGGAATCAAAGATGAGATTAAAAAGTTGGGGGATATCAATGTCAATGCAATAGAGGATTATAAAGTTCTTATGGAACGATATACTTTTTTAAAAGACCAGCATGATGATTTGATTGAGGCAGAGAAGACGCTGGAAGGGATTATTCAAGAACTTGACTCTGCAATGCGCAGACAGTTTGCAGAGAAATTTGAAGAAATCAAACGAGAGTTCGATAAAGTGTTTAAGGAACTTTTTGGAGGAGGAAAGGGAACACTGGAATTGATTGAGGAAGAAGATATCTTAGAAGCAGGGATTCGCATTATTGCGCAGCCACCAGGAAAGAAACTACAAAATATGATGCAGCTCTCCGGCGGTGAGAAATCTTTTACTGCAATCGCATTGCTTTTTGCAATACAAAACTTAAAACCATCGCCATTTTGCCTGTTAGATGAGATTGAAGCGGCACTTGACGAGGGAAATGTGAGTAGATTTGCAAAATATTTGAACAAACTTACAAAAAGTACACAATTTATTGTTATTACACACAGACGCGGTACAATGGAGCAGGCGGACAGGCTCTATGGGATTACCATGCAGGAGAAAGGGGTATCAACCCTTGTGAGCGTCAATCTTGTGGACAGTGAGGAGTGGGAAAGACAAAGCTGAATCGCTAGGGGGAAAGGATATGTTAAAAATACAAAAAAAGTGTGTGGTTGTGTTGCTGATAGTACTATTAATTATGATAGTAGCTCGTGCAAAATTAGTTTGTGTCTATGCGGCAGAAGACTATCAGATGATTTGTGACGGGGACTGGAGCCTTTTGAATAATCCAGATATGCCAGCGCAGATGCAATTTGTTTTTAGTCAGGTATATCCGCGTCTTATTGCCCGTTGGGGTGAACAAGATAAACATAAGCAGTCTGTAGTTAGTGTGCAGATTGTGCCACAGGCTACTATAGGAGAACAGGTGGTTGGAGGTTATACAGCATATGAGGAAGGAACTTGGAATCGTTATGTTGTGATTGGAGCGACAGATAATAATCGAAGACGAGACCGTTTAGGAGTTTTGGTGCACGAGCTTACCCATGTGGTAGAATGTTATGGATATTTTGAGTCGGATTGGTGGACAGAGGAGTTAGCAAATTATGGAGAGTGGCGATATTTTAACTGGACAGAACCACAGTTTATGCCAATGAACAAACATGGCAATTTGTATAATAAAAATTTATTGGATTACGAATGGAGAGATTGGAAATGGATAGCACATGAGAAATCAGAGCTCTTTTTTACATACATGGACAGCAGATTTCCAACAACGATTGATGTTTCAGGTAAAAAAATTATGGTTTGATTGACACAGTTCATTTTGCGATACAAGAAGGGAAAATTGATAATGATAAGATGGACAATCCACAGTTAAATAGGATTGTAAAGGAAATAACGGGATTAGATAACATGGAGCAGCTACGACAGCAGTTTGCGTCTGAACTTGCTACAGGAACTTGGGTATTTAATGGTTTTGCTGGGTATGTTGACAATGTGATTACAGAAAATTTGCCGGGAGTAAAAAATCCTTCTTATCCAGCGCAGAGCTTTGCAGGGAATTTGTGTAGTGGTGCGACAATATATAAATGTTCTGGCGCGGCATCAGAAAACAGCCTTGCAGAGTTTTTGGTGGACAACGATTTAAACACAAAGTGGTCAGCGACACCAGAAAATGTCAACAGGCAGGATGAGTGGCTTGCAAAAAAAACGCAGCATTATGTGATTTTGAATTTGGAAAATGAGGTAGAGTTGGACGCTTATGCGATATATCATGCAGGTACAAAGGAAGATTTGTCACGAAATGCTGCGAGATGGAATGTGCTTTATTGGGATAGTAAACGGCAGCAGTGGCAGATAATTGACAGTGATTATGTAAATACATCTAATAAAAATATTACAACAAGAGTATTTGAACCTGTTTGTACGCAATATTTGTATTTTGAATTTTTGGATTCTGATCAGATAGGAAGTGGCAATATAAATATTTATGAAATTGTGTGTATGAATACAAAATATATAAAATGATAGAAAAAAGGATTGAGGAGGACTTTATGGCAGAGGAGAAAAAGGGGTTTTTCAGCCGTTTAAAAGAAGGACTGAGCAAGACAAGAGATAATATTGTGGCGGGAATTGATGCGGTATTTTATGGGGCATCTGAGATTGATGACGATTTTTATGAGGAGCTTGAGGAAATCTTGATAATGGGTGACATTGGCGTCAATGCCACAAATGATATTATTGAGCGTATGAAAGAGGAAGTGAAGAAAAAACATTTGCGTCATCCTTCTGAATGCAAGGAATTGCTTGTCGAGAGTATTAAAGAGCAGATGCGTGTTGGTGAGACCGCGTATGATTTTGAAAAAGAACAGTCAATTATCTTTATTATCGGGGTTAATGGTGTTGGCAAGACAACCTCTGTCGGAAAACTTGCGGGAATTTTAAAGAAACAAGGTAAAAAAGTTTTGATTGCCGCGGCGGATACCTTTCGCGCTGCCGCAGGAGACCAGCTTGCAGAGTGGGCGCACCGCGCAGGGGTTGATATGATTGGCGGTGCAGACGGCGCCGATCCGGCTTCTGTGATCTATGATGCTGTAAGTGCTGCAAAAGCGCGGAAAGTGGATGTATTAATCTGCGATACAGCGGGACGACTTCACAACAAGAAAAATTTAATGGAAGAATTAAAGAAAATGAATCGCATTATTGACAAGGAATTTCCAGATGCACACAGAGAAAATCTGATTGTTTTGGATGGGACCACTGGTCAGAATGCACTTGCACAGGCAAGAGAGTTTGGGGAAGCTGCGGAACTTACCGGCGTTATTTTGACTAAAATGGATGGAACAGCAAAAGGAGGTATTGCAGTAGCGATACAGTCAGAGTTGAATGTACCTGTAAAATATATTGGTGTTGGAGAGACAATTGAGGATTTACAGAAATTTGACGCGGACGAATTTGTAAATGCGCTGTTTGATATTAAGAGTGAGGAAGCGCAAAAAGAAGCGGAACAGGAACCAGAGGATATCATTCTAAATGAGCTAACGACAGAGGAAACCATTTCTGATGAGCAAGTATTGGAAGAGCTTTATTCTGCCGAGGAGGAAAAAGAGACCCCTTTTGTAGAGGAATCTCTAGCTGAAGAGACAGATACAGAGGACGATACACAAAAGACTAAAAAGAAAAAATGGTTTTTCTGGAAATAATAGCAACAGATACAAGGAGGAAATAATAATGTCAGATATGCTTACGCTAGAAAAATTTGAGGAAGCGTCGGAAATTGTCAAGAAAGTTATTTCGGAGACAAAGCTAATTTACAGTGAGTATTTGAGTATACAGACAGGAAATAAAGTCTATTTAAAACCGGAAAATATGCAGCTTACCGGAGCATATAAACTAAGAGGAGCATACTATAAGATAAGCACCCTTTCACCGGAAGAGCGCGAGAAGGGGTTAATTACAGCTTCAGCAGGCAATCACGCCCAGGGAGTGGCCTATGCAGCAAAGAAATATGGTGTAAAATCAGTGATCGTGATGCCAACTTCCACGCCGCTCATGAAAGTAAACCGCACAAAAGGATATGGTGCAGAGGTTATTTTGGAGGGAGATGTCTATGATGAAGCCTGCGAGTATGCTTATCAGCTCGCAGATGAAAAAGGATATACATTTATTCACCCGTTTGATGATCTGGCAGTGGCGACTGGACAGGGAACGATTGCGATGGAAATTTTTAAAGAGCTGCCACTTGTGGATATTATCTTAGTTCCTATTGGAGGAGGCGGACTTGCGACAGGGGTGTCAACACTTGCAAAGCTGTTAAATCCGAAAATTAAAGTGATTGGTGTGGAGCCTGCGGGCGCGAATTGTATGCAGGAATCATTAAAGGCTGGGGAAGTAGTGACACTTCCAGGAGTCAACACAATAGCGGACGGCACTGCGGTCAAGACGCCTGGAAAGAATATTTTTCCCTATATTAGGGACAATATAGATGAGATTGTCACAGTGCCAGATGAAGAACTTGTGGTTTCTTTTCTTGATATTGTTGAAAACCACAAGATGATTGTAGAAAATTCAGGGCTTCTTACGGTTGCGGCGTTGCGCCACCTAGATGTAAAAAATAAACGAATTGTCTCGATATTGAGCGGAGGAAATATGGATATCATAACCATGTCCTCTGTAGTGCAGCAAGGGTTAATCTTTAGAGATCGAATTTTTACAGTTTCTGTGCTGTTGCCTGATAAGCCAGGAGAACTGACAAAAGTATCCGAAGTGATTGCATCACTTCACGGAAATGTTATTAAACTGGAACACAATCAGTTTGTTTCTATCAACAGAAATGCGGCGGTAGAGCTTCGCATTACGCTTGAAACGTTTGGTACAGAACATAAGAATCAGATTATCAAAGCATTGGAGGAAAAAGGATATCAGCCAAAGCAAGTAAGAACAAATATATAAAGCAGAAAGTCTTTTCAATCAATTCAGGGGTGTTATGGAAGAAGTGATAAAGCAAAGCAAAAAGGCAGCAAAAAAAGTAAGAAATTATGTGATACTGACTGCGGCGGCAATTTTTTATGCCGCTGCGATTAGTTTATTTTTAGATCCCAATAATATTGCACCGGGCGGAGTGACCGGAATTTCTATCTTGGTAAACCGTTTTCTAAAAATTCCAACAGGAACACTCAACATGCTTTTTAATGTTCCGATTGTCCTTTTAGGCTTGTGGAAATTTGGGTGGCGTTTTATCTGTTCTACAATGTATGCATTGGCACTAATTACAATTTTTATCAATTCTTTTGCTGCCTATGGCGCTATGACAGATGATTTGCTAATTGCAGCTGTGCTTGGCGGGGCGCTGATTGGTGTTGCACTTGCGCTTGTCTTTAAAGCTGGTGCGACAACTGGCGGAATCGATATTATTATAAAAGTGGTTCGGACAAAGCATAAACATATTAAGACAAATATTTTATTTTTGCTTTTTGACAGTATGGTAATTTTGGCATCTTGGATTGTTTTCCAAGATTTAACGGTTGCTTTTTATGCGGGGATTGCTGTAATTACAGATTCTATTGTGATGGATAAGATTTTGTATGGTTCTGATGAAGCAAAACTTACCTATATTGTTAGCGGAAAGCCAGAACAGGTAAAACAACGTATTTGTGAAGAACTAGGAATTACAGCAACAGTTATTACTGCTCGGGGGGCTTATACAAATGCGCCAAAAGAACTATTGATGATTGTTACTAGAAAACAGGTATACCCCCGCCTTGAAGAAATTGTAAAAGACGAGGATTCTTCGGCATTTATGATTGTATCTTCTGCAAGCGAGATTTTTGGAGAAGGGTACAAGGACATTACAAGCGATAAAATATAGTTGCAGTTCAGCGATGCATTTATGATTGTGCATAGTTGAACTGTCGTTACAGTTTATTCTCCTATCAAAATAGTGAGCGTTCTAATTACAATTTACACTCATATTTGGTATGAATTGCGTTAAAATAGAAAAGTTATACCACAGGTATATTGTTTCATTTTTTAATATGTGATATAGTAAATGCATGGAGTGGTTTGGAACTGTGTCTTGAAAAGGCACACACAGCAATCTTACATATGATTTGGATTCCACGATAGGAGTTTCTCAAGCCACTCCTGTTTTATATAGATATTGATATAGAGGAAATATGTTGTTGCGAATGCATTCGCAGCACAAGTAGGAAAGTAATTTTTTCTATTGAATATAGGGCTATAGCTCAGAATGGTAGAGCAGGAAAAAAAGAGCTTTGACAAAAGCTCTTGCAGCAACTTTCTTAAGGCCTCCTAAGCCCCTTGTCGCCGGTTCGAATCCGGCTAGCCCTGTTTTTTCTTTTTGATTGCGTTTTGTATCTTATATTTTTTCGGGGTCATAGCTTAATTGGCAGAGCGCAGAATCTTGCTAAAGATTCTTACAGCAACATTTTATATCTTTCGGTTCGAATCCGATGACCCCCGTTGTTGCATTGTTATATTTTATTTTTATGGGGCTGTTGCTCAATTGGGTAGAGCAGTATTAAAAGAAGCTTTGGCAAAAGCTTTGGCAGCAACTTTCCTAAAGGATACCGGTTGCCGGTTCGAGTCCGGCCAGCTCCACTTTACAATTGGTAGTTTATAGACTCTCGAAATCTTTTTATGCCTGATGTTGCGAGAAGATTTTTTGTAAATGGAAAATCTGCTGCAAAAACAGGTGCAAGGAAGATTCCGAGAGGTTATATTTATAAGAGGGAGGAAATCAAGATGGGATTTATGCAGAATGTTAAGAATATGTTGAATAATGAATACAACACATCTGTCACCGAAAACGGTGCAGTTGGCTATAGAACGTCAGGGAAGGCACTGCTTGATTTAAATTTTGCCGTTTCCTCACTCCGAAAGGCTTCGGCAAATGAGATTGTAAATCGATTTATTAAGGCTTATTATGAGGAGCCGAAATTAGCAATTCGATGGCTGTTTTTTGCCGGTGATGTGCGGCAAGGACTTGGAGAACGCAGACTTTTTAAAACTATTTTGGTGGAACTAGCACAGAGTCGTCCTGAAATTGCTAAGGCTTTGATACCTTTGATACCAGAATATTCAAGGTGGGATATTCTGGTGGCGTTAATTGACACTCCGCTTGCAGAGGAAGTGGTGGAGCTGATACATAGACAGCTTCAGGAAGATGGCGCCAACATGGAAAAAGGGGCATCGATTAGTCTATGCGCAAAGTGGTTGCCGTCAGAAAATGCATCTTCGGACAACACAAAACGTCTGGCGCGTTTACTGACCAAAAAACTTTGCATGACAAGCAAACAATACCGCAAGATGCTGTCTTCTTACAGAAGTTATCTGGATGTTGTAGAAGTGAAGATGAGCAAAAAAAGATGGGCTGACATTGACTATGAGGCAGTTCCGTCAAGGGCAAATTTACTATATAATGTCGCGTTTTTGCGCAATGATGAGGAGCGTCGCCGAGCGTTTCTTGGTGCGGTAAAAAGAGGAGAGAAGACAGTTCATGCCGGAGTGCTCTATCCGCATGATATTGTGCATTCTTATATGGATTATGATAGAAGACCAGGTTGGATTTATGTAAAAGCTTTGGACGATACTTTAGAGGAATTGTGGAAAGCATTGCCAGACTATGTGCAGGGAGCAGGAAATACGCTCTGTATTGCGGATGGTTCTGGCAGCATGTGGACGAAGGTTGGCAGTTCTAATGTATCTTGCTTGGAAGTAGCAAATGCAATTGCCATCTATTTTTCACAGCGCTGCACAGGTCAGTTTAAGGATACGTATATCACATTTAGTCAAACGCCGCAATTTGTAGATTTGTCAAAAGGAAAGACGCTATATGACAAGTTGTGTATTGCGATACATCATAATGAAGTGGCGAACACCAATATAGAAGCAGTATTTAACTTAATTTTGGATACTGCAATCAAGTATCGTATGCCACAGCATGATCTTCCTGAAAATCTGTTGATACTGTCAGATATGGAATTTGACGCAGCGACAAGAAGCACTGTCAATGGCAAGTGGGTGTCTCCTGATGAGAAATTGTTTGATAAATTTGTCAAAAAATATGCATCGCATGGTTATCGTTTGCCAAGACTAGTGTTCTGGAATATTTGTAGTAGAACGAAGACAATTCCTATTCGAGAAAATGCGCTCGGTGTAGCGCTTGTAAGTGGATTTTCACCTGCTATCACCAAGATGGTACTTAGTAATGAGGTAAATCCATATAAGATGCTAGTGCAGCAGCTTATGGTACCAAGGTATGATGTGGTAGAACAGGCCGTGTGGAGTGATTTTACAGATTCTACAGCAGGGGTAAACAATACAGAATTGGATAAAACAAAAGAATAATAGGGAACAAATAAAAGGGTGTGCTTTGCACCCTTTTTGTTTTATGCACAACCCCATGTAGAGGAAGTATGCCGCTAAGGCGGCGCATGGGGCGCGCAGCGAGTAGGGAAGTAACTTTCCCCCACTCGATTGCACACGGGTAGATATAGGAAAAATAGAAAAAATTTTTAAGTTATTAATCCATTTTGGGAAAAAATAAGTCTTATATAATGTATACAGATAAATTGTAACAGTTCAGCTTTCGGCTTCCTGTTACAAGTAACAAGCTATGTTGTGGTGGCCTATTGCATTTCTATCACTATATGGTTTGTATAAGCCATAATTTGTAACATAGTATAAAGTCTTAGGCTGAACTGTTGCGATAAATTTCCTTGCAGGGGTGACAAATGATTAATCAGAAAAACAGACAAGATTATGTTCAGTTGGCGATTGAAGCGCATTACGAGGACGTCTATCGCTTTTGTCGGTATTTTACTGGGAATGCAACAGACTCTTATGACATTACACAGGAAGTATTTCTAAGATATATGAAATACATGGATTCTCGCGGTCATAAGAATCTTAGAGCGTATCTCATTATGATTGCGCGCAATCTGTGTTGTGATTATTTCCGTAAGCAATCTATACAACATGAAAATATAGTTTCTTTTGAGATGCTTGAAGACACAGGAAGGGACGAACATTCAAGCAATTTTAGAACAATTGCAGACTGTGATCGTGAGTTTTATCTGCGCGAGCTGTTGCAGAGCATACCACAGGAACAGAGAGAAGTTGTGATACTGCGAGTTCATGACGAGTTAAAGTTTCATGAGATTGCTAAAATTACAGGTTGCAGCCTTTCAACAACAAAGTCACGGTTTCGACTCGGAATCGCTAATATTCGGAAAAAAATAGGAGGAGATTATGCGTGAAAAGATTAACGAAGTCAAAGAAATATTTGTAAAAAATGACAGCAATGTCATAATTGATGTGTCCAAAAAGAGAGAGACTTTGGAGTATGTCAAAGTCCGAACAACAGAACAAGAAAATAAAATTAGTTCGTGGTGGCAGATTATAAAAGGACAGATTTGTCATATGAATAAAACTATATTATGGATGCATCTAGCAATTTGCATTGGCATTGTAGTTTTGGTTTGGACAAACTGGTTTGATATACACTCTTGGGAAAAGCTTGGAATGATTATTTCAGGAGTGCTTGGGGCATTGTCATTCTTGGAAGTTGGCAGTCTGTTTTTTTCACGAGTAACAGAGCTGGAGGCGACCTGCTATTTCAATGTACGACAACTTGCAACATTTCAAATGACCTATTCAGGACTTCTTAGCATTGCAGCATTGATGATATTTACAATCTTTACGAATATTAGATTAGAAAAGGATATACTGATGACTGGTATCTATATTCTTGTTCCTTTTGTATCGACGGAATGTATTTGTATGACCATCATGCTTACAGAGATTGGAAGGAGAAACATTTTATTGCTGATTGCAGCGGGCATTTTTTCAGCATTTTTCTGGGGGATATTGGCTTCGATGCCTGTGCTGTATGAAGCGTCGGCAACAGTTTTTTGGATTGTTGCATTACTTGCGGGGATTGGCATCTTTGCTATGCAAATCAAACGGTTTTTTAGCGTATTAGAAAAGGGGGAAATTCTATGTGCAGATTAATGTTGACAGGATTGGAGAAAGTATATAGAGATAAAAAACAAGAGAAAAAGGCAGTACAAAATCTGACAGTAAGTTTTGAGCATGGTGTATATGGACTTCTGGGGGAAAATGGGGCTGGGAAAACGACTTTGATGCGCATGATTGTCGGTATCTTAAAACCAACGCAGGGCCAGATAACATACGATGGAATCCCTATTAGGCAGCTTGGGGGCACATATCGAAACCTTTTAGGGTATCTGCCACAGGATTTTGGCTATTATAAAGATTTTAGTGCTGTGCGCTTTTTAAATTATATTGCAGCATTAAAAGCCATTGATTCAAAGATTGCAAAAGAACGGATTGATAATTTACTTGAGACAGTGGGATTAACAGAGGCACGCAATAAAAAATTAAAAACCTTTTCCGGTGGAATGTTGCGGCGGATTGGTATAGCACAGGCACTTTTAAACGAGCCAAAGATACTAATCTTGGATGAACCGACAGCAGGCTTAGACCCGCGAGAGCGTGTGCGGTTTAGAAATATTATTAGTGCGCTAGGCAAAAACCGCATTGTTATTCTTTCAACGCATATTGTGTCGGATGTGGAGTATATTGCAGACCAAATTATGATTATGAAACAGGGGGCATTTATCAAGACGGGGACACAGGCACAGATTTTGGAACCTGTCGCTGGCTGTGTATGGAAATGTGTTGTGTCAGAAAAGGAAGCTGAAGAATTGAACGCGACCTATGCAGTGAGTAATCTAAGAGGCAGTGAGCGGGAAGGACAAGTAGAACTTCGCGTGGTCTCACAAAAAAGTCCACATCAGGATGCAAAGGCTATGGAACCCGTTTTAGAGGATGCATATTTATATTATTATTTGTGTGAGCGCAATCATCATAGAGGAGCTTGGGAATAGGAGGAAGCATATGCGATTATACAAAATGGAGTTATATAAAATTTGTTCAAGGAAGTTGTTTTTATTTAGTGCTATCGCAGTGCTTATAATTTTGTTGTTATTTATGTATACACTTGCCATAGACAATTATGCAACGGTAAATGGAGTTGAATATAAAGAGTTACAGGCAGTTCGGATTAATAGACAGATTACAGATGAATTTAAAGGAGTCTTAACCGATGAAAAGGTGACAGCAATTGCAGAAAAATATGGATTTCCAAACGGTGTAAAAGAAGATTATGGCAGATTTTTGAACCGTAATTATCTCAATCAATGAGCGGTCTCGGAAACTCTTTAAGCCCGAATTTCCGCTCTTTTTTCATGTT
>ERZ778515.1452-NODE-1452-length-16787-cov-5.889553_pt1 | contig 16787 bp, 16 predicted proteins | sample MGYA00510343_ERZ778515 | MGnify/ENA primary metagenome ERZ778515 (study PRJEB29527, sample SAMN07138965) | mouse gut metagenome | material: feces | host: mouse | place: China:Nanjing | collected 2016-01-25 ...
GGAGCATGAAATGCGGAGCAATCCGTGGTATCATAGGGGGCAAAATACCTTTTGATCCCAACATCATATCATTTAAATTTAAACAGTAACTGTCAAAGTACAGTGTTCATTTTTATGGCAACCGCAGCGATAAGCCGGGTTATGTCAGTGCTGTATCACAGCACGAATGATCATCTATCTAGGACTGAACGTTGCCGTCAGCCTCAAGCGACCTACCTGAAAACAGACCGGGCAAGTCTATCGTTTCCTATTTGGTCTTGCTTCGGATGGGGTTTACATGGCTATGGCTGTTACCAGCCACACGGTAGTCTCTTACACCACCTTTCCACCCTTACCAAAATAGAACAATTTTTCTATTTTGGCGGTATATTTCTGTTGCACTGGCCTTAGAGTCACCTCCACCGGACGTTATCCGGCATCCTGCCCTGCGAAGCCCGGACTTTCCTCACCTTACTGGAAAACTCCAGTAAGCCGCGATCATTTACTGCAGTTGCCGTATTATTATATAATGCCTTGCTTATTTTTTCAAGCGTTTATTCTAAATCTATCAAACCTCTTGTTATAATTCTGTTTCTTCCTAAACCTTAAAGCAACTTCCGCCAACAAACTCCCGCACAATAGAATTTTTAGGAAGTTCTTCAATTCCCACACCAAGAAAATAGCTCAAGAATTTCAGCAGACGCACCGCCTCAAAGTATTCAGGTTCTCCTTTTTCTATACTGTAAAGCAACGGTTCTGCATATGGTTTTAGCACTGCAAGTTCATAAATTAGTGCAGAGTTAAACATGGCATCTGCACTCTCCTGAAAAGGAAAGATATTTTCTGTCTCTCCTCTGCGCACAGACGGCCACATCTGTATTGTGCGTTTGGCTGTAGCCCCCCTTGTTCTTGCATCTCGCACTAAACGCCGAAGCAATCGTCCATCTGTAGTCGGGATTCGATTATGCTCATCTATGTTTAATGTTGTGAGTGCACTAATATAAATCTTATATTTGCTGTCTGCCGGAAGCGCATAAGACATTTTGTCATTGAGTCCATGGATTCCTTCTATGACAAGAATATCATCTGGACCAAGTTGTTTGAAATTTCCTCTATACTCACGCTTGCCTGTCACAAAATTAAATGTTGGCAGCTCAACCCGTTCTCCGGCTAACAACGCACACATATCATCATTAAACTTCTGGATATCAATTGCTTCAAGACATTCAAAATCATAGTCTCCATTTGGCTGTTTCGGTGTGTTTTCTCGGTCTACAAAATAGTCATCCGCCGCAATTGGATGCGGTGTCAATCCATGTGTGCGCAACTGCACAGACAATCTATGAGAAAACGTTGTTTTCCCTGATGAAGAAGGCCCTGCAATCATAACAAATTTAATACCACCACACGATACAATCTCAGATGCAATCTCGCTGATTCTACGTTCTTGCAACGCTTCCTGTACAAGCACTAGTTCATTAAATCTGCCCTTTCGTATCTCGTCATTAAGGTCACTCACCGTGTCAACCCCCAGCTTTTCTCCCCAATCTACTGAGATTTCCATGGATTTAAACAATTTGGGGAATGGTTTGAACACCTCCAACGCTGTAGGATTACTTCTGTTTGGCAATATAAGCACGATTCCATCTTCATATCTCTGCAAATCAAACCATCGCACATAGCCTGTGCTTGGCAGCATATATCCATAATAATAATCATAATATCCATCAAGATTATAAACATTGACGCTAGAACTTCCCCTATAGCGAAACAGACTTACTTTATCTGTCATCTTCTGCTGCGCAAAAAGGGCATTTGCCTCATCGATTGGCATGGACTTTTTAATAATACAATAATCTTTTTCTATGTATTCTTGCATCTTTGCCTTAATTTCTGCAACAATTTCATCAGTGAATACAAAATCTCCTTTTTTTGCACAATAATATCCATTTCCAATCGCAAACTCCATCTTAATCTTTTCAATTTTATCTAGTCCAACCACATCATTAATTGCTTTCATTAAGATAATTGTCGCTGTTCGATTATAAGTTTTGTGTCCAGTATCATCTGCCAGTGTCAAAAACTCCACAGTACAATCCTGATCGACCTTTTTGAACAATTCCTTAATTTTTCCATTTCTAACTGCCAGCGCAATTGGATAGGAATAATCTTTTTGATATACACCAGCCACCTCGCCAAAAGTGATACCGATTGGATATTCTCTGCTTTTTCCATTCACTGTCACTTGAAAACTCTGTCTACTTCCATCCATTCACTGTCCTCCTTTCCTTACACTACCACAAAAGGCTCTTTCATCTCCGCCTTGTATATTGTCAATCCAGATAATTCTCTTTTGATAAACTCCTCCATATAAGATACAAAAAGCTTTTCTATGCCATAGTGCCCTGCATCAATCACAGTAATACCTTGTGCCATTGCATCAATTCCTTCATGATGATCAATATCGCCTGTTATCATCACATCTGCCCCTGCATTTACTGCATCTTTAATATAAGTGCCACCAGAACCAGGCATCACTGCAACTTTTTCAACAATATCACCTAGATCGCCAAAAACTCTAACATTCGGTACATGGAACTTCTGCTTGACAAATGTTGCGAGATCTGCCACACTCATACGCGTCTTAAGACAACCTGCTCTGCCACAACCTTCCTTTGAGATATCATCCTCATAAGTGACATTCAACACTTGCCTTTTCTGTAAAAATAACTCATCTGCCGCCGCATCCGCCATACCCATCACATCAAAATTGGTGTGCATCGCAAAATAACTGATATCATTCTTAATTAGTTCATAAACACGTCGACCAATAAAATCATCTGTAGTGACTCTGCTCATCTTTTTAAAAATGAGCGGATGATGTGTAAGCAACATATCTGCTCCAAGGCGGATCGCTTCCGCAATCACATCATCTGTCGCATCTAGCGCAATATAAATTGTTTTGACTTCCTTATCACGTCTACCCACCAACAGACCAATGTTATCCCATTCCTCCGCGTAAGAAGCAGGGGAATGTAATTCTAATTGTTCTATAATTTCATAGCATTTCATAGCATTTCTCCATGATAGATTTGGATATTATTTAAAATAACAATACAGGCAAAATACAATATCACTCAGCCTCTCGTCAAGTTCTGCCAAACGTGACTGCTGCCTGTCTGTTGTCTGTTTCTGGCATAGCAGATTTCCTCTAATATTTTCCAAATTTACCTTTTGCCACAATAGATATCTCTTCAATATCGGATGCGCCATTGTCAAAAGACAGGGACCATATGTATCTTGAACTCTTGTAAGGCGTTGTACTTCCTCTATTGATATCTCAGATATTGTAAATGGTTGCCGGTAAGCCGGAATCCCATTTCTGTACACACCGCTCTTTTTGCATTTTTGTTCCAAATTTCCGCCAATCTGCCACTCAAGTCTACCAAATGCTCCTGGCAGTGCACGCATCATCGGATAATATTTTCCATCCTCATATACCAAATCTTCTTTGTCAATCAAATATCCTTTTTTTCGCAGATAATTACGCACCTCGGCTAATTCTGACTGGGGCTGTAATATCACTTGTTTCATGTTCCCAATCAGCTCTTTTCCTTGCTCAAGTATAGAGAGAATTAGCCTGCCCCCCATACCAGCACAGATGATTCCCTCTGCCTCACCCATCTGCAATGCACTGACACCGTCGGAAAGCCGAGTCTTTATATAATCCTGCATATTATACGCAACAATATTCTGTTTCGCCCTGTCCAGAGGTCCGCTATTAATATCCATCGCAATCACATGCCTACAAGTTTTACTTCTGACAAGCTCCATCGCTATATAACCATGGTCACAACCGATATCAGCGATACTTTTACAGGGCTGCACAAGTCCAGCCACAGCCCTCATTCTATCCGATAACAGCATCTACATTCTCCTAATCCAAAAAATCCTTAAGTTTGCGGCTTCTTGAAGGATGACGTAATTTTCTGAGTGCCTTCGCCTCAATCTGTCTGATACGTTCTCTAGTAACATTAAACTCCTTGCCGACTTCCTCAAGCGTGCGCGCTCTTCCATCATCCAGTCCAAAACGAAGTCTGAGAACCTTCTGTTCTCTATCTGTCAACGTGTCAAGCACTTCAACCAACTGCTCTTTCAACAGTGTAAACGCAGCGGCATCCGCTGGAACTGGAACATTATCATCCTGAATAAAATCTCCTAGATGGCTGTCTTCCTCCTCACCGATTGGAGTCTCCAACGATACTGGCTCCTGTGAAATTTTTAAAATTTCACGTACACGCTCCTCTGGCATGTTCATTTCTTTTGCAATCTCCTCTGGAGTCGGTTCTCGCCCAAGCTCCTGAAGCAATTGTCTACTCACACGAATAAGTTTATTAATTGTCTCAACCATATGAACAGGTATTCGGATTGTTCTTGCCTGATCTGCAATCGCCCTTGTGATTGCTTGACGTATCCACCAAGTTGCATACGTAGAAAATTTGTAACCCTTTCTGTAATCGAACTTCTCTACTGCCTTAATCAGTCCTAAATTTCCCTCCTGAATCAAATCTAAGAACAACATACCACGTCCGACATATCGTTTGGCAATGCTTACCACCAGACGAAGATTGGCCTCAGCAAGACGCTTTTTTGCCTCCTCATCACCAAGTTCCATCTTCTTTGCAAGCTCAATCTCCTCATCCGCACTCAAAAGTGGCACCTTTCCAATCTCTTTTAGGTACATCCTGACAGGGTCTTCTATTCCAACTCCGTCTGGCACAGTGAGATCAATATTTTCCATATCCATCTCGTCATCATCCACCAAAAGCAGATCATCATCTGGCAAATCATCGTCATCATCCGTAATGCGCAGCACATCGACATTGTTCTGTTCAAGGAGTTCTAGGATTCGCTCAAACTGTTCTTCCTCAAGCGGCATATCCTTAAAAAAATCGTTGATTTCCTGGTATTCCAGCACGTTTTTCTTTTTCTTTGCAACCGCCAACAACTCCTTCAATTTCGCATCAAATTTTGCTTGTGTGTTTTCATCCATTCTGGTCAATCCTCCATACCATATTATTTTTATCCTTAATTTAAAGAAATATGCGTTTTGCTAAGTTCTTCCAGCACTTTTTTGCCCTCAATCACCTTGCTGAGTGTCGATAAATCCACGCCAGATCGAGCAGCATAATACTCATAGCTATTTTTTTTCACACTTACAAGGATATCATGAAAAGCTTTCTCTTTTTCCTGTTCACTCTCCAGTTCTGGAAGACTTGTCGTAAACAGGGAAGCCGCCTCACTTTGGTCCTTCTCCTCCTCAAACATATTAATAATACTTGCAGGGTTAAACATATTCTTCTCAATATCTTCAAACATACGTTTTGCAACCCTGCTATATAGATCCACTGTAAAATCTTCCGCCGAGAGATATCTTTTGATTTTCGCATAGAGTTGTGGATAATCTGTCAGCCATGTCAACAGCAACCGCTGTGACCGCTTGATATTCTCCTCAGGAGTATTTTTATTTTTGCTTTGTATACCAGACTTGGGACGCTCTGGCTGCACTGCATAGCCACCTGTTTTTGCAGCCATATTCACCACAAGCTTTCTGAGATTATCAAAGCCAATATGATATTTTTGCGCCACTGCCTCCAGATAGTTTTCTCGTTCCACATCCTCACTGAAATCGCATAACTTTCTAGCAATCTGACTGTGAAAATTCGTCTTTCCTTCAGGGTCGTTTAAGTCAAACTCTCGTTCCAACATCCGAACTTCAAACAAGAAAGCATTCTCTGCATTACGCATGCGTTCTTGGAAAGCTGACTGCCCTAGATTCTTGATAAATTCATCAGGATCTTTGTATGGTGACATATTAATAATCCTGCCAGACATTCCTGCATCCCGCAGAATCCGAATCGCACGAAGCGCCGCTTTCACACCTGCTCCATCACTATCATATGCCAATAATACCTCTCTAGTATACTTCTTAATCAACCCTGCCTGACCTGGTGTAAATGCTGTTCCCAATGATGCTACCGCCTGTGTAAATCCCGCTTGATGCATACTGATTACATCCATATATCCTTCACACAATATTATATTCCCAGTTCTTGCAGTGCGCGCATAATTCATTCCATATAAATTTCTGCTCTTGTCAAAAATCTCTGTCTCTGGTGAATTTAAGTACTTAGGACCATTATCCTCGCTGTCCATAATACGACCGCCAAACCCTATCACACGATGATTGATATCCTGAATTGGAAACATCACTCTATTCCAAAACTGTGTCATCGTTCCTCTGCGCTCATCAATCTTAGCTAATCCTACATCACGAATCAAATCATCAGAAAAACCCTTTTGGTGCAGATATGCCAACAACTCCTCACCTCTTGTCGGCGCATATCCCAAACCAAAATTTTTGCAAGTTTCTTCAGAAAGTCGGCGCTTGTCCAAATACTCTTTTGCCTTGCCTCCCCGCTCATTACGAAGCATAATATAATAGAATTTTGCCGCCTCTTTATTAACCTCAAAAAGTCTTTGTCGACGCGTTTCACGCTGTCTTGCCTCCTCGGAATACTCAGGCTGTGGAAGCTCCACACCAGCCCTTTGCGCCAGTATTTTCACTGCTTCGGGAAAAGTACAATTCTCATACTTCATTACAAATGTAACTGCATTTCCACCCTCGCCGCAGCCAAAACACTTATAGATCTGCCGTGTACGATTCACTGAAAAGGAAGGGGTCTTTTCTCCGTGAAAAGGACAACAGCACATGTAATTACTTCCCTTCTTTTGCAGCGATACATAGCTGGAAATCACATCGACAATGTCACTTTTCTGTCTGACTTCCTCGATTAATTCCTCTGGATAGTACATCAATATCCAACTCTCTTTCTTCTTAGTAACTTCATATTAGCAATCTTTTAATATCTCATCCAAAACTTAGGGATATATAATTCTTCATACAAAGAAATCGCGAAACGGTCTGTCATAGAACTAATATAATCACATACCACTTTTTCTCGCGGTTCTCCCTTGAATCCCAACTCCACAAAAAATTTAGGCAGTGCCTCTGTATGTCTCATATAGTACTCGTACAATGTTTTAACCAGTGAAATCGCTTTTATTTCTTCACATTTTGCCACAGGATTACTATATACTTTGTCATACATAAACTGTCTTAAATTTCGCATACCAAGTTCCACGTCATCTGACATGCGCACATCACTTGTTCCCTTGCTCTGTGTCACAATATCGTGTATAAAATTGTTGAGTCGCTCCCTTGGGCTATACCCAATAAGCTCTCCAATTTCTCGTGGAATATCCCGCTCTTTTAAAATCCCTGCTCTGACTGCATCATCCATATCATGATAGGTATATGCAATTTTATCAGAAAAACGCACTACTTTTCCCTCAAGCGTAGATGGCATACTTGAAGTCTGATGGTTTCGCATTCCGTCTCGCACTTCCCATGTGAGATTCAATCCTTCCCCATCCTTTTCGAGAAGTTCCACTGTGCGCACGCTCTGTTCATTATGCCGAAATCCATAAGGGCAAACTTCATTGAGTGCATGCTCCCCTGCATGTCCAAAAGGCGTATGCCCCAAATCGTGTCCTAAAGCAATTGCCTCCACTAACTCCTCATTTAGCTGAAGCGCCCTTGCAAGCGTGCGCGCATTTTGTGCCACCTCAAGCGTGTGTGTAAGCCTTGTCCGATAATGATCTCCTTCTGGCGACAAAAAAACTTGCGTCTTATCCTTAAGACGTCGAAACGATTTGGAATGTAATATCCTATCTCTATCTCGCTGAAATACAGGACGAATATCACATTCCTCCTCTTTATGCTTTCTGCCCTTTGACCGCGTACTGAGTGTGGCATATGGGTTTAAATACTCACTTTCCCACTGTTCAAGGTTTTCTCGTATTGTCATAATAAAATCCCCGCTTTGTGTTTCCTTCACAAAATGATTCCATACTTATATATTCCACATGAATTTAGAAATTCCTTTTTTTATCTATACTTACTATTTATGTCCTATCTAATTTATTACATCTATAGTTTGTATTAACAATCCATCTTTGACAAACTTCATCAAATTCTATATAATGTAGCTATTAATTAATTGCTTCAGAAAGGAAAGATCAATATGAGCAAATTTAACACAAGTCACATTGCAATCCCTACAATATTAAAAATAGAGCCAAATGCATTAGATGAAATTGGCGTATCCTTAAGCGAATGTAGTTTCCAAAAAGTAGTTATTTATTTTGGAAATGGACTGATTGATATGTTTGGCCGCAAAGTGCTAGAATCTTTGCGCGCATCCAATATTGAAGTGCTAACATATTGCGAGTTAGACACAGTCAACATTGACGATATCATCAAACTAGCATTCGGACTGCCAAACGACACGCAAGCGGTCATTGGTCTTGGTGGTGGCAAAGTGATTGATGCAGCTAAATACATTGGCTTTCTGCGCAAACTACCGTTTATCAGTGTTCCTACATCCGCTTCCAGCGACGGATTTTCCAGTGCAAGTGCCTCTCTTATTGTAAACGGACGCAGAAATTCTGTTCCTGCACGTCTGGCATTTGGTATTATCGCGGATACCACTGTCATCAAAAGCGCACCCCAAAAATTCCTCTACTCTGGCATTGGGGATATGGTATCAAAAATCACAGCATTATATGATTGGAAATTTGAAGAGGCATATGGGGTGACACAAGTCAATGACTTTGCTCTAATGATTGCCAAAAAAGCAGTAAACAGCTTTGTGCGCACACCGTTTGACAGTATTCAGGACAACCTGTTTTTAAAGGAACTTCTTGACTCTCTGGCCATGAGTGGCATTGCAAACGAAATTGCGGGCAGCAGTGCTCCCACAAGCGGAAGTGAACATCTTATTTCACACGCCTTGGATAAAATACTAGAAACACCACAGTTACACGGCATTCAGGTTGGCATTGCAACCTATCTTATGAGTCGTGTACAAAATCACCGCTTCGAGCGCATAAACACTGTTTTCACCGATACTGGATTTTGGAACTATGTTGCAACTCTCAATCTCAATGTGGAGGACTATGTCAATGCGATTGATCTCGCTCCTTCTATCAAGCCATTCCGCCACACCTATCTTCATGAAGATCAATACCGCAAACTTGCAAAAGAAACACTTTTCAACGATACCATTTTAAAGACCGTTTTTCATTTATAATGAATTATCTATTTACAACAAATAGAACTATACTGTAAAATAAATTTTATAAAAATAGAAGGAGGCACGCACATGAAATCAAAAGTTTATTTTTCTAAGACCATCACTCCCGAAAAAGTTCTGGAACTATATCAATTGACAGGCAAAACACTCGAGGGCAAAGTTGCAATTAAAGTTCACTCCGGTGAAGTCGGCAACCAGAATTTTCTAAAGCCTGATTTTTGGAAACCGATTATTGACTCTGTAGGAGGCACTGTTGTGGAGTGCAATACTGCATATGACGGAAGCCGCAATACCACTGCAAAACACATGAAAACGCTACACGAACATGGCTGGAGCAAATATTTTGATGTTGACTTGATGGACGCAGAAGGAGACGACCTAGAACTTGCAATTCCAAACGGTCTAAAAATCAAAAAAAACTTTGTAGGAAAAACGCTTGTCAATTATGACTCCTTGTTGGTGCTCTCTCACTTTAAAGGGCATCCAATGGGTGGATACGGTGGAGCTATCAAGCAGCTTTCTATTGGCATTGCTTCTTCGGCTGGAAAAGCATATATTCATGGCGTAGGTGATTTTAATAATTTCTGGGGTTCCGATCATGATTCCTTTCTGGAGTCTATGGCCGATGCTGCATCGAGCATTGTTGATTACTTCAAAGGAAATATTGTCTACATCAATGTTATGAAAAATATGTCCGTGGACTGTGATTGCTGCGCTGTCGCTGAAGATCCTTGTATGGCTGATATTGGCATATTGGCTTCTCTCGATCCGATTGCAATTGACCAAGCATGTCTTGATCTGGTCTATGCCTCCGATGACCCGGGCAGAGACCATCTCCTTGAGCGTATTGAATCCAAAAATGGTGTTCATACAATTGAAGCCGCAGTTGCATTAGGCTTTGGTTCCCGTGAATATGAGCTTATTACAGTAGATTAAAAGCGCTCTATTAGAAGATTATTAAAAGATTCTATGAAAGGTTTACCTTTCCTACTTGCTGCACATCCTGTGTGCCGCTTTTGCGCTTACTTCCTGTTTACAAGTGTGCATAATCGAGTAGGGAGAAGATTCATCTTCTCCCTACTCGCGCGCCGGGCACCCAAGTGCTAAAAAAATCAAGTAGGGAAGATAAACCTTCCCTACTTGATTTTTTAGCCATGTGCGTCTTGCATATTTCTAATCCCAAACAGTTTATCCAAAAACCAGTACGGTATCATAATTCCCTGCGCCTGCATTGCAAGAACTTCCTCCTTGCTAACCCATCGAACTGCCTGTACTTCTTCTTCCTGCAAATGAAGTGATACTATATCAACCTCTTGTTCTAGCAAATAATAATCATCAAAACCATGTATAAAATTAATACTAAAAATTGGTCTTTTATTAGACAAGTCAATCTTTAGTCCAATTTCTTCTGCGACTTCTCGCTCTGCTGCCTGCCAGCTACTTTCTCCTTGTAAGGCAGAGCCTGCTGCTGTTAAATCCCACATATTTGGCCATCTCTTCTTAAAGGGCTGTCTCTGCTGTATCAGCAACTCATTCTTGCTATTAAAAATGCAGATATGGACTACAAGATGATATTCCCCTTCCTTTAATGGGTCTCCTCGCCGATGTACTTTTCCTGTCTTTTCTCGGTCCTTTGTGTATAAATCCCACAACTCATTTTCTTCTCTGTCTGCCATAACACTTTTTCTCCACGACTACACAAACTTTACTAAATCTTCTACGCTCTTTCTCTTTGGTGCTGCTGGTTCCTCGTCCGCATAGCCTATCGCCACAAGCGCTGCTACCTTCTGTCCCTCCTCGATTCCAATAATTTCAGCCACTTTAGTCTCGTCAAAAATACCAAGAATAACAGCGCCAACTCCCTTATCATGCGCTGCAAGACAAAAAGTCTGTGTCGCAAGACCTGCATCGAACACTTCCCAGCGATCCTCTTTCGATGTTGTATAAGAACCATCTCGCTCAAAACCACTTCTACCATGTACCATGTTGACTACCACAAGCGCTGCACAACCCTTAATAATATCGCTGTTATGTGTAAAACCAAGCGTTGCCTCATCTGCAATTTTTGCCTTGACCTCTGCATTTTCAACAATCACGTACCTTGTTACCTGTGTGTTTTTCCATGATGGTGCAAAAGATGCGCAAGATACAATTTCCTGCATTACCTCATGCGACACCTGCTTTTCCTTAAATTTTCTGATACTTCTCCTTGTCTCGATACACTTGATTGTCTCCATAAAAATACCTCTCTTTCCTTTGTTTTTTCTAACTTACACTGTTAATAACAAGCTTTCTACGAACAATGCAACGATTCCATTTTCTATATGTCAAAATGCATCGTAAACTATTTCAAAAATCCATTTACGATTTGCTCCTCCGCCTGTGCTTCTGTAAGTCCTAATGTCATCAATTTAATTAGCTGTTCCCCCGCAATTTTTCCAATTGCTGCCTCATGAATCAAACTCGCATCAATATTGTTTGCCGTAATCTCCGGTATTGCACGCACAACTGCATTGTCCATTATAATTGCATCGCACTCCGAATGCCCTGCACACTTGTTATTTCCATTGATATGGGAATAAAATGTCTGTTCCGAAAAGTCCTTTGCCACAGAACGAGAAATCACATTTGTACTTGAATCTTCTCCATCCAAATCTACATAAAAATTAGTGGTTGCCTTCTGTTCCCCATGCGTCATAAGCTTTTCCTTAATAACAAGTTGTGCGCTCTTACCAAGCTTTGCTCTTGTAACCCTATCCGTAGAATCCACGCCTTTGATTTGTACAGTGTCCATTTCCATGTAGCTATTCTCATCCAAATTTACAATTGTCTCTGGATTCATAACGCGCTCGCCAGTACCTTCCCCAGAACCATAGTGTTTTTCTACGTATCGCACTCTGGAATTTTTCCCAACATAAAAGGAATGAATCCCGCTATGCTCGCTCGCCTGATCTCCACTGTTGTGGATACCGCATCCTGCCACAATTGTGACATCACAATCCGCACCGATATGAAAATCATTGTACACTAACTCCTTAAGCCCTGTCTGTGTCATCAAAACAGGAATATGCACACTTTCCTTCTTCGTTCCGGGCTTTATAAAGATATCAATTCCTGGTTTATCCTCTTTTGGAATAATCTCGATGTGCTCAGTTGAATGTCGCCCTGCTGATTCTCCGTTGGAACGAATATTGTAAGCTCCAGTGGGAACTTCGTGCAAATCTGCCACCTGCATTAATAATGTCTTCTGAATCTCATCCATGTATACACCCTCCTGCATTATGCCTACACTCAAGATTACCACTCAACAATCCTGGCAATATCTCCTCCTTGGTTCCCATATCCTGTATCTCACCATTTGCAATTACCACAATTTTATCTGCAATATCGAGAATACGTTCTTGATGTGAAATAATCACAATCTTTCCTTGTGTCTTGTCATGCATCTTCTCAAATACCTTGATTAAATTCTGGAAACTCCAAAGGTCAATACCAGCCTCTGGCTCATCAAACACAGACAATTTCATACCTCTAGCAATAACTGTTGCAATCTCTATTCGCTTCAACTCTCCACCAGATAAACTTCCGTTTACTTCCCGGTTAATATAATCCCGCGCACAAAGTCCAACCTCCGAAAGATATTTACATGCACCTTCCACGCTAAGTTTGTCTCCAGCCGCCAACCGAATTAAATCAAGCACTGTGATTCCTTTAAACCGAACTGGTTGTTGAAAAGCAAAACTAATGCCCAAATTTGCTCGTTCTGTAATGGACACATGGGTAATATCCTGTCCTTCAAAGAAAATCTGCCCTTCTGTTGGCTGTATAATCCCAGCAATCATCTTTGCAAGAGTCGACTTACCACCCCCGTTTGGTCCAGTAATTGCTGTAAACCGATCCTCTATTTTCAAATTAATATGATTTAATATATCCTTTCCATTCTCATCATCAACGTGATAGGATATATCCTTTAATTCTAGCACGTATCCGCGCCTCCTCTCTGCTTCCTTCCTGATGTTTTTATGACGCCTTTCACAATATCTCTTGACGCTCTTTCAGTATAACTAATATTTAATAAAAAAGCGACTATTTTTTCAAATTTTGATAGGAAACTTTCTTCCACTTGCAATATCTGCATATCCCGCCTCTGCATAATACACCTCCTCACCATTATGGAGCACGCACATCTTAGATTTACTCATCCTCTGAAAACTTCATAAACTGTGAAAGCGCCTCTCTATGCATCTTGGATGTCGCATGTGGATTTCGTTTCAAAAGAGCATTTATACGTTGATATTCTTTCTTTCCAGTCTGCAATGCAGAGTTAATCTTTCTTAGACCAGCTTCCGAGCGCTCCTTAATCTCACTCCCATAAAATGCAGAAGCAACTTCAAAATGTTTCTGCATTCTGCGAAATTCTTCACTGCTCTCCTCGAGACTCAAAAGTACTTCCTTCAAATTAAACGCTTCGCGAACACTTTCTGCCATGTCAATCGAAATATAAACGGTGAGCAAAAATACAATCACTTCGAGAAAGTTGCTATTAATTCGCATTGTCATCTTTTCCACCAGTCTATGTCCATACAATGTCAAGACTACCGAAAAACCACCCCATGCCAACGAAGATGTGACACAGATATATCCATTTAAGTTAAAACGCTGATTACTATAATCCCAATATCGTACATGAAACAGCTTTTCCATCGCCACACCTGTAAAATACTCTAGTATTGTAGCACTTATCATTCCAGCAAAGAACACCAGTACTGCATTTGTCCGAAATGGCAATGTAAAGACCAACACAACAATTGCCCCCGAACCATAAATTGGAAGAAATGGGCCTCTCATAAAACCTCTATTAACCCATCTTGCTTTCAGTACAGACACATAACAAGTTTCCCATACCCATCCCAAGAAGCAATAAAAATAAAAAAAGAAAAGCCAAGTTGAAAATGTATACATCACACAGATTCCTCCCATTGATCCTGTTCTATACATATTAAAAGCATCCCTTGCTGTACTTCGATTTCCGCAGTCTCACCAATAAATTCATTGCTGACACCGATTGGAAACTCCTGTTTTACTGTCACAGAATCTAGCAAATATTTCAAACCACGTTCACAAACTCCATGCGCATCGCCACCAAAAGCAAAGACAGAAATGCGTCTCCCTTTTCTTGCAAAACGATCTGTAAAACTTATTTTGGTATCCTTTATTAATGTCAATAGAACATCCTCTCCAATGATTGTCCCTGTCGCTCCTCGATTCAACAGATATAAAAGACACTGAATATTAGCGAGTGTATGGTCCAATCGTCCACCAAGTGCCCCGTAAAGTATAAACTGTTTATAGCCTGCATCTAATCCTTCCTTAATTGCTGCGAGCATATCTGTATCGTCCTTTTCAACTGGAAGTTTTTTTATCTGAAATGGACCACACAATTCTTGTGATTTGAGTGAATCCATATCGCCCAACACAATATCTGGCAGTATTCCAATCTGTTGCAAATACGCCAACCCGCCATCTGCTGCAATACATAAATCTTCTTCCTGTAATATCATTTGCTTTAATAGTCTTTGTGCATTGCATACCCCTGCACCGATTATAATACACTTTTTCATGCCTTTCTATCCCAACTCCCATTCTTCACTTTAGCGAGCACTCTAATTAAGATGGGTCCACATAATAAAAGTTCGCCAAAGTCAAGCCTCTAGCGAACTTTCATTTCTATACCCGCTATCTTATTTTTCCCGTCAAAAGCTCTTAAATACATTTGTTTCTCTCTGAAGTGCTGCTGCAATCTGTTGATTTTCATCCATTCTATTGCTGATATTTTCCATGTCAGAAACAAGGATTTGTGTGCTTTCTGCTGCACCGGTAACCCCTTTTGCTCCTTCTTCAATTGCATCTGTAATTGTCTCAATCGATGACGCAATCTCATCAACTGCACGTTTAAGATCATCTGTCTTTGTTGTAAATTCATTCATAACGCCCTCTATATAAGTAGCATTATCTCTATATTGCTCACCACTGCTTACAAAGTTTTCAAATTCCGGCAAAATGGAATCTGTCATATATTCCACAAGATTGTTAGAATGCCCTGCAAGATTATGTACTGCATTGATTACTACACTGTTGATTTCCTGAATACGGTTTGCTGTCTGACGACTTGAAGACGCTAACTGTCTAATTTCATTTGCAACAACAGCAAACCCCTTTCCTGCTTCTCCTGCGCGTGCTGCCTCAATTGAAGCATTCAGCGCCAGAAGATTTGTCTGACTTGAAATCTTCAAAATATCATTTGTCAAACCGTTTACTTGCTCTACGCTCTTGCTATCTTCAATTGCCTGGTTCAACACTTCAAGAATCTCTTGTACCTTTGTACTTGTCTCCTGCATATTTGTCCTTGCATCCAATTCCATCTTGTCTGCATTTTCTTTCATCTTCTTAGAGTAATCATTGATGCTACTAGACTTATCTGCAATCATCTCAACCTCACTGCGTACAGAATCTGCATTTTGGTTTATAATTGTAGCAGAATGTCCAACCTCCTGCATAGTAGCAGAAAGTTCCTGTGTGACTGCTGACAAATCTGATGCACTGTCATTTGATGTTCTCACACTTTGTTGCACTTCGCTGACAACTTCTTCCAATTTCCTCGAATTTTCAATAATCATCTTCATGATACTTTGCAGTTTTCCCATAAATGTATTGATACCATTTCCCAAATCTGCAATTTCATCATTTGACAAAATACTAATTCGTTTTGTCAAGTCTCCTTGACTCTGGTCAATTCCATTGATAATATCATTAATTTCATGATTTGCAATAATCAGCTTTCTAATCATTAAAATAAATACACTATACAAAGTAATCAAAAATGCAATTATACTCAAAACAACAATAATCGTATTTTTCAATACCGCCTTATTATACTCTGCTGTCAAAGCATCACTCGCCTGTGAAGCACTCTCCTGTGCACGTTCCATCATACCTTCAACTTGACGTTGCATTTCATCACTGCACTGCTTAATTGTTCCATTTGCAAGGATAAATGCCTTTTCTTTCTCCGCATTGCCACTGAATGCCATCAGATTCGCAATCTCATATTTCATTGTATCGTAATTGGACAATATTGTATTGTATGCTATTGTGTCTTCCTCCTCCAGACTATTCTTGTACTCTGCAAGATACTGGTCAAGAACTTCCTGCTCTGCCCGCACCTCATCCACCGTAGCAATCAAAGTATCCAAATCTGTGGCAATAATATGTGATAGTGCCTTTTTATGAATCTCCTGCAACTCTTTTTCAATGTTACTGAGTTGCGAAATATTAATCATATGTTCATCTGCAATTGTTACAGCAGTCATATTTACTCTTTTCAAATTGCTAATCGCTGCAATATTTGAGAAAACTGCAAGCGCCCCGAGAATAAAAACCGGAACTAAAATGACTATTGTTATACTTAAACGTTTCTTACGATTCATTTTGTTCTCCCCTTATTGTACTACCGAAAATGTTTGAACATCTACATCCGAAAAATATTCTTTATCATAATACAGAAAATACCCATTATCTGCCGTATAAGGA
>ERZ778515.1460-NODE-1460-length-16737-cov-5.660592_pt1 | contig 16737 bp, 8 predicted proteins | sample MGYA00510343_ERZ778515 | MGnify/ENA primary metagenome ERZ778515 (study PRJEB29527, sample SAMN07138965) | mouse gut metagenome | material: feces | host: mouse | place: China:Nanjing | collected 2016-01-25 ...
GAACAGACCAGCCGCCACACCTGCCTGTACACCTAAAGGAGCGTTTTCCACGACCAGCCCTTCCCAAGGACGGATACCGGCTTTTTTCATTCCCATCAAGTAAGGTTCGGGATTGGGTTTGCCAAATCGTACATCGAAACCGGTTACCATCAATTCCTTCCGGAATATTCCGGGAAAATTTAAGTTCAAGCGCTCTATCAAGGAGGTTTGTGCGGATCCTGTTACTACTACGGGTTGGCATCCCGACATTTTCACCTTATCTAATAAGGGGGCGGCTCCCGGCATTTTTTCTGCCTCGGGACATTCGTTGAATACATCCGCTTTAGCCTGGTAAATACGTTGTACTTCCTCCTCGGTAGCGTTGCGTCCCCAATAGCGTTGGGTCAGGATGTTGATGGTGCCGCTTCCCGTGCGTCCTTCGTGCATGTATGCCTCTTCGGCCGTCATGTTCAATCCGAACTGTGTCATAGCGTGGCTCCAGGCGTAAGCGTGGTTGGGCATGGAATTGAACAAGACTCCGTCCATATCAAACAGCACGGCTTTGAGGCGGGTTGCCTCAAAGCCGTGTTGCTGTAGATAGTTTAGCTTTTCTTTTTCGTACATCATGCGATTACTTGTTCAGTTTGGCGCGGATAGCTTCGCTTTCCTTTTCATATCCGGGTTTGTTGAGCAACGCGAACATGTTTTTCTTGTATGCTTCTACGCCGGGTTGGTTGAACGTGTTCACGCCCAAAAGGTTGCCGCTGATACCGCATGCTTTCTCAAAGAAATAGATGATCTGTCCCAAGTAATATTCATTGAGTTTCGGTATGACGAGACGCATGTTGGGTACACCTCCGTCCACATGGGCCAGCAAGGTGCCCAATTCGGCCATTTTGTTAACTTCGTCGATACGCTTGCCCGCCAGGAAATTCAGCCCGTCCAGATTTTCCTCATCGGATGGGAATAGCAGTGTGTGGTTGGATTCCTCAATGCTGATCACCGTCTCAAAAATGGTGCGTTCGCCTTCCTGAATCCATTGTCCCATCGAGTGCAGGTCTGTGGTGAAGTCTACGGCAGCGGGGAAGATTCCTTTGTTCTCTTTACCTTCCGATTCACCGTACAATTGTTTCCACCACTCGTTCATGTAGTGCAGTTTGGGCTGATAGTTGACGAGGATTTCTATTTTCTTGCCCTCGTGATACAACGCATTGCGACAGGCAGCATACAATGCCGACGGATTTTCTGCAAAAGGCACTTCGGGAGCGGTGGCTTTTTCCATATCTGCTGCACCGGCCACCAATTGTTCAATATCGAAACCGGCTACGGCGATGGGGAGCAACCCTACGGGAGTCAATACAGAGAACCGTCCTCCTACGTTGTCCGGTATGATGAAACTCTTATAGCCTTCTTTGTCAGCCGTGGTACGTGCGGCACCTTTCTTTGCATCTGTTACGGCTACGATGACTTTGCGGGCCATTTCTTTGCCACGTTGGTCTTCGCATTGTTTTTTCAGCAGGCGGAAAGCCAGTGCCGTTTCTGTCGTGGTTCCGCTCTTGGATATATTGATAACACCGAATTTCTTGTCTTTGAGATAGTCGCATAGTTCGGCCAGATAATCCTCACCGATATTGTTTCCGGCAAATAGGATAACCGGATGCTTGCCGTCGGCCAGCAACCACTGGAAACTGTTGCTTAATGCTTCGATAACGGCACGTGCTCCCAAATAGCTGCCGCCGATACCTGCAACAACAACCGCTTCGCAGTTTTCCCGCAGCACCTGTGCCGTTGCATTCAGCTCGGCTATGAATTCACGGCTAATGGACGAGGGCAAATGCAGCCATCCCAAAAAATCGTTGCCCGGACAAGTGCCGTTTTCCAAGGCTTCCTGGGCGGCTTTCACTTGTGGCTCGTAAGCAGCCAAGGTCTCTGCATTCAGAAACTGAACCGCTTTGGTAATGTCTAATTTAATGTTCTCCATCTTTTTACACTTTTATAATTGTCATACTATTCTATCGGAATGAGTCGGTAAGCAACTTAATTTCGATACTGGGCGAAATGCGTTCGTAAAGGATGTTATAAACTGCATCCAAAATGGGCATATTCACGTGTAGCCGTTTGTTTATATCCTTCATACATTTGGTTCCGAAATAGCCTTCGGCGATCATCTCCATCTCGATCTGCGCGCTCTTTACACTGTATCCTTTACCGATCATGGTACCGAACACGCGGTTACGGCTGAAGTTGGAATATCCGGTCACCAGCAGGTCGCCCAGATATACCGAATCGATGATGCTCCGTTCGATGGGGTGTACGGTTTTCAGGAAACGGTTCATCTCCTGTACGGCGTTCGAGATGAGTACAGCCTGAAAGTTATCGCCGTATTTCAATCCGTGGCAGATGCCGGAAGCAATGGCATATACGTTTTTCAGGACCGAGGCGTACTCGATACCGATCACATCGTTACTGGTCTTTGTCTTTACGTATTCGCTCGAAAGCATATCGGCAAAGCATTGCGCTTTCTGCTCGTCGGCACAACCTACCGTAAGATATGTGAGCCGGCCCAAGGCCACTTCTTCGGCATGGCTGGGGCCTCCCAGCACGGCCAGATTCTCATCAGGCACATGATATATCTGATGGAAGTACTCCGAGCACACCAGATTCTCGTCAGGAACGATGCCTTTGATGGCGGTGACAATGAACTTGTCACGCAACCGGGTACGTAGCTTCTTCAGGTGACTTTTCAAATAGGGTGAAGGAGTGACGAATATCAGGGTGTCCGCGTTCTCCACCACTTTATTTATATCGGAATAAAAATGAATGCGGTCCACATCGAAGTGAACGCTTGTCAGATAAGTCGGATTATGTCCCAGACGACGAAATTCTTCGATCTGGTCGTCACGCCGCATATACCAATAGATGGAATCGTTTTGTTCCAGCATCATTTTGGCGATGGCGGTAGCCCAGCTACCGCCTCCCATAATGGCTATGGTTCCGCAATTCTCCATGACGAATGCTTGGTTCCGTTAATTGAGTTTCTCAAGCCATTCCGTCCATTCCGCTACGGAGGGCTTGGTTATATCCAGTTTGTACTTTTTAATGATTTCACCCACTTGTTGCTGCACTTTCTGCGGATTTACCCCTTTCAGATCGTTCAGCAGGTTATAACCGGCTTTTTGAAGCACGGGTACCAGGGCTTCCGGTATGCCGATTTCCACATAAGGAGCGGCGCCGTCCTTGGGCACTTTCTTTTCCGGTCGCATCTGCGGGAAGAACAAAACTTCCTGGATGGTGGTCTGTCCTGTCATGAGCATGACCAGACGGTCGATACCGATACCGATACCCGATGTGGGAGGCATGCCGTATTGCAGGGCGCGCAGAAAATCCTGATCGATGAACATTGCTTCGTCGTCGCCTTTCTCGCTTAGGCGCAACTGGTCCTGAAAACGTTCTTCCTGGTCCAGTGGGTCGTTGAGCTCGCTATATGCGTTGGCCAGTTCCTTACCGTTCACCATCAGCTCAAAACGCTCGGTCAGTTCCGGATTGGAACGATGCTTCTTGGTCAGCGGCGACATCTCTACCGGGTAATCCGTGATAAAGGTAGGCTGGATGAAAGTTCCCTCGCAAAATTCACCGAATATTTCGTCTATCAACTTGCCTTTTCCCATAGAGGGATCCGTTTCCATCTTCAACTCGTTGCAGATCTGCCGGATTTCCTCTTCGCTTTTTCCGTTCAGGTCGTATCCGGTTTTCTCCTTGATGGCCTCCAAGATCGGCAGCCGGCGGAAAGGGGCTTTAAAACTGATGGTCTGACCGTCCACCACACTCTCGCAACTTCCGTTCACAGCCATGCAGATGCGTTCCAACAACTGTTCGGTAAACGACATCATCCAGTTATAATCTTTATACTGAACATACAGCTCCATGCAGGTAAACTCCGGGTTATGGCTCTTATCCATACCTTCGTTGCGGAAGTTCTTGCCGATCTCGTACACACCTTCGAAACCGCCCACGATGAGGCGTTTCAGGTAAAGTTCGGTTGCGATACGCAGATACAGGTCTATGTCGAGTGAGTTGTGGTGCGTGATGAAAGGGCGTGCACTGGCACCGCCGGGAATGGATTGCAGGATGGGCGTCTCCACTTCGGTATATCCGGCCTCGTCCAGCACGCTGCGCATGGTTTTGAGCACTTGCGCCCGTTTAAGAAATGTTTCCTTAACACCGTTGTTGACAACCAGATCTACGTAACGCTGGCGGTAGCGCAATTCGGGATCGTCGAACGAATCGTACACCTCTCCGTCTTTCATCTTTACAATCGGGAGCGGTTTGATGCTCTTGGCCAGAACGGTGAGTTCCTGTGCGTGCACGCTGATCTCCCCGGTCTGTGTCTTGAACACATAGCCTTTGATGCCGATGAAATCACCCAAATCGAGCAATTTCTTGAACACGGTGGTGTATAGGTCTTTGTTCTCTCCCGGACAGATGTCGTCGCGGGTGATATATACCTGGATGCGTCCCTTGGAATCCTGTAGTTCGATGAAAGATGCCTTGCCCATGACACGGCGGCTCATCATACGTCCGGCGATGCAAACCCGACGCGGTTCTTCTTCTTCGTTGAAGGAAGCCCGGATGTCTGTTGAAAACGCATTGGTGGGATATTCGGCAGCAGGATAGGGGTCGATGCCCATGTTTCTCAGCTCGTTCAGGTTACTTTGTCTGACGATTTCCTGTTCGCTTAACTCTAAAATATTCATCTTTTTACGGTATTTCGTATTTCAACGGCAAAAATACAAAAGATTTCCGAGGCGACCAATGATTTTGGCCATTTGTTGGCGATTACAGCCGGATTATTTGTTGCAAATGTCCTTGCATAATTGCGGAGAATACAGACGGATAGACGACCGTCGGTGCATTTGGGGCTGTTCGTCGTCATAGCGGCTATGAGATTGGATGATAGGGTGAGGACAAACGGACGACAACAGTACATGGTTGTGGAACAACCGGTGGTTTCCCAGCGTGCTTACAGGCCGGTCGGAAGATGATGTAGCCGAATAAGCACATCGGACTGGTGGTCAACGTTGGCTGTGAGTTGCATCGGATGATGCCGGGGGGATTTTTGTGTTAGGTGATGTATGCTGTAGGGAGAGCTTGATATATTGTATGGATCGGTACATGTTGAAGTGTGCTCGCCGATAAGGCGTATCTATAAATTCATGATAAAATAGTAGAAAGTCGTGCTTTTGTGCATGTGGTTTCTATTAATTTCTTATTTTTGCAGGCAGATAGGGTGGACTGCAGATAATCGCGGTTTTCTCACGTCTATATGAATTTATAGTATAAACAATTAAAACTTGAAGAAAGAAACAGACAGTGAAGTAGAGAAACGTTGGGAACCTGGTCGCTCCAGGAGCGCCGTTCCACAGAGATTGTTAATCACGGTCCCCCGGTATAAGGGTGGCCAAAAATAAAAACAACGGAAAAGCGTTTCCATTCAGAACTTAAGATATTGAGCTTTTAGCTCTTGTTCTCACTTATCGAATACCGCCAATATTCAACGCACGAGAACGAGCAGTCTGGAGGTTCACGCTCATAAGGCGTGAACCATTCTGTGCTTGTTGTGCGTAAGGTCACTTGGCGGTAACCGGATAAGTAACAAGCGAAAAGAATGGTTGCACGCCTTTTTCACATTAACAGTAATTAAGTAATAGTTGTGCCCGACACGTATAGGGTATATAATAATGAAAACAACAAAAAAGATTTTCTTATGGAAAGCTTTGTTTATTATGATGCTAACTGTTGGATCAAATACTTCTCATGCTCAGAGTGTTATGCTCGATTATAGTGCAGGTTCTCCAATGTGGTGTTGGCAACAGCAGCAACAAATCAATGCGATGAAGATGCAGAACATGATGATGCAGCTGCAGATTTTGCAATTCTATCGTGACCAAGCTAATGGTGTACAGCAGCAGATAATGTCCAACCCGTTCCAGCCTGTTCAAGGTATTGTAACTAGGGATGGCTCTTACGTTACTCCAGAAAATGTGAACAACTATCGCACAGAACGGGTGTCATGTGGGAATTGCAATGGCGGTTTCAATTACCGGACGATATATTTAGGTAATGGGCAGACAAGAACGGTTAAGAGTAGGTGCTCATATTGCCATGGCACGGGATACATTTCCAAACATGTATCAAATGACTAACAGATATATAGTGACAACAAATGGAAGTTGCGCCCGACACGTATCAGGGATTTAAAGATGAAAAAGAAAATGGTTTTAATAGTTGCGTTATGCTTTGCTGCTGTTGCCACAGTGGTAACGTCCTCGGTAGTAATGGCTTCATCATCAGAATCGCCCAACAAGACGTTCGTTAAAACAAGAAACCGGTGTTCTAAGTGTAAAGGTTGTACCGGTTATTGGGGGTACAAACACCTCAACGGAACTTTTGAAGGATATTGTACAAACTCGGACGGTTTCGGACATACTTGTGGACATAGCCCGGAACATCATGGCCTGAAAAGTTGGTAATCTGAATTTGTCATATTCAGAAATCTTTAGGTGCTCGCTACCGGATTTTCCGTATTCCGGTAGCGAGTTTTATATGAGGTTATCTTCATTTATTTGTCTGCTGTGAGGTAAGAGAGATATTTGCCCACCAGCTGTTGCGGACTGATTTCCCCTTTTTCTATGCGTTCTGCGTCAAGACGAAGTATTTGTTCACAGACTCTTTTCCCTTTATATAAGGCCGAAAGGTAAAATATATCACCTTCCCGAGTGACGGAGAGGTCGGAAAAATCCGATATGATGTCCGTGTCTGTACCGCTGTAATTGATGGAGTAGGCAGGCCTTTTGGATTCGGGATTGTCGATAATCAGTATCTGTTTCTCTACCAGATCGGCAATATCGCGGTTGGCGGTGTCGCGCGAGCATTTGTTCAGTGCAGCCCAGTTTTTGGAAGTAATCTTAGCCTCGTAGCCGTCGAGGAACAGGTTTAAGGTCTCTTTCTGGCGTTCGGTGATGGGCGTTTCGGCGAAGTGTATCCAGAAAAAGCTCTTGCAAAGTGTGGCGCTTATGGTTCGGTTGGCGTTGCTGATGGCATTTTGTAATGTGCTGATGTACCACAATAACCATTCGGTTAAGTCGCCGTTGCCATGTTGTACTCTTTCTATCACGTCGTAATAATGCTTTTTGTCGCGGTTTATTTCCGATGAAATATTGTAGAAGCGAAAATGGCTTCTGTCCGCCCTGGCCAGTAACATGTCGGCCAGAATACGGGACAATCGACCGTTGCCATCCTCAAACGGGTGGATGGTGACGAACCAAATGTGCGCTATGGCGGAGCAGAGTATTTGTGAAATCTTATGCGGAGCATTGAACCATTCGATAAATTTCCGCATCTCTTCGTCAACCCGCTGAGGAGATGGAGCCATATAATGTATCTTTTCGCGTCCGAACATGCCGGATACGATGTACTCCTCGCCAGTTCGGTATTTTCCGGTTTCTATGACGTGTCCTTCGCTGGTTCCGGTGGGGAAGAATGCGGCCTGCCATGCACAGAGTTGCGGTTTGCTTAGTGGTTGGTCGTAATGTTCCATTGCGTCCAGTAATACGCTTACCACACTGTCTACGTAATGAGAAGGAGCTATATTTCTTATATTGTCGATGCCGAGCCGTTTTGCGATGGACGAACGTACTTCATCCGTGTTGAGGCGGATGCCTTCAATTTCCGAGGAGCCTACGATGTCGGCCAATAGGTTCTCGGCTGTAGCTTTCAGTTGGTTTTCGAATCCTAGCTCTTCCAGTCGGCCGTACAATTTCCCTTGTGCCCGCGTCACTTCATCCAGTGGTACGGCTATCTCATCGGGATTCCAATAAAAGTTTGTCCAATTCTCCTTTTCGTGCAAATACATGAGCAATGTTTTAGTTGTTTATTGACGCATATTTTGCGGCTAAAATACGGATAAAATGCCGCATAACCATGCTTTTCGGTGAAAAACTATAAAAATTAACGGATATTCAGCGACGATATGTGGGGTTGCACGGGTATGTAAGGTCTAGTCTCGTTTCAATGTGTGCTGTTGCTTTGTTTCATACTTTGTTGTATGATGTCGTTTATTCTTTTTGGGGGTATTTAGTTGATTTTTCTTTGGTAAGGTGGCTCCGGGGCACGAGGCGTGCTGTGTAGTTACCGATAACAATATTCTGACGTGTTGTGCAGATTATGGTGGTAGGTTGTGCCGGATGGTACACATCAAGATGTAACTGCCGGACATTGTACGCTTCTGGAAGGACGGCAAACAATCAGGATGAAGAGTATATGTGTATGGGGAGTGAGGGGCTGTTGTTCGGGGGTGAATCCGGGAGTGCCGACTGGTTTTGTCGGAACGGATGCGGGGGGATAAATGAAGATAGCGGCGGGTGTTCCTTCTGCGGTCGGCAGCGCATTTTCACATCGTGCTTTGATTTGTAAAGAACAAGCGGTGGTGTATACAAATCACGCCTCGGTTTGTACAGACCGAGGCGTGATGTTCAGTTGGCAGGTCGTACGGAAACATTTTGTTTGCCGGACGACACAAGTTCGGAAGCTATCGGATCAGCACTTTCTGTCCGTCGATGATATACAGGCCGGGAGCGCTGATGCGATGGAGGCGGCGCCCCTGCAAATCGTAGATGCGGTTGGGAGCGTTGCGGTCGGCCTCGATGCCTTGCAGCCCGTCGGAAATGTCTTTGGCGTATATGACCTTGACCGTGAGATGTTCTCCTACGGAGGTCAACCCCTCGGCACCTTGCACCTCTTTCAGCGTGTAGCCTTCGGGCGCGGTGGCGGTCAGGGTGTACGGTTCGCCGGCGCGCACCAGCGTGCGGGTGGTGCGGAAAGCGTTGTCGTCCGTGTCGGTCTCCTCTACGGTCACTTCGAAGTACGGATCAACGTAGTATTCGTACAGTTTGTACGGGTGGCCGGGATCGTTCCAGCCCACCAGGGCACCGCTGGCCAGCCCGTCCCAGCATACGCCGTTGGGGCCTTTGATTTTCCATGTCTCGCCGTCTGCATTGAGGGTGAACGTATAGACGGCGCCCATGCCCGAGAGGCTTACGGGCGAGGCGGCGGTGGTGAGCTGCGGCACATAACGGCCTACGTATTCGTTGCGTACCTTGAAGCCCGAACCGCTTTTTACCAGTGTCCAGGTGCTGTAGGGATCAGCGCCTTCGATGGTGTTGGTTTTCATCACTTGTCTGTTGTCAGGGTCTACGCAGCGGTAGCCGATGCGGTCGGTGTTTACAGGCGATGTGTCGTAGAGCACATAGCTGCGGCCGTCTTCGGGCGGGGTGATGACGGCACCGGCCAGTTTCCGTACGCCGCTGTAGGCTGTGGTGCCGTATACGGCACTGATGCGGAGGTCGCCGGCGGGAGAGATCTCCGTGGCGTCGGCATAGTCGGCACGCTCCAACGTATAATAAGGAAGTTGCGGCAGTCGTACGGTATACGGTTCGCCGGTGGGGCACTGATTCTCTGTAACGGAAATCAAAGCTCCCCGCGTGTCGCGGCATTCGAGGGTGATGCTGTATGCCGTGCGGCGGTATACGGCCTGTACGGTGTTTTCGTCGGTAGGTTCAAAACCGATCAGGATATGGTTAGGCAGTACGGGTGCGGTCGTCTCCGTCAGTACGGAGTCCCGGTCGATGCTTCCCCGGAAGGTGCCGAGGTCCTGTCCGTCTTCGTCGCGACACAGGTAGGTCACTATACGTACGGGGATGATACGCCAGGCGGCTCCCATCGGGCGCACGGCATTGGAACCGTTGATGGTGGTTCCGGAACTGATGATGCCGGGCAGGGACACGGAGGATGCGGATACGGGGAACAGGTTCTTGCCGTTGATGCTTATCGTGAAATCCTGTTCGGCCGGGTTGAAAGTGCACAGCACATTTCCGGCGGCGGTACCGATCCCCACGGGGTAGGCTACGTTGCCCGAGGCATTGGCGGCCGGCGTACCGATGAAGCGTCCGGTCTGTGTGTTCTTCAGTTGAAGGGTTTGCGTGTAGTCCTCGTTCAAGGAGGCTTCCGTCACCTCCCAGGCATCGTTGGTCCAGCGTTCGTCGCTGTGGCGCAGGGTGGCGCCGTTTCCGCTGTCGGTGATGCGGGCATCGAATCCTGTCACGGCGTTGACGAGGCTATAGGTTTGTCCGACTTCGGGGTAACCGAATGAGCGGCGGAAGGCCGCGTAAGCCTCTTCGAAACGGGCGGTAAAGACGGTCAGCTCTTCCGCTGTCATGCCGGCCGGGTCGGCATCCCGTACGATTGCCTGCAATGTTTCCGTTTCCGATTTCCCGTATTGTCCCGGACGTTTGTCCGTTTCGTAGGTGACGGCATATTTCAGCAGATGGCGGGCATTGCCGAGTTTTTCCAGTATGGCCTCCGCACCGGCCGGTGCACCGATGGGCAGGAATACCCATTGTCCTCCGTTTCCGCTGGCCGGATCCGTCCATAAGTTGACGGCCAGTCCCTGACCGCTCATCGAGGCGTTCATCCACCAGCCTGCCAGGTTGTCACTGCGCAGGGAATAGAAGTAGGCTTCGTTTTCCCGGCCATAGCCGTTGTCGCCTAAGATGAAATGATAATGCTTGCCGTTGTTGTCGTATCTCCAGCGTCCGCCGTTGCTTTGTGCGGTGGGCGAGGGATGGATGGAGCCGGCAGGCTGCGCCTTGCACACCAGTGCGTAATGTCCCGGTGTTTCTTCGCTCTCCTCGAAGCTCCAGAGCTGGTAATCGTAGTTTTCTTCGTCCTCGCCGGCCTGGACGTTGGTCCACAGGATGCCTGCGGCGGCTCCGTTGCCGGCATACGAGGCCAGCAGCGGCGAACCCTCGCGCAGGAGTTCCCAGCAGCGGGTGCGCCGCGTGTCGTCGGTGGCCCGTGTCACGATGCGGTACCAGTGTTTCCGGGTGTCGGTCGATGTTTTCGGCATCACCTTCTCCGTACCTGTCCCGCTCGTCATCTGATGGCGGCAGTAGTTGTAGCCGTTGTAGTTGAGCAGGGTGCTGTCGGCTGTCATACGCCGGCGGAAGTCTTCGAAATCCTTGTCTTTCTGTTGGCTCCATCCCGCTTCGGCCACAGCGATGAGGCGTGGCAGGGCCAGGTACTCCATATACGAACGGTCGGCTACGTGCTCGGTCCAGAACGTGCCCTGCACACCTGTGTAATAGGCGGCCTGTGCGGCAGTCACGTTGCTCGGCACGGGTACGGTGTTATAGGTCTTCTCTACGTTGTCCGTACCGTCACCGGCTCCCGACGGTTCGTTGGGGTCGGTGCTTTGTTTGCGGTTGATGTAATAGGGCCCCCAGGGTGTGAAGATGTTGTTCAGTTTCAGGTTGGCGGCCTGTTGGGCGCTGGCAGCAGCCGGTTGCCAGCAATAGATGGTGGCGCCCGTCTCCTGTATCATTTTCGTGTCGGCCCCGCCGGCAGTGATGGCTTCGTTCCATACGGCCACTTTCTTGCCTCTGGCCCGGATGTGATCGGCCATTTCCTTGATGAAATGTGTCTGCAACTGGCGATAGTTTGTCAGGCCCAGTTCGCGGTAGCGCGCCTGACATTCGGCATTTCCTTCCCAGGCCGATGTGGGACATTCGTCGCCGCCGATATGGATGAGTTCGTAGGGGAAGATGTCCATCAGTTCGGAAAGAATGTCCTTGGCGAACTGTACGGCGGCCGGATTGGCTACGTTCAGCACATCGTTCGATATGCCGCCCGACGTCCATATCGTGTGGTTGCCTTTAGGCCAGCAGCTGAACTCGGGATAGGAGGCCATGGCGGCCACGAAATGCCCCGGCATGTCTATTTCGGGGATCACCTCGATATGGCGTTCTTTGGCGTAGGCGACCACTTCGGCCAGTTCCTCCTGCGTATAGAAAAACGGGCCGTAGGGGCGGTTGGTCCAGTACGGACCGTATTTCATATCCGTCACGTAGCAGTTGGGGGCGATGCTGCCGACGGTGGTCAGTTTCGGGTATTTTTTGATTTCCACCCGCCAGCCCTGGTCGTCGGACAAGTGCCAGTGGAAGCGGTTCATCTTATAGTACGACATGACGTCGAGCATACGTTTCACTTCCGCTACGGTGAAAAAGTGGCGTGCTACGTCCAGCATGAATCCCCGGTATCCGAAGCGGGGGCTGTCGGTGATGCTCACCAGCGGTAGGGCGTAGCGGGTGACGGTTTCGTCTCTGATCTCCGCCATGACGTTGGGTGGCAGTAATTTCTTGAGGGTCTGGAAACCGAAATAAAAACCTTTGGCGCTTTGGGCGCGCAAGGTCACCCCGGTGGTTGTCACATCCAGTTGATAACCTTCTTCGCCCACGTTGGCGATGGCTTTCTTCAGTTGGATCAGACTGTTTTCGGCGCTGGCCTCCACGGTTACATCGGTTCCCGTAACCGTTTGGTATATTTGGGCGAACTTCTCTGCTTCCGCAGCCTCTTCCGTGGTCAGATTGCCTGTAGTGATAACGAATTGCCGGGGCAGGAGTAGTTCTCCGGATTTTGTCGTCATTTGCCGGGGCTTGGGCGTAAGGTTGATGAAATTTTGTGCCGGAATGGTTCCGGACACGGTTATTACAAGAAAGAATAACCAAAAAAATCTGTTTTTCATGTCTACATAAATAATAAATGGGTTCTACCCGGCAAAGATACGTATTCTATGTTATTGTTTGATAGTTTTTGTGCCATTTTTCTTTTAAATTACTTGCCAATTTGCTTTATTCTTGTTATCTTTGCAACGTTTTTAACGAAAAAAGAGATTTATGATAACTGCTGTTACATCTATTTTGCTGGCCGGGCTGATTATTCGACTGCGTGGGGTAGTCGGAAGTGTGGTTGGTGCGTAATAGTGTTGTGAGCAATATATGAGAGCCTTTCCCACTTTCTGGTGTGAAAGGCTCTTTTTGAATGAAATGCGGCTATAATATAAAAGTAAAAAGATATGAGCGACAGATTATTTATTTTCGACACCACGCTGCGCGACGGAGAGCAGGTGCCCGGTTGCCAGTTGAATACGGTGGAAAAGATTCAGGTAGCCCGCCAGTTGGAGGCTTTGGGGGTGGATGTGATCGAAGCCGGCTTTCCGGTTTCCAGCCCCGGTGATTTCAACTCGGTTATCGAGATATCGAAAGCGGTGACATGGCCCACGATATGCGCCTTGACACGCGCGGTGCCGAAAGATATTGATGTAGCTGCCGAGGCATTGCAATATGCCAAGCATAAGCGCATTCATACGGGTATCGGAACATCGGATTCGCATATCCGCTATAAATTCAACTCCACCCGCGAGGAGATTATCGAGCGGGCCGTAGCGGCAGTCAAGTACGCCAAACGTCTGGTGGAAGATGTGGAGTTCTATGCGGAGGACGCCGGAAGAACCGACAACGAATACCTGGCTCGCGTGGTGGAGGCTGTGGTAAAAGCCGGGGCCACGGTGGTGAACATACCCGATACGACGGGATATTGTCTGCCACAGGACTTCGGGGCAAAAATCAAATATCTGATGGAGCATGTGGACGGGCTTTCAGCCGGAAAGGCGATCCTTTCCACCCATTGTCATAACGACCTGGGTATGGCTACGGCCAATACCATTGCCGGTGTGATGAACGGTGCGCGTCAGGCCGAAGTGACCATCAACGGTATCGGTGAGCGGGCCGGTAATACTTCGCTCGAAGAGGTGGCCATGATCCTGAAATGTCATAAAGGACTGGAGGTGCAGACGAACATCAACACGCAGAAGATTTATCCTACAAGCCGTCTGGTGTCCTCGTTGATGAACATGCCCGTGCAGCCCAACAAGGCGATTGTGGGCCGCAATGCCTTTGCGCATTCCAGCGGTATCCACCAGGACGGTGTGCTCAAGAACGTGCAGACGTATGAGATTATGGATCCGAAGGATGTGGGGATCGACGACAACGCCATTGTACTTACGGCCCGCAGCGGTCGGGCGGCACTGAAGCACCGCCTGAGCGTACTGGGTGTGGAGCTTGAAGGAGAGCGTCTGGATGATACCTATCAGGCATTTCTGCGCCTGGCCGACAAGAAGAAAGAGGTCAACGATGACGATATATTGATGTTGGCAGGAGCCGACCGTACGGCTGCTCATGCCGTTAAACTGGATTACCTGCAAGTGACTACCGGTATGGGCGTCCGTTCGGTGGCTTGTATCGGTCTGGACGTTGCCGGGGAGAAGTTCGAGGCTTCGGCCAGTGGAAACGGTCCGGTAGATGCTGCTATTTCAGCGTTGAAGAACATCATCAGAAGACACATGACGCTTAAGGAATTTACCATTCAGGCCATCAGCAAGGGATCGGATGATGTAGGTAAGGTACATATGCAGGTGGAGTACGACGGGGTGATGTATTACGGCTTCGGAGCCAATACCGATATCGTGACCGCTTCGGTAGAGGCCTATATCGACTGCATCAACAAATTTAAGAAATAAAACAAAGTAAACCAGATAACAGTATGGCAAATACGCTTTTCGACAAGATCTGGGACCGTCATGTGGTGCAGAACGTGCCCGACGGCCCGACACAATTGTATATCGACAGACTTTATTGTCATGAGGTAACCAGTCCGCAGGCATTTGCGGGCATGCGGGCGCGCGGCTTGAAATGTTTCCGTCCCGACCATATTTATTGTATGCCTGACCATAACACGCCAACGCACGATCAGGATAAGCCCATTGAAGATCCGGTTAGCAAAACCCAGGTGGACACGCTGTCGAGGAATGCGGCTGACTTCGGTCTGGCACATTTCGGCATGATGCATCCGAAGAACGGTATTATTCATGTGGTGGGACCGGAACGGGGATTGTCCTTGCCGGGGATGACCATTGTGTGCGGTGACTCGCATACGTCTACACACGGAGCGATGGGCGCCGTTGCTTTCGGTATCGGCACGTCGGAGGTGGAGATGGTGATGGCCTCACAGTGTATTTTGCAGCAGAAACCCAAATCCATGCGTATCTCGGTGAATGGAACGCTGGGCAAGGGAGTGACGGCAAAAGATGTGGCTTTGTACATCATGAGCCGGATGACGACCTCCGGTGCCACAGGCTATTTTGTAGAATACGCAGGTCCGGTTGTGAAAAGTCTGATGATGGAAGGCCGTCTTACGCTGTGCAATCTGTCTATCGAAATGGGAGCCAGAGGCGGTTTTATTGCGCCGGATGAAGTGACGTTCGAATACATCAAAGGGCGTGAATACGCTCCGAAAGGCGAGGAATGGGAGAAAGCACTGGCATATTGGAAGACGCTGCAGAGCGGTGAGGATGCCGTGTTTGACAAAGAGGTGACGTTTGATGCCGCCGACATCGAGCCGATGGTGACGTATGGCACCAACCCCGGTATGGGGATGGGCATAAGCCGGTGCATCCCGGCGCTGGATACCGTGCCGGTTGCCGGGCAGGCTTCCTATCGTAAGTCGCTCGACTATATGGGGTTTGAACCCGGTCAGTGTTTGCTGGGAACTCCGGTGGATTATGTTTTCTGCGGCTCCTGTACGAACGGTCGTATAGAAGATTTCCGGGCGTTTGCCTCCATTGTCAAGGGGCGTCGCAAGGCTGCCGATGTGATCTGCTGGTTGGTACCCGGTTCGTGGATGGTGGCCGAACAGATCAAGGCCGAAGGATTGGATAAGGTCTTTGAGGAGGCCGGTTTCGAACTTCGTCAGCCCGGTTGCTCGGCCTGTCTGGCGATGAACGACGACAAGATCCCCGGCGGTAAGTTGGCGGTTTCTACATCCAACCGTAATTTCGAGGGGCGCCAGGGTCCGGGGGCACGTACCGTACTGGCCAGTCCGCTGGTGGCTGCCGCTGCTGCTGTTACCGGGATGATAACGGATCCCCGCACATTATTATAATACAAGGAGGAATAAAACATGAAACAGAAATTCGATATAATTACCAGCACGTGTGTACCCCTTCCGTTGGAGAATGTGGATACCGATCAGATCATTCCGGCGCGTTTTTTGAAAGCGACTACAAAGGAAGAGAAGTTTTTCGGCGAGAACCTGTTCCGCGACTGGCGTTATCATGCCGACGGTACACTGAATAAGGAGTTTGTATTGAACGATCCGACGTATAAGGGTGAGATTCTGGTGGCCGGTAAGAACTTCGGCAGCGGATCCAGTCGCGAGCATGCGGCGTGGGCCATAGCCGGATACGGTTTTCGGGTGGTGATCAGCAGTTTTTTTGCCGATATTCACAAGAACAACGAATTGAATAACTTTGTGCTGCCTGTGGTGGTGAGCGAGGATTTTCTGGCTGAGCTGTTTGCCAGTATCAAGACCGACCCCGCGATGCAGGTCGAGGTAGATGTGCCGAACCAGACGGTTACGAACAAAGCTACCGGGCGGAGCGAGAGATTCGAGATTAACGGGTATAAAAAATATTGCCTGATGAATGCACTCGACGATATTGACTTCTTGCTGGAGAACAAGGGCAAGATCGAGGCATGGGAAGAGCGTAATTCATCCTTCTGAAATAAGATGGCGGAGAGAGTGGTTAATGTGGAGATCATGGACACGACGCTGCGCGACGGAGAGCAGACGAGCGGCGTCAGTTTCTTGCCTCACGAAAAACTGATGATAGCCCGTGCCCTGTTGCAGGATTTGAATGTCGACCGGATCGAGGTGGCCACCGCCAGGGTATGGGAAGGAGAGATGGAGGCGGTAACGTCTATCTGCCGCTGGGCGACGGGGGCCGGTTGTCTGCGCCGCGTGGGGGTG
>ERZ778515.1471-NODE-1471-length-16664-cov-8.044133_pt1 | contig 16664 bp, 10 predicted proteins | sample MGYA00510343_ERZ778515 | MGnify/ENA primary metagenome ERZ778515 (study PRJEB29527, sample SAMN07138965) | mouse gut metagenome | material: feces | host: mouse | place: China:Nanjing | collected 2016-01-25 ...
AGAACACTCAATAATGCGAGTTAATTTTGGAACATAGAACTGAACACCCTAATTATTTTATAAGGATATCTGATGATTTGACTTCCGGATCAGAGATGCAATCAGAATTTTTTTCTTATTTAGAATGATTCCAATTAAAATTATTTTTGTAATTTTGTTCCACCAATAGTTCCATACCGTCTCGATTCCTCTCGGTGTCGGAACTGTGGTTTCAATATAACCCCAATCAGAACACGATGATATGAGATTATCACAACTTAAGCCAGGCGAAACGGCCGTGGTGACGAAAATTCTCGGTCATGGCGCTTTCCGCAAGCGCGTGATGGAGATGGGTTTCGTAAGGGGACGGGAGGTGACGATGGTGCTCAACGCCCCTCTGCAGGATCCCATTAAATACAAGTTGATGGACTATGAGGTCAGTCTGCGCCGTGCCGAGGCCGAAATGATTGAAGTGGAACCGTTCGACAGGCTGAAACATGACGGACGCGCCACTCGGCATCCGGATACGGCCAGTCATGACCCTGCGAAAGAAGATGACGGTGAGGAATTCGTGGCAAAACACAAAATCATCAATGTGGCCCTCATTGGCAATCCTAACTGCGGCAAGACATCGCTCTTCAATATCGTTTCAGGAGCGCACGAACACGTAGGAAATTATGCCGGAGTCACCGTCGGTGCCAAGGCCGGCACGGTGAAGTACAAGGGCTATAGGTTTAATATCGTCGACCTTCCCGGCACATATTCTCTATCGGCTTATTCGCCCGAGGAGTTATATGTGATGCGATATCTCAACCAGGAGATGCCGGATGTGATTGTCAATGTGGTGGTGGCTTCCAATATGGAGAGAAATCTATACCTCACCACCGAACTGATCGACATGAACCGCAGCATGGTGATCGACCTCAACATGTACGATGAACTGGAACGTTCGAAGGCGGTGCTTGATTACGAGACCCTCGGCAAGCTGCTTGGCGTGCCTGTCGTGCCTACCAAGGCATCGACCGGATGGGGCGTCGACCGACTGCTCGACACCATCATCGATGTCTATGAGATGAAACATAAGGACGTGCGACATATCCACGTAAAGATGCGTCCGGAACTTGAGAAGGGTATCTCGCAAGTAAAAGACATTATAAAAAACGACCCGACCGTCCCGGCCAACTTCTCTCCGCGATATCTGGCCATCAAGATGATGGAAGGTGATCCCGAGGCCGATGCCCAGCTGCGCAATGCGGCCTCATACAAAGAGATTGCGGAGACTCGCGACAAGGAGGTGCAGCGCATCGAACGCGACCTCAACGAGGATGTATCTGCAGCGATATCTGCCGACAAGTACGGTTTTATACAAGGCGCACTTGCTGAAACTATGGAAGGCAACGTGCTTGAAGAGCAAAAGACCACTCGACTCATCGATGCTATTGTCACAAGCAAAGTATTCGGATTCCCTATTTTCATCTGTGTGATGCTTCTGATGTTCTGGGCAACGTTCCAGCTCGGAAGCTACCCGATGGAATGGATTGAGAGTCTGGTGTCGTGGATATCAGGACTGATAGGCGAGCATATGGCCGATGGTCCGCTTAAAGACCTGCTGCTCGACGGAATAATCGGTGGCGTGGGTGGCGTAATCGTATTCCTCCCTAATATCCTCATCCTCTATTTCTTCATTTCAATGATGGAGGATACGGGCTACATGGCCCGAGTGGCATTTATAATGGACAAGCTTATGCACCGCATGGGACTGCATGGCAAGTCTTTCATTCCGCTTGTGATGGGATTCGGTTGCAATGTTCCGGCTATAATGTCTACCCGCATCATTGAAAGCAAATCAAGCAGGCTTATCACGATTCTCATCAACCCTTTTATTAGCTGCTCGGCGAGAATCCCGATTTACGTACTGCTGGTGGGGGCCTTTTTCCCGAATCACGGGGCTCTGGTATTCTTCGGGCTGTACCTGCTGGGTGTGATAGTGGCAGTAATCACTGCCAGACTAATGCGAAAGTTCTGGTTTAAAGAGGATGAGACTCCCTTTGTCATGGAGCTTCCGCCCTACCGTATCCCTACATCCAAAGCCATCATGCGAGGCATGTGGAGCAAGGCCCGTCAGTATCTGAGCAAGATGGGTGGAATTATCCTTGTGGCATCTATAATCATCTGGGCCCTCTCCTATTTCCCGCGATATGAGATGGAACAGGTGCCGCAGTCGTATATCTCAGCCACTATTGCCGATATGCCAGAACAGCTCCGTCAGGATAAATCAGCCGAAGAGATTGACGAACTCGTACTCAACTCCTATCAGCAGGAAAACTCCATACTCGGCCACATAGGCAAATTCGTAGAGCCCGTGGTGCGACCGATGGAATACGGCTGGCGCACCACTGTGGCATTGCTCGCCGGTGCGGCCGCCAAGGAAGTAGTCGTATCCACCATGGGGGTGCTTTATGTGGGAGAAGACGATGCCGACCTTATATCGCAACGTCTTTCACGCCCCTCTAATCTTACGGGCCAGCCGCCGTTTACGCCCGCCAAGGCGCTGTCATTTATGGTGTTTGTCCTCTTGTATTTCCCCTGCATCGCCACTTTGGCGGCAATAGCACGCGAGACCGAATCATGGAAATATGCCGCAGCATCGCTCGCCTACAACACCGTACTCGCCTGGATTCTGGCTCTGCTGACCTACAGGATCGCTCTGCTCTTCTGACATCTGCATAGCTCCCTGACAGCAACTGACCCTATGCCGCCGCCGGATTGACAAAAAATATCCCGGCGGCGGCAATCTTTTTACCATAGACAACGTTATAACGATATCGACTCTCTCCACCTCAATCCCGATGTCTGCCAGCCACATGAACAACGGAATCCCCATCGGCAGTCCTGATGAATAATGCAGGAACTCCACGTCGGCCAGCACTCTTCTACAATGCCGACCGACTGCGGCCCGATTTTCTGGCACACTTCTTGCAGTATATTTTGCAACACATTTTAATCCGGGAGTGGCAGTCATTCTCTCCAAGGCATCCGCCACATGATGCCGACACTTCACTGCCTCTCCTCTATACAATACGATAGAGACTCTTGCAGATGCGAAACGACTTTTCAAAGCAATTCCTCCCGATTCTCAACAAGGCATATGAGGTGGCCATGGAGTTCAGTTCTCCGGCCATCAGATCGGAGCATTTTGTTCTATCTGCCCTGCGCAACCGCGAGGGGTATGCGTTCAAGATACTCTCCCAGCTCAATGTGCCCATCGACAAGATGATCGAGGAAATCACAGAGCACCTCACCACATCGCAGCCCGATGAGGAGGTGACCACACTTTTTGAGGAAAAATTCAAAATCACACTCTCCGCGATTCGCCACCTACAGCTTGCCACTTCAGAAGCGCGCAAGATGAAGGCTCACGCCATCGCAGGAGAACACATATTGCTTGCCCTGATGCACGACCAGCGGAGCATGGACAGCGAATTCCTGCGTCAGCTGAAGGAAGATTACCTCAACTTCGACATCTCAATTCAGAACATCGGCGAGCCCGGCGCCGATATCCCTCGCAAGGACTCCGGAAAAGACGGAAATCCGTTTGACTCCGACGATGACGAAGAAGAGGATGACGACGACCCTTTCACCGAGGCAACCGCCAGTGCGAAGAGCGCTGCCAAGTCTGGCAAATCAAATTCAAAATCCGGCACACCGGCGCTCGACAAATTCGGCCACGACATGACTGCCGCTGCCGAAGAGGGAAAACTCGACCCGGTTGTGGGACGTGAGCAGGAAATAGAACGCCTCGCTCAGATTCTGTCACGACGCAAAAAGAACAATCCCGTTCTGATTGGCGAACCAGGCGTAGGCAAATCGGCCATCGTCGAGGGGCTCGCACTACGAATCGTACAGAAAAAGGTGTCGCGTATACTCTTCAATAAGCGTGTCATTGCACTCGACATGGCCGGAATGGTAGCCGGCACAAAGTATCGCGGTCAATTTGAGGAAAGAATCAAGGCTGTGCTCGACGAACTGTCGAAAAACCCCGATATCATCCTTTTTATCGATGAGATACACACCATCGTAGGAGCCGGAGGCGCTCCGGGATCGATGGATGCCGCCAATATGCTCAAACCCGCACTCGCACGCGGCGAAATCCAGTGCATCGGCGCCACCACTCTCGATGAGTACCGTCAGAATATCGAAAAGGACGGCGCTCTGGAACGCAGATTCCAGAAGGTGATGGTCGAACCCACTTCTCCGGAGGAGACTCTTGAGATTCTACGCAATGTGAAGGATAAATACGAGAGCCATCATAATGTGAATTACACCGACGACGCCCTGCAGGCATGTGTATCGCTCACCGAACGATACGTAAGCGACCGCAATTTCCCCGACAAGGCGCTCGATGCCCTTGACGAGGCCGGCTCGCGTGTGCATATCACCAACATCGTGGTCCCGGAAGAAATCGAAAAACTGGAAGCCGACATCGAGGAGACGGCTCGACAGAAGTTTGAAGCCGCCAACTCCGAAGACTTCGAAAGGGCCGCATCTCTCCGCAAACTCGAGCACCAGCAGAAAAGCGAACTTGCCCGCGCCAAAAGCGAATGGGAAAAGAAACTGGAGTCCGAGCGACAGACTGTGGATGAAGACAAGGTGGCCGAAGTGGTGGCAATGATGACGGGGGTCCCCACCCAGCGCATCGCTCAGGCCGAAGGATCGCGTCTGCTCGAGATGGGCAAGGCTCTCGAAGGCTCGGTTATCGGACAGGACAATGCCATCAGAAAAATCGTCAAGGCGATACAACGCAACCGCATCGGCCTGAAAGACCCCAACAAACCGATCGGCACTTTCATGTTCCTCGGCCCTACCGGAGTAGGCAAGACTTATCTGGCAAAGAAAATCGCCGAATATCTCTTCGATTCAGCCGATGCCCTGATTCGCATGGACATGAGTGAGTTTATGGAGAAATTCACCGTGTCGCGCCTCGTCGGAGCGCCTCCGGGATACGTGGGATACGAAGAGGGCGGACAGCTGACTGAAAAGGTGCGCCGCCGGCCATATTCAGTGGTGCTGCTCGATGAGATAGAGAAGGCGCACCCCGATGTGTTCAATATCCTCCTCCAGGTCATGGATGAAGGACGGCTCACCGACTCCTTGGGACGCAAAATCGACTTCAAGAACACCATCATCATTCTCACAAGCAACGTCGGATCCCGCCAACTCAAGGATTTCGGCAGCACTGGCGTGGGATTCCAGACTGCAGAGAACGTCAAGGAACTCTCCCACGGCGTGATTACAAAGGCGCTCAACCGCGCTTTCTCCCCCGAATTCCTCAATCGTGTGGATGATATCGTGATGTTTGACCAGCTCGACCAGCAAGCCATCTTCAAAATCATCGATATCGAGCTGCGCGACTTCTTCGCCCGCGTCGAAAAACTTGGATTCCGGCTCAGCATATCCGATGAGGCCAGGAAGTTTATCGCCGGGAAGGGCTACGACCGTAATTTCGGCGCCCGCCCGCTGAAACGCGCTATCCAGAAGTATCTGGAAGACGAACTTGCCGAACTGATGCTCAACCTCAATGCCGAAGGTCAGCTCGGCGGAGAAATTCTGGCCGGATACACCGAAGGCTCCGAAAAACTCGATATTTCATATCGCCCGCTGGATGCCGCGACGCCGGCCGATGGACCGGAAGCCCCGAAATGCTCAGGCGAGAACACTCCGGAAGAAGCCGACGACGCCGACACACCTTCCAAATCATCCGAAGAATAACAATCTGCCACTTACAGGCCCCGCCGTATGCCCGCATCGCATACGGCGGGGTCGCATTATTTCACACTGCATATGACACGGATCGGAATCCTAAGCGACACCCACAGCCTCTGGGACGATAAATTCGCATACTATTTCACCGGATGCGACGAAATATGGCACGCCGGCGACATCGGCGACATCGCCCTGCTCGACCGGCTGCGCGACATCGCCCCGCGCCTCAGAGCCGTACGCGGCAACGTAGACCACGGCGAAGTGAGCCACCAATGCCCCGAACTGGAGATATTCACCGTCGAGCAGATACGGGTGCTGCTCACCCATATCGGAGGGTATCCAGGACGTTGGGCCCCAGGCATGAAACGCATGCTCCGCGACGAGCGCATCGACCTCATGGTCGACGGCCACAGCCATCTGCTCAAAATAATCTACGACAACGACATGCATCTCCTCCACATCAATCCGGGCGCCGCGGGGCGGCAGGGATGGCAGCAGAAACGCACCATAATACGCCTAACGATAGACGGACGCGACATCCGCGACTGCGAGGTTATCGAACTTGCCTGATTGAGCCTCCTGTTGTTGGCCGATTCGGATTTTTTTTGTAACTTTGTAGCTTAGGAAAGCAATCCCGACGAGGAGGCGCAATCCACCAATAATCGTAGAAAAATCAACATGCAAGGAGACGACAAGATTATCCCAATCAATATTGATTCGGAAATGAAAAGCGCCTACATCGATTACTCAATGTCGGTAATCGTGTCGCGCGCACTTCCCGATGTCAGAGACGGATTCAAGCCGGTGCACCGCCGTGTGCTATACGGCATGAACGAACTCAACAATTTCTTTTCAGGCGACACCAAGAAATCCGCCCGTATCGTGGGTGAGGTAATGGGTAAATACCACCCCCACGGCGACTACTCAATATATCTCACAATGGTGCGCATGGCTCAGGACTGGTCGCTGCGCTACCCCCTCGTGTTCGGCCAGGGCAACTTCGGCTCCATCGATGGCGACTCCCCTGCCGCAATGCGTTACACCGAGGTCAAACTTGCCAGAATGGGAGAAGAGATGCTGGCCGACCTCGACAAGGATACCGTCGACTTCGTGCCTAACTTCGACAACACTCTCAGCGAGCCCGCAGTGTTGCCGGCCCGGATCCCCAACCTTCTGGTCAACGGAGCATCAGGCATCGCAGTCGGCATGGCCACCAACATGCCTCCACACAACCTCACCGAGTCGCTCAATGCATGTCTGGCATATATCGACGACCCCCAGATCTCAATCGATGGACTAATGCAGCACATCATAGCCCCGGATTTCCCGACAGGAGGCGAAATCCTCGGAATGCAGGGTGTGCGCGACGCCTACGAGACCGGACGCGGACGTATCGTAATCCGGGCAAAATGCGAAATCGAGACCGACGGCAACCATGACGTAATCGTAATCTCCGAAATCCCACACGGCGTAATCAAAAACGAACTCGTAAAAAGCATCGCCGACCTCGTGGAGGAAAAGAAAATCGACGGTATCGCCGACATCACCGACACCTCCGCACGCGGAGAGATGCACATCGCAATCGATATCAAGCGCGACGCCAATGCGAACGTGATACTCAACAAGCTCTATAAGATGACTCAGCTGCAGACGTCGTTCAGCGTCAATAATGTGGCTCTCGTCAACGGTCGCCCCCGCACTCTCAATCTGAGAGAACTCATAGGCAATTTCGTAGAGCACCGTCACGAAGTCGTAATACGCCGCACCCGCTACGAACTGAAAAAAGCCGAGGAACGCGCCCACATTCTGCGAGGTCTGATGATTGCCGTCGACAATATCGATGAGGTAATCGCCATAATCAGAGGATCGCGCACCACCGAAGAGGCACGCAATACACTCGCCGCCAGATTTGAACTCGATGAAGTGCAGACCCGCGCCATCGTCGAGATGCGACTCCGCCAGCTCACCGGACTCGAGATGGAAAAACTCCGCGCCGAGTATGACGAGCTCATGAAACTGATCGCTCACCTCAACGATATCCTCAACAATGATGATGTCTGCCGTCAGGTCATGAAGGACGAAATCATTGAAATACGCGACAAATACGGCGACGAGCGCCGCACCCGCATCAATCATCATGAAGGCAATTTCAATGCCGAGGATTTCTACCCCGACGACGAGATGATAATCACCATCTCACACATGGGATACATCAAGAGGACTCCCCTCTCTGAATTCCGCACACAGAACCGCGGAGGCCTCGGTGCCAAAGGCTCCGATACGCGTAGCGAGGACTTCATCGAATACATATACCCAGCCACCAACCACAACACGATGCTTTTCTTCACCGAAAAGGGACGTTGCTACTGGCTCAAGGTCTATGAAATCCCGGAAGGAACCAAAAGCTCCAAGGGACGTGCAGTGCAGAATCTGCTCAACATCGACGCCGATGATGCCATCAATGCGTTTATCAATATCAAAAAGCTTGGTGATGAGGAATATACACGCAGCCACAATCTGGTGTTCTGCACCAAGAACGGCGTAATCAAGAAAACCTCGCTCGAAGCATACTCACGCCCCCGCGCCAACGGCGTCAACGCAATCATCATTCGGGAGGACGACCGCCTGCTACAGGTGGCTCTGACCGACGGCAACTCCGAAATCATCATGGCCAACCGCGAGGGGCGGGCAATCAGATTCCACGAAAGCAAGGTGCGCGAAATGGGACGCATGTCGACCGGAGTGCGTGGCATGACCCTCGGCGAGGCCGGCGACGAGATTGTGGGTATGATCACTATGAAAGCCGACTCCAAAGACTCTATCATGGTGGTGAGTGAAAAAGGATTCGGAAAACGCTCCGACCTCGACGACTACCGCATCACCAACCGTGGGGGCAAAGGTGTGAAAACTCTTAACATCACCGACAAGACTGGAGGTCTGGTGGCTATCAAGAACGTCACCGACGACAACGACCTCGTAATCATCAACCAGAGCGGAATCACAATCCGGCTGGCCGTGCGCGATGTCAGAGTGATGGGGCGCGCCACTCAGGGCGTGAAACTAATCGACCTGTCGAAACGCAACGACACGATAGCCTCCGTCTGCAAAGTAGCGTCAGATCCCGAAGAAGCCGCTGAAAAAGAAGCCGAAGCCGACATCAACGGATCTTCCGGCAATCCCGGCGACATTCAGCCATCAATATTTGATATGGATGAACTGGAGATGGACTCCGATTCTGGCAATGACCTCAACTCTGAAGAGGATTCGATTGTTGACAATGACAACGAATGATTATATCCTGCGGCCGACGCCACGTCCGCACAGAGCGTCAGCCGCAGGACATCCCTTAGATTTCAATATAACTCATAAATACTGTTTGGTATGAAGAAAATGCTCACAATGGCGCTCTGCCTCGCGGCTGTGGCTTCCGCCGGCGCCCAGAAAGCCAATGTCGAAGGAGCGAAAAAACTCTCCGGAAAATTCGACAAAATAGAAGAAGCACGCAACCTGATTAAACAGGCAATGCAGAATCCCGAGACTCAGAACGATGCCAACACCTACTATGTGGCCGGCAAAATCGAGTTCGATGCCTACGACAAAGGACTGCAGGCTGCCATGATCAATCCGGAGGATCCCTCGGCCAACCCCGAAGCAATGGCTCAGGAACTCCTCAACGGCTACGATTACTTCCTCAAAGCATTGCCCCTCGACTCCGTGCCCAACGAAAAGGGTGAAATCAAACCCAAAGTCAGCAAGGATATCGTCAATAAGCTCGTAGCTCATACCAACGACTTCTTCGCAAAAGGCGGAGCCACTATGTATGACCTGAAGAAATACTATCCCGAGGCGTATCGCTCATTCATGATTTATGCCGACATGCCGGATCAGGCATTCCTCGGAAACAAGGCTCCTAAACTTGACGACCAGAGCCGTGCTCTCGCATACTTCAACGCCGGACTCTCCGCTTATGTAGGCAATGAGGTGCTCGCCGCAGCTGATGCATTCCGTGCGGCCCGCCAATACGGATACACTGACCCGGAGACCAACGGTGCAAACGCATATATCTATGAAATAGCCTGCTGGCAGAATGCAATGCAGCGCGACACCACTCTCAACGAAAAGGCCATGCAGCGCATCATGGAGGTGGCACAAGCCGGAAATGCGAAATTCGGAATGCAGCAGACGGTGTTCCTCAACAACCTCATCAACGCCTACGTGATGAGCGAAGACTTCGACCAGGCTCTCGCTACTGTCGACAACCTGCTTGAAACAAATCCCGACAACTCCAACCTCTACGGACTGCGCGGATTCATCTACGACCGTGCCGGTAACGACGATGCCTCTCTGAACGACTATCGCAAAGCTGCCTCTCTGTCCGACTGCGACTACGAGACGCTTAAAAATGCAGCCAAGAAAATCTATCGTGTAGGCGCCGTAAAGTTCGGAGAAATCGACCCTGCCGACCAGGCCGCCAAAAATCAGATCAAGGCTGAATACTACGATGAAGCCGCTGCAATCTGCCAGCGTGCCAAGAGCATCAAGTCCGATGATCCGGATCTTGACCACGTAATCGATGCAATCGACTACGCTCTGACCACATACTTCCCCGCCAACTGATCACGACTCAGAGAGCGATCAAGGTGTCGTGCAGCCTGAACAGACGGCACGCCCCACGGCCACAATCCGACATACACCAAGAGCCGACCCTGCAAAACGGGGTCGGCTCTCTGTATATCTATTTTTTTATGTATATCTATTTTTTTATGTTGCATAGCACAATTTTTAGCATTTATCATCAAAAAAACTTCTTGATTCTTTTATTAAATGCTGATTACTTTGTAACTTTGCAAACTGAACAGTATAAACCCTCTGACACAGTTTTCTATGGGACTCTTTTCTTTTACTCAGGAAATCGCGATGGACCTCGGCACCGCCAATTCCATCATAATACATAACGACAAGATTGTGGTCGACGAGCCTTCGGTCGTGGCCATACAGAACAAGACCGACAAGGTGATAGCCGTCGGCACCACCGCCCACCAGATGGAAGGCAAGGAGTCGCCCGGCATACGCACAATCCGTCCCCTGCGCGATGGCGTAATCGCCGACTTCGACGCCGCAGAACAGATGATACGCGGCATGGTGAAAATGGTCAGCTCGAAGCGCAGATGGTTCTCACCCTCTCTGCGCATGGTGGTGTGTATCCCCTCCGGCTCGACCGAAGTGGAAATACGAGCTGTGCGCGACTCAAGCGAACACGCCGGAGGACGTGATGTCTATATGATTTACGAACCCATGGCCGCGGCTCTCGGCATTGGCCTTGACGTAGAAGCGCCTGAGGGCAATATGATTGTCGACATAGGCGGGGGTTCCACTGAGATTGCCGTGATTTCTCTTGGAGGCATCGTCAGCAACAAGTCAATCCGCCTGGCCGGCAACGAACTTACAGCCGACATCCAGGAGCACATGGGACGTGTGCACAATCTGAAAGTAGGCACTACGATGGCCGAACAGATTAAAATCCATGTAGGCTCGGCTCTTGAAGAACTCGAGGATGCTCCGGAGCCATTCGTGGTCTGCGGCCCCAACAAACTCACATCGCTCCCGATGGAGGTGAAGGTGACTCATCAGGAAATTTCACACTGCATCGACAAGACCATCACAAAGATGGAAGTGGCCATCCTCGCCGCACTTGAGCAGACACCCCCGGAGCTCTACGCCGACATCGTGCGCAACGGTATCTATCTGGCCGGCGGTGGAGCGCTGCTGCGCGGACTTGCAAAGCGCCTCACCGACCGATTCCAGATCGAGTTCAAGATTCCCGAAGACCCGTTGCATGCAGTAGCACGAGGCACAGGCGTGGCCTTGAAAAATATCAATCGATTCTCATTCCTGATTCGCTGATGCGCCCCTTTAAGTGAGAAACCTCCTGAATTTTATAATCAGATACAGCACATGGTTCGTTTTTGCGATCTATGTGCTTCTGAGTTGTATGATGCTCTCTCATCGCGACGACTATCACGCTTCGGTGCTCCTGTCAAGTGCCAACGCCGTCACCGGGGGAGTCTATCGCAGCGCACGTGCGGTGACCGGGTATTTTCATCTGCGACAGATCAACGAGAGTCTTCAGGAATCAAATGCAGCCCTCGAGAATGAAATCCTGAACCTCCGCAACCGGCTCGACGAATACCGGGCAGCTCTCTCCGACACTGTCCACGTCCGCGATGAAAACCGATACGACTACATCCTCGCATCGGTAATCAACAACTCTACGCGCCATCCGCGCAATTACATCACCATCAACCGTGGCACACTCGATGGAGTGCGCCAGGGGATGGGGGTTGTCGACCACAACGGCATCGTAGGAATTGTCAACGTGGCTGGCCCGCACACGGCCCGGGTAATCTCGATTCTAAATCAGACTCAGCACTTCTCCGTCAAACTGAAGGACACTCCATACGTAGGCTCCCTGTCTTGGAAAGGCGACGATCCGGGCATAGCTTATATGGAGGAAGTGCCGCGACATGCCCGGTATAATACTGGCGACACCGTAGTGACCTCCGGATTCTCCACCACTTTCCCCTACGGCATCAATGTAGGCACTGTGATGAACCGTGTGCGCATTGCCGACGATAATTTCTACGTCCTCAAAATCCGGCTTGCCAGTGATTTCGAGACGCTAAGCGCCGTGCGTGTCATAAATGACTTCTATAAGGCAGAACTTGAATCGCTGAGCGCTTTCGACGTCGAGCCGTCACTATAGTGTCACTTCCACCCCTCTTACAAGCGACTCCGACCATGACCAAACAGATGCTCGCCTTAGCGCTGCTTTATATTCTGCTGATTCTTGTGCAGGTGCTTATCTGCAACCATATCATGCTCTTCCACATTGCAGTGCCGTTTATCTTCATTTATTTCATCCTGAGGCTACCGGTAGGCATTTCACAGGTGCTTGTTCTGACTCTGGCTTTCATGATGGGATTCTTGATTGACATATTCTCCGATACACCGGGAGTCAACTCTCTTGCCGCGACTCTGCTGGCTGCGGTCAAGACTCCTGTGTTCTACGCATATGTGCCCCGCGACGACAAGACTAAGCGCGTCATCCCGTCAATCGCCACGGTGGGATGGCAGAATTATTCTAAATTCGCACTGACCATGAGTGCCACATACTGTCTTATCGTCTTCGGCATCGAGTTCTTCTCTTTTGCCGGCATCGAGAGAATCATATTAATGACTCTGGCAAGCGCTGTGTTCACTTTTCTACTTGTAATTGCAGTCGATTCGCTGCTTAATGTGGATAAATCAATCATGGCTTAAATGCGGATGCGGAGTCTGATTGTCGCGCGCAACGACCGCACGCCTCTCTACGTCCCGCCGATACCCGCACGCATCCAATGACCTGTATCCCATATCACTTCCAACAATAAATAATTGCCGTCAATTGAAAGATTACAGTCTCAACAAACGCAAATATGTGATTGGAGGCTTCATCTGTCTGCTTGTGCTACTATATATAGGACGACTGTTCAGCCTCCAGGTGGCCGACGACCGATACAAGCAGAATGCCATGAGCAACGCCTTTCTCCGCCGGGTAATATATCCGGCCCGCGGCCTTATGTACGACCGCAACGGCAGATTGCTCGTATTCAATCAGCCAGCTTACGACGTGATGCTCATCCAGAAAGATGTGGGTAAGAATCTCGACACTCTCGCACTCTGCGATGCACTGGGAATAACAATAGAGGAATTTCATCAGAAATGGGCCGACATGAAGAATCCGCGGCGCAATCCCGGTTACAGTTCTTACACACCGCAGAAACTCATATCCCATCTCTCGCAGGAGGATTACGGCCGACTGCAGGAGAAACTCTACATGTTCCCCGGATTCTTCGTCCAGAAACGCACCATACGCCAGTACAGTTCTCCGGCGGCAGCCAATATTCTCGGCAACATACGTGAAGTCTCGGCCAGAGATGTGGAGAAAGACGACTATTATCGCGCCGGCGACTACACCGGCGACCTCGGAGTGGAAAAGAGTTATGAAACCGTGCTCCGTGGCAAAAAAGGGGTGGAAATCCTGATGAAAGACGCCCATGGCAGAATACAGGGACGTTACGAAAACGGCATCCACGACGAGGCTCCTGTGTCGGGTCAGAACCTCACTCTGGCAATCGATATGGAGCTTCAGGAATATGGGGAGAGGCTTATGGCCGGCAAAATCGGGGCTATCGTGGCTATCGAGCCTAAGTCGGGAGAAGTCCTTTGCCTGGTGACTTCCCCCAACTACGACCCGGCACTGCTCGTCGGCAAGGACCGTGGCAAGAACTATGCCGAACTGGTGCGCGACCCCTACAAACCTCTTTACGACCGATCCATACAGGGTGCGTATCCCCCCGGCTCTACTTTCAAACCCACTCAGGGGCTAATACTCCTTCAGGAAGGTATTGTCACCACATCCACGCAGTATCCATGCTATCGCGGATACGTCAACGGACTGCGAGTCGGGTGCCACGCACATGGCTCCCCTATCTCACTTATCCCGGCTCTCGGCACATCCTGCAATGCCTATTTCTGCTGGGGGTTCAAGAATTTTATCGACAAGCGGGGCACTAAGGCTTCCCGCCAGTTTGAGAAATGGAAGAATTATATTGTCGAAATGGGATACGGATACAGGCTCGGCATCGACCTCCCCTCCGAAAGCCGTGGATTCATCCCCAATTCTGAATTCTACAGCAATTCCTTCCGTGGCACCAACTGGAGCGCCAACTCTATCATATCCGTATCTATCGGCCAGGGTGAGGTGCTGGCGACGCCGCTGCAGATTGCAAACCTTTGCGCCACTATCGCCAACCGTGGATACTTCATCACTCCTCATGTGGTGAAGGATATAAAAGGCGGCACACTCGACTCGCTTTATACACGGAAACGCCGCCCGGACATCAAGCAGGAATACTATATGGATGTGGCCCAGGGGATGAGGGCCGCTGTGCTCGGTGGCACTTGCCGTCTGGCAAACCTCCCCGGAATCGAAGTAGCCGGGAAAACCGGCACCGCTCAGAATCCTCAGGGACGCGACCATTCCGCATTCATGGGATTCGCGCCATACGATGACCCGAAGATTGCAGTGGCAGTATATGTGGAGAATGCCGGGTTCGGTGCCACATATGGCGTGCCTATCGGTTCGCTTATCATTGAGAAGTACCTCAACCGCGAGATTTCTCCTGCCCGCATGTATCTTGAAGACCGAATGTTGAACTCTAATACAATCGTATCAAGTGGTGTCAAGAAACACTGAAGCCAATGTGTCGATGTTCAAAGGACTCGACTGGCCGGCCATCATACTATACCTGCTCCTGGTCGGGGCAGGAATCATCAGCATTTATGCCGCAAGCTATAACTTCGACAATGCCGGAATTTTCGATTTCAATGAGTTCTCAGGCAAGCAGTTCATGTGGGCCGGACTCGGTCTGCTGCTGGGCGGGGCTGTGCTGCTGCTTGACTACCGTGTCTATGAGGCGTATGCATATCCGATTTACGGATGTGTGATTTTGCTCCTGATAGCCACCATCTTTGTGGCTCCCGACATCAAGGGGTCGCGATCATGGATTGTCCTCGGTCCGGTTTCTCTTCAACCCGCCGAATTCGGCAAGTTTGCCACGGCTCTCGCTCTCGCCAAGCTTTTTGACTCCTACAACTTCAATCTCAACCAGAAGCTGTCAAACTATTTCAGGGCCCTGATGATTATTTTCGTGCCCATAATCCTCATTCTCATGCAGAAAGAGACGGGGTCGGCGCTTGTATATCTGTCGCTCATTTTCGTACTATATCGGGAAGGCATGAGCGGACTGGTACTGTTCTCGATTCTGTGTGCGGTGGTCTACTTTGTTGTGGCTGTGAAATTCGCCGAGCCGCTTGTGCTTGGCATCCCGGTAGGCGAATTTACGGTTCTGCTGATTATCTCACTGATTTTCTGCTGTATGCTGGTGTTCTACTGCCGCAATCTCCTGATTGCGCGTAATGTCATTATCGGTTACGCGGCGGCGGGTGTGGTGGTGACGGTGCTCTGCCTCTGCGGCATAACTGTCAACGGAGTGCTATTCTTCATGATTCTTCTGGGCGCAGGCATAACTTACGTGGCTTTGTCGATGATGCACGGACGAATAAAGAAATATCTCATCACTATCGGATTTGCAGCAGCATCCGTGATGTTTCTATTTTCAGTCAATTACGTATTCAACAATATCCTCCAGCCTCACCAGCGACAGCGCATCAAGGTCACTTTAGGCATCGTCGAGGACCTTCGGGGGGCCGGGTATAATGTCAATCAGTCGAAAATCGCCATCGGTTCCGGCGGACTTACAGGGAAAGGATTCCTCAACGGCACACAGACAAAACTCAAATACGTCCCCGAGCAGCATACTGACTTCATCTTCTGCACTATCGGCGAAGAAGAGGGATTCATCGGCGCGACGGCTGTACTGCTATTATTTCTGGCTCTTATTCTGCGGCTCATAAGCATTGCAGAACGCCAACGCACACCTTTCGGACGAGTCTATGCTTATTGTGTGGTGAGTTATCTGATATTCCACCTTTCAATCAACATCGGCATGGTAATAGGCCTATGTCCCGTAATCGGCATACCGCTCCCATTCTTCAGTTATGGAGGAAGTTCGCTATGGGGGTTCACAATACTTCTCTTCATCCTGCTCCGCATCGATGCTTCCCGCAAGGAAAGACGCGACTGACACGCCATCGCATCCCGGTCTGACGAGCAAATGGGAAGGAAAATCTTTCAAATAAGTGTTCAAATTTAACAATCTGCTGACTTGTTTTTAAGTCCGCTCCGGTGCGGAGTGAAGGTACTTAATCGAGTAGGAGGTAAACACTAATCGCAGGTGTTTATCTCCTGCTTTCGTGTT
>ERZ778515.1474-NODE-1474-length-16631-cov-7.559484_pt1 | contig 16631 bp, 10 predicted proteins | sample MGYA00510343_ERZ778515 | MGnify/ENA primary metagenome ERZ778515 (study PRJEB29527, sample SAMN07138965) | mouse gut metagenome | material: feces | host: mouse | place: China:Nanjing | collected 2016-01-25 ...
TTATGCACACGGACGCGGAGAGGAAATAAGCAGCAAATGCTGCCCGCGTCCGGCACGCGAGTAGGGGAAAGATAAACTTTCCCCTACTCGATTGTACAAACCCATGCCGTGGAAAAAGTAGTGTGTAGGTCGCGCAAGTATCGATTGCATACAGACGCGTTGTATAAGTAACTTAATTATAATTTTAATAAAAGGACTGGAAAAACCAGTCCTTTTATTATGCACACGAACGCGGAAAGAAACTACGCAGCAAAAGCTACCCGCGTCCGGTTTTTCTCAATTTCTTATTGCATCTCAACTTTTGGCAAAGATGCAATGCTCTTTGCAAGTTCCTTCTCTGAAGGAATATAATCTGACATTTTACCATCATTAAATTTCTGATATGCAACCATATCAAAGTATCCTGTTCCTGTAAGACCAAAGACAATATTTTTCTCCTCTCCAGTCTCTTTGCATTTCAAAGCCTCGTCAATCGCTACTTTGATTGCATGACTGCTCTCAGGCGCTGGCAGAATCCCCTCTACTTTTGCAAAGGTCTGTGCAGCCTTAAACACTTCTGTCTGCTCCACGCTTCTTGCAGAGAGAATACCATCTTCATACAGTTGTGATACAATCGAACTCATGCCGTGATAGCGCAGTCCTCCGGCATGATTTGCAGATGGAATAAATCCACTTCCCAGTGTATACATCTTTGCCAATGGACAAATTTTTCCTGTGTCACAATAGTCATATGCATAGACTCCTCTTGTTAAACTAGGGCAAGAAGCTGGCTCTACTGCTATAATTTCATAATTGGCCTCACCGCGAAGCATGTCACCCACAAATGGAGAAATCAATCCGCCCAAGTTAGAACCGCCACCTGCACAGCCAATAATCATGTCCGCTTTAATTCCGTATTTATCCAGCGCAGACTTTGTTTCTAATCCAATAATCGTCTGGTGCAAAAGAACTTGGGAAAGCACAGACCCGAGCACATAGCGATATCCTTCCTGTGTTGTAGCGGCCTCCACCGCCTCTGAAATCGCACAGCCAAGGCTTCCCGATGTCCCCGGAAATTGCTCGTTAATCTTGCGGCCAACACTTGTCAGCATAGAGGGTGAAGGTGTCACTTTTGCCCCGTAGGTTCGCATAACCTCGCGCCGAAAAGGTTTTTGTTCATAGGACACTTTTACCATATATACCTGACAATCCAGTTCAAAATAAGAACATGCCATAGAGAGCGCTGTTCCCCACTGTCCTGCTCCGGTCTCAGTAGTCACACCCTTTAACCCTTGCTGTTTTGCGTAGTAAGCCTGTGCGATTGCTGAGTTAAGTTTGTGGCTTCCCGATGTATTATTTCCTTCAAATTTATAATAAATGTGTGCCGGTGTATCCAATTTTTTCTCAAGACAGTATGCACGTGTGAGCGGCGATGGACGGTACATTCTATAAAAGTCGCGAATCTCCTGCGGTATATCAAAATAAGGGGTGGTATCATCCAATTCTTGTCTTGCCAATTCCTCGCAAAAAATAGGGGATAACTCGTCGATTGTAATTGGCTTCATCGTTGCTGGATTCAATATTGGCGCAGGTTTGTTCTTCATATCTGCCCTGACATTATACCACTGCTTTGGCATCTCATTTTCTTCCAGATAAATTTTGTATGGTATTTTACTGCTCATATTTTCGTCTCTCTTTCCTTGATTTAATTTAAGGTATCAGATTGATTATACACTTTATTGCGAAAAACTTCAATCCTTAAAATTTTGTGTCTAAAGCGCCTTGATTCGGTCAAATTTGTTATGTAATTCTGATGCTACTTGTCCTATCATTGTGGCAGACGCAGCAATCTCCTCTGTACTTGCCGCTAGATTTGAGATTCGTTCATTTACATTGTCGACAATTTGTATTAGATTATCCGAACTCTCCATAAGTCTTGCAATCGCTGTCACAATCTGGTCTTTGTTCTTGCTGCTGTCATCTGCGGCACCTCTGCTCACATCACTTAAAGTCTTAATCTCCTGTGCAACCACTGCAAATCCTTTTCCAACTTCACCGGCTCTTGCTGCTTCAATAGAAGCATTTAGTGACAAAAGGTTCGTCTTGGCCGCCACTTTTGTAATGTTCTCATTATTCCCGCCAAGCTGTTCCAAAAGCTCATGAATCTCACCAAATGATTTTCTCATATCATCACAGAAATTAACAACCTTCATCATAGCCATACTAATGTTTGTACTTTCTTCTGCATTGTTATTATTGCCATCAATCATCTCATCAATAGATATATTCAAGGTGTTAAATTCACCGTATGCCTCTCCAACCATCTCCTCAATTGTCGCATTCTTTTTTGCCATCTCGTCGTTCTTTGCTTCCACTTCATAAGAAATTTCTTGTATACGTTCTTTCTCCTGCTCTGCCATATTTTTAATGTAATGGACACAACTATTTTTATTATTGCATTTATTGTGAATTGCAGTCGCCATTTCTACACAAGTATCATATCCACATGCGCTACAATTAATATGTTGTGATATTGTAGTATTCTTTTTCATATCGGCAAAAATGGCACTTAATTCTGACGAATTTGGTATCTGTATCTTATTTCCATTTGATTTGTCTGTATATTCGCGCATAAAATCCTTGAGATCCAGACATGCAAACTGCTTATTAAGGCTTTTAAGTCGTTGTGCTGGCGTCGCTTTTCTTGCCCATGCACTGCTCTTTCTATTGGATTTGCTCGCCTCCTTAATCGCTTGAAGTTCATAAAGAATATCGTCTGTTTCTGTCTTGTTCTCCTCTATACCTGTACCATAGATACAGCCCTTTGAACAGTTAAGTGCATCGACCATAAATGGAAGTCTCTTTCCTGCGAGAACTCTTTTCCTATAATCCTCCAGAAATTCATAGGCATGTTTCTCCCCTTCAATCTGACGGATAAACACTTCCTCACCACAAAACCAATATACATTTTCCTTCAATCCACCCGGCATTGGGTAGATAGAACCTAGACCATATTCGATTTCATCTGGTGCTGGCTCCGCTTTAATATTGTGCTTTCTTGCATACTGAATCAGATGGTCAAAAGTCACATTATAGCTAACATACCCCTTGTTCTTAGGGTCATTAATCTCATCTTTTTTGGCAATACACGGACTAATAAACGCAAGTTTATCCGTAATGTTTAAATATTTTTTTGCATAGATCGCAGCGCACATAAGCGGACTTTGTACTGGAATAAGTTTTGGTATCAACTCTGGTATGTAATGCTCCACATAATTTACAATCGCCGGACATGGCTGAGAAATACCACCAGTAAAATGATGTTCCGAAATATATTTGATATATCCCCACGTAGTAATATCTGCGCCAAAGCTGACACTAATAATACGATTTGCTCCCATTTTTTTCAATCCACCAAGAATCTTTTTGTATTCATTTGGATAATTTGCAGCAAACGCAGGTGCCCACAAAATGGATATTCGTTCTCCCTTTGCAAGTGCTGCAAAAAATTCCTCTGTATCATCAACAAATTCTCTTGCATTGTGTTCACATGCGTCAAAACAGGCACCACATGCAATACACTTATCGCCGTCCACCTCTATCCTTTGGAATCCTTCCTTTGTCATAACAGCTCTGTTTGCAACAATAACTGGGCAGACTGAAATACATTTGTTACAGCCAATACACTTATCATTTGTAAAGATTAGCCCCTTCTGATTTTCGTACATAATGTACATGCCCCCTTCTCATAGTTTATATTTTAGATAACTGTTTTGTTTCCGCACAGTTATTTGAACCGTTTTGCGCTACTATTTATTTTTTATTTTACCACAAAGTTTTTATCGAGTATATAATATTGCCTATTTTCTGTGTAAAAAAATTACTTTTTTTATCATATTGACATATCAAACTATATAATTTAAAAAAATGCTACAAAAAATCACTTTTTATGTAAATTATTTAAAATAATTCTGCACTCTTTTGTGCGTTTATTCTAATACTTTTACAAATTTTTTATATTCTAGTTTAACGTGTTCTCCTTCTTTTGCAATTTCCTATATACTTTTACTATTTTTTAATTAACTTTTCAGTTATATTTCAACAGATAACATTTTCTCTATAGATTTTCCTTCCCCTTACTTCATAGGACTATACACAAAAACAAACCCGACTGCTTTTCAGTCGGGTTTGTTCTACATTCTCTCTGGTGCCGAAAATCCAAGCAAATCTATCGAAGTTTCAAGCACGTCCCTTGTAAGTGTAAGAAGTGCAATCCATCCAGCCTTTCTGCTCATATCCTCCTCCGCAAGAATCTTAGTCTCATGATAAAAATGATTAAATGCATTTGCAAGGTCATAAATATAGGCGCAGAGCTTATGCGGTGCATATTCTTCAGCCGCTACCTCAACACTTGCATTAAACTTTGCAAGTTCCATCATCAACTGTTTTTCACTGTTATTCACAGGTGACTTAATATCAGAATAGATTGTCTGTAGATTACCACCATTTTCTATATATTTTGCAAGAATCGATTTAATACGCACAATTGTGTACAGGATATAAGGACCTGTATCACCCTCCGACGACGTAAACCGGTCAATGTCAAAAATATAATCTTTGCTTGCCTGATTGGACAAATCGCCATATTTTAATGCAGCAAGTGCGACAGTCTCCGCCGTTTGCCTTGCTTCCTCATCCTCTATATTGCGATTCTCCGTAATCTTCTTGAGCATCTCGTCATGAATTTCCTGAATCAAACTCTCAAGACGCATCACACCACCATCACGCGTTTTAAATGGTTTCCCATCTTTACCGTTCATCGTTCCAAAACCGATAAATGTCAACTCAGTCTCAGGCTTCACAAGTTTTGTCTTCCTTGCACAGCGAAATACCTGCTCAAAATAAAGTTCTTGGCGCTTATCTGTCATATAGATAATCTTATCTGGCTTATTTTGTTCCATGCGCATCATAATTGTCGCAAGGTCTGTCGTATTGTAGAGCGCTGCTCCGTCCGATTTTAATATCATACAAGGAGGAATTTCCTTCGTATCTGTATCCTCCTTAACATCAACCACCAGAGCTCCTTCACTTAGATATGCATAACCCTCCTTTTTCATGGCATCAACCATTCCCGGTATCATGTCATGCACAGCAGATTCCCCGTTCCACAAATCAAACACTACATTCAACCGCTCATAATTTTTCTTTAAATCGGTGACAGAAACAGCAATAATATGATTCCAGAGTGCGCGGTATCCCTTTACACCACTTTGTAGTTTAAAGGTACAATTCATAGCATCTGCCTTGTATGCGTCATCTTCTTTGGAGCGCTTACTTGCAAAAGGATAAAGTTCTTCAAGCTCTGATAGGGTAAATGGTGGTTCTTCTGGATACATTCCTGTATAGGTTTCATCAAAATATACAAGTTCTGGTTTTCTGATTTTGAGCTCATTCATAACCAACCCCATCTGTAATCCCCAGTCGCCCAGATGTACATCCCCAATTACATTATGTCCTATATATCTTAAAATGCGTTTCACACTCTCTCCGATAATGGCAGAGCGAAGGTGTCCTATGTGCAACGGCTTTGCAATATTGGGTCCGCCATAGTCTATAATGATGGTCGCAGGCGTCTTGGCTTCTTCCAGACCATATTTTTTGTCAGCGCGCATATCCTTCACATAGTTTCCCACAAACTCTTTTTTCAGCGTTAAATTTAGAAATCCGGGCGCAACTGCCTCTACTTTCTCAAACACTGCACTGTCAGAAAGCTTTGCCGCAACATCATTTGCAATCATAATCGGCGCTTTTTTGTATTGTTTCGCACCTGCCATTGCGCCGTTACATTGATATTCACACAAGTCAGGGCGATTTGACGGTGTTACCTTTCCGAGCGCACGTTCATAGCCTGCCTGTTCAAACGCCTGCATCATTTCATCAGAAATCAAATTTAATATTTTTTTCATTGTTCCCTCCATCCATTCCTCGCTACTTTTGCGAGTACACACACCCACAATAATTCTGTCGATATAAATCATATTCTGCCGACAATTCAATCGATCGCTTATAACCATTTTTCTTCTTAAAATCAGATGGAAGCCATGGCATTTGATACTGTTGTGCCAAAGACTCTCCAATCTCATTTAACTTTGCGGCATTCTTTAGTGGACTGATCGTGAGCGTGGTTGTAAAATAATCCTGTTCTAACTCTTTGGCAAGCTCTGCTGTTTTTCTCAACCGCAGCTCATAACAAGCAAAACAGCGTTCCCCACCTTCTGGACACTGCTCCAAACCTTTTGTAGCCGCATAGAAAATTTCTGGTTCATAATCCCCTTCTATGACAGAAATCGAATATCCGCTATCCAGTTGATTATAGGCGTCAATCAAACGTTTTTGCTCTGTCACACGCTTTTGATATTCCGCCTCCATCGAGATATTTGGATTGTAATAAAATACCGTAATCTTAAAATATTGTCTTAAATATTCAAGTACATAACTGCTGCATGGTGCACAACAACTATGCAACAGTAAGCGCGGTGTAACTGTAAGTTGTTCTAGTATTTTATCCAACTCTCGTTGAAAGTTCCTTGCATTCATTGATTTTTGTTTCTGTGTTGCCATATGCTCTCTCACAATTCTGTTATATTTACAAGCGTCAATGGATTCTCATTCTTATTTTCCAAGCTTGTGGCAAGTGCCTTTGCCGTATCTAATGCTGTAATACAATTCACACCAGTCTCAATAGAAGTTCTGCGAATCAAAAATCCATCTCTTGACTTGTCACGCCCTTGTGTCGGTGTATCAATCACAAGGTCAATCTTATGTCCTAAAATCAAGTCCATAACAGTCGGTGATTCCTGCTGAATTTTATTGACTTTTTTTGCTTTGACACCTGCGTCATTTAGCGCCTTTGCAGTGCTGCGTGTCGCATAGATAGTATACCCTAATTTTTCAAAGCGCCTTCCAATCTCAATTGCCTCTCCCTTGTCTGCATCCTTTACTGTAATAATCATTCGCTTATGTCTTGGCAAGTCTATCCCAGCCCCCAGAAATGCTTTGTATAGTGCTTCATTAAAAGTTTTCGCAATGCCAAGGCACTCTCCTGTTGATTTCATTTCTGGTCCAAGGCTGATTTCCGCTCCTCTAATTTTCTCAAAAGAAAATACAGGCATTTTAATCGCGACATATGCAGCTTCTTTTTGTAATCCTGGCTCATATCCAAGCTCCCGAATCGTCTTTCCAATAATCACTTCTGTCGCAAGGTCTACAATTGGGATTCCAGTCACTTTACTAATATAAGGAACGGTTCTCGAAGATCGGGGATTGACCTCAATCACAAACACTTCCTCTCCAACCGCAATAAACTGAATATTAATTAAACCCTTCACATGCAATGCTTTTGCAAGCCGCCGTGTGTACTCTGCAATGGTCTCTTTTACTTTTGCCGTGATTGTGTGTGCTGGATAGACAGAAATGGAATCGCCGGAATGAACACCCGTTCTCTCAATATGCTCCATAATTCCTGGAATTAAAATATCTGTGCCATCGCACACCGCATCCACTTCAAGTTCCTTTCCCTGCAAGTATTTATCGACAAGAATTGGGTGATCCTGCGCAATGCGATTGATAATTTCCATAAACTCCTCAATCTCCTTGTCGGAAATTGCAATCTGCATCCCTTGTCCGCCAAGCACATACGAAGGTCTGACAAGCACTGGATATCCTAGACGATTTGCAACTGCTTTTGCTTCCTCTGCCGTGTAGACTGTACCACCCGCTGCACGTGGAATCTGTGTATCTTCGAGAATCTTGTCAAATAATTCTCTATCTTCTGCCGCGTCAACATCTTCTGCTTTTGTTCCTAATATTGGAACGCCCATTTTCATTAAACTTTCTGTAAGTTTAATTGCCGTCTGACCACCAAATTGCACTACTGCGCCGTCAGGCTTCTCAATATTGACAATATTTTCTACGTCCTCCGGCGTAAGCGGCTCAAAATAAAGTTTGTCAGCAATATCAAAATCTGTGCTGACCGTCTCAGGATTATTATTGACAATAATCGTCTCATATCCTGCCTTTGCAAATGCCCATGTCGCATGAACAGAACAGTAATCAAACTCAACTCCCTGTCCGATGCGAATGGGTCCTGAGCCAAGCACAAGCACTTTTTTCGGCGGGTTCGTCTCCACTGCTTCATTGACACCATCATAACAGGAATAATAATATGGGGTGCTCGCCTCAAACTCTGCTGCACAAGTATCTACCATCTTAAAGGAAGCTGTCACATGACTTGCATAGCGCATCTGCTTCACTGCGGACTCCTCAATACCAACAAGTCGCGCAATCACACTGTCAGGAAATTCTAACCGCTTTGCTTCTTTTAGCAACTCTAATGTAAGAGGTTGTGTCTCCAGTGTGTGTTCCATCTCCACCAACACGGCAATCTTATCAATAAACCAACGATCAATCCGCGTGATATCGTAGATTGTATCATAATCAATTCCTTTTCTAAGAGCTTCCGCAATAACATAAATGCGCTGGTCATCTACTTTCTGCATACGCCGCAGCAATGCATCTCTGTCAAGCTCCGAAAAATCATAGCTTCTAAAACAATCCACATGCTGTTCAAGCGAGCGAATTGCCTTCATTAATGCCCCTTCAAAGTTTGTACAGATACTCATAACTTCCCCGGTTGCTTTCATCTGTGTGGTAAGTGTTCTCTTTGCTGTGATAAACTTGTCAAAAGGAAGTCGTGGCATCTTTACCACGCAGTAATCCAAAGCCGGTTCAAAACTTGCATAAGTCTTGCCTGTAATCGCATTTTTAATCTCATCTAATGTGTAGCCAAGCGCAATTTTTGCCGCAACCTTTGCAATGGGATATCCTGTCGCTTTGGAAGCCAGCGCAGAAGAACGACTCACACGCGGATTCACTTCAATCACACAGTACTCAAAACTTGTCGGGTGAAGTGCAAACTGCACATTACAGCCGCCTGTAATATTTAATTCCGAAATAATATTGAGCGCGGAGGTGCGCAGCATCTGGTATTCTTTGTCGCTTAAAGTCTGCGAAGGCGCTACAACAATGCTGTCACCTGTGTGAACACCAACTGGGTCAATATTTTCCATATTACACACCGTAATACAATTTCCGACGCTGTCGCGCATCACCTCGTACTCAATCTCTTTCCAGCCCGCAATACAACGCTCCACAAGAACTTGCCCTACACGGGAAAGCCGCAGACCATTTTCAAGGATTTCTTCGAGTTCAAGTTGATTGTGCGCAATACCGCCGCCACTCCCGCCAAGCGTATATGCCGGACGCAGCACTACCGGATAACCGATTGTTTTGGTGAACGCCACACCGTCCTCAACATTCTCAACCACAAGCGACGCCGCACAAGGTTCTCCAATTTTTTCCATTGTGTCCTTAAACGCCTGTCTATCCTCCGCCTTTCTGATAGTGGCGGCTGTCGTGCCAAGCAGTTTTACGTGATGAGAAGCCAGAAATCCACTCTCCTCAAGCTCCATGCCAAGATTTAACCCTGCCTGTCCGCCAAGCGTTGGCAGGATAGAATCCGGTTTTTCCTTTTCAATAATCTGTTCTAAAACTTTTATTGTCAAAGGCTCAATATAAACTTTATCCGCAATATCTCTGTCCGTCATAATTGTTGCTGGATTAGAATTTACAAGTACTACTTCAATTCCTTCCTCTTTGAGCGAGCGACATGCCTGTGTGCCTGCATAGTCAAATTCCGCAGCCTGTCCAATTATAATTGGTCCAGAACCAATCACCATTACTTTTTTCACATTTGGGTTCTTAGGCATTATCTTGTCACCTCCATCATATCAATAAATCGATCAAACAGATAACCCGAGTCTTGCGGACCGCAACATGCCTCAGGATGGAACTGAACCGTAAAAATATTTTTCCCCGTATAAGATAACCCCTCATTGGTACCATCATTTACGTTGACAAAAGCAGGTGTTGCAACCTTAGAGTCTAGTTTGTCCATATCCACCACATAACCATGATTCTGTGAGGAAATATATACTCTGCCAGTAGCAAGATCTTTGACAGGGTGATTGCCCCCTCTATGCCCATACTTCATTTTGTACGTATCTGCTCCTGTAGCGAGCGCCATCAACTGATGCCCTAGGCAAATTGCAAAAATTGGAATATTTGTATCATATAATTTTTTGATTTCCGCTATAATAGAAGTACATTCTTTTGGATCGCCAGGACCATTTGAGAGCATAATGCCATTGGGATTTGCCGCAATAATTTCTGTGGCGGGCGTCGTTGCCGGATAAACAGTGACATCGCATCCTCTTATTTTGAGAGAATAAGCAATATTGTCTTTCATACCAAAGTCAAGAAGTGCAACTTTCTTGCCTGCGCCATTTAGCTTTTTGACAAGAGAGGGTTTTTTCTCTCTTTTTCCAGCCTTATAATCTTCTGGCACAAACTTTGCACTTCCAGAAAGTGCACCATTCTCTGACAAATCTCGAACCCCTTGGATTTCATATTTTTCTTTACAGGTAACTTTCTCAACGACTTTACCCGTTGTGTAGGCTTTTAATCTTGGTAATATTTCGTCTTTTTTGTATTGTTCATTGGTCGTTATCATACCGTTCATCGTGCCTTTTTCACGCAGAATCTTAGTGAGTGCTCTTGTGTCAATCCCTGCAATACCTAATACATTATTCTGTTCTAAAAATTGTTGAATGGAAAAGTCTGCTCTGAAATTGCTGAAGTTTCTAGATAATTCTCTGACAATGAAGCCGTCAGGCCAAGGTTTCTTTGACTCCATATCATCTGTGCAGATGCCATAGTTTCCGATTAATGGATAAGTCATACATACTGCTTGACCCGCATAGGACGGATCGGTGAGCACTTCAAGATAACCTGCCATAGAAGTGTTAAAAACGATTTCACTGATTACTTCTTTTTTGTGCGCACCGATATGGGTCCCCTCAAAAACGGTGCCATCTTCCAAAATCAAAAATGCCTTCATCTTATCACCTGTGCTTTCTTTTAGGAATTGTAGAAAAATAAGTGATACAAATTCAGTTATTTCTCTACAGTTCCTTACATAATCGGTTTATTATATCACAAGAAATTACGGCATTCAAGAATTTCTTAAACCGAAAAATATAAACGAATAACCGTTTGATTTTTTGCCACAAAAAAAGCAACCGCTCCGTCCTGCAAACGCTTGCCGTTACTTTTATATGTATCAATTTATTTAGGAACAACAATCTGACCAAGATCTTGTAAATTGCGCTCTACTATCTCAAATAATACATAGTTGCATTCCGTCTTTTCTATCAGTGAGAGATCATACGGTGTAGAGCGGTTAAAGACCGCCTGCGAAAAGGAACCGCCCATAAAGGGAATCATTGCTCTGCCAAAGCTGTCGCGATACACCAAGATGGATTCACCATTTTGCGCCGACGAAGTCGTCCGAATTGTAATATCATCCAAGCTGTGAAGTCTTCCTACATAATCATATGGTTTATTGTCTTTATAGATATGTTGTGCTTCAAAGTGTTCTTTTGATGGAAACAAGATTTTATACAGATCGGGTTCATGGTTTTCTTCCATAGTATACCCTGTAAGGGAATACTGTTCAGAGAGTCCAAATGCTGCATAAATCTCATTTAACACAAGTCTAGCACCTGTGTAATTCCAGTGTGTATCCTCATGTAAGTACAACGCCTCTGTGTCTTTGTGCGCAAGCAATAACTGATATGCATCTACAAAGGGAATTTCTTGGTCTGTCATGCATTGTTGTAGCAAAGTGAGATTTCGGCGCTCTGCCTTGTCTCCAAACCGTGCTGGCATATATTCTGGATAAATACTGTTTTTATTTGGCACAATGACAAACAGCGGTTGTTTTCCCATATGTTCTACATATTGCGTCACTTCTGCTAAGGTGTTTGCAATGTTGTCAATCTCCTCGTCGGATAGCGTAACACCGGCATAATCTGCAAGCGTCTGTCCAAAATACAGCCACCCTTTTTTTCCAATTACAACCTGATCATCACTGGGCGTGCGCAGCAGTTGATACTTTATCAAGCTGTCTGCCTCCACAAGCTCTCCGCGAAAAGCAAAATGCTCTGATACATAAGTTTGTAACTCATCAAAAAAATTTCGATTCCACTTTCCTTCTTCTGTCCAAAATACTGGTTTCTCTGAAAGTGTCCGGTTTTCTGCAAGTTCGGAATGATAAAACAACATTCCTGCGGAGGGAATGATACACAGGATAAAAAATATCATTACAAATCCCCACGCTGTAAGTTTTTCTTTGTTCATTCTGGTTTCCTCATAGGGCTAAATAATGAATTATTCCTTATAACCCAAACAACTCCATAAAGGATACTTTCTCATTTGTCATCTGCAATCCAATTGTTTTGTTTCCAATTTGATACAAAAGTTCTGTTCCATCTTCTGTATAATTACTTCCATATGCCGCAATCACTTCATCCTTTGTACTGCCAATATGGATTCCAGAAGGAAGTTCTTCGCCGCCTGTCACCTCAATCAGCGATATAATATCTGCGCCATTTGTAATATAAGTATAGATTACTGCGCCGCCATAGGTATAAACTTTATCCTCTCCCGCCTCTGTACAGCTTTTTGCAGAAGCAAAATCGTCAGGGTCGCCCAACAGACCAACATAATTTCTCATATCTCCTCCAAGAGGAATTGCGGTTCCTTTTACAAGCACAGCAAAATCCCCCTCCGACACAGAACCTTCTGCCACAACAACAGACTCTAAAACTGGCTCTGATGTTGTCTGTGTTTCCATTGGTGGTTTCTGCGCTTCCGACTGCAGCTCTGCTTCTGTTTTTGTCTCGGACTGCTTTTCTTTCTCCGTCTTTGATGTAGTCTCTGTCTCAGACATAGTTTCTGTCTCTGTCTCAGTTTCAGTTTCTATCTCAGATGCAGTTTCTGTCTCAGACACAACTTCTGTTTTGGATTCTACTTCTGTCTGTATCTCCGAAACAGATTGTACTTGCGCTGCAGACTCTGTTGTATTCTCCACTGTCGGTTTATTTGAGGCACCACAACCGGACATCGCAGCGATACTTCCTGCCAAAACAGCCGCTATCATCAATGATTTTTTGGTATTTTTCATAATAACTCCTCCACCTTAAGTTATAGTTTAGCCATGTACCATTCATTGTGCATGGCTAAACGATTATACTTTTTAATTTTTCAAAATTACTTTATTGCAACATTTGCCCATGTGTCAGAAGGAACCAGTGCAATATAAGTTTTTCCTGTATTGATCTGCAATTGTTCCCCTGTCAGTTTGTCAAAATAAATTGTCGGTGCATTCTCTCCTACCTTTGCCCAGACAACTTCAATCGCCTTTCCATTTGTAATGTAATAGCCAGAACGGCCCACATCAATCACATTGTAAATCATATATCCATTGCGGTCGAGCTGTGCGAAAGTCGTATCCTGTATCAACAGATTCTTAAAGGTAAGCTGTGCATTGTTGTGCTGTGGATCAACATGTGCTTTTCCGTACTCATAATAGTCATATGTTTTTGTCACAGCATTGTAGACTAATTTCGACTGATTGTGTGGAAAAGGCAGGGCAATCTCTGTGCATGGAATCGCGTTGGGTTTTAGCGACAAATCAATCTCTGTGTCAGAGAAATTAAAATGTTTTCCCGGATAAAATGCATTGTACTCTTTAGAGTAACCTGCCTGCTGAAATCTTTTGGTCAGCTCTCCAGCACTAATATACTCTGTAAATTCCCGCGCTTTTCCATTGTTGATACGCGAGAAACCACCACTTAAATTTGCAGAGTAATCCCTTGAAATATAGGGGTCTATATAAAATGGCCCTCCGTCATGGCACAAAACTGCATTCCACTCTGCTGCAAGCATAACATTTGTCGATCTGGTACTGCGAATATTTCCAAACCGCGTGATTTTCTCCCAGTCTTTTACAAGTGCCATCAAACGCGTAATACGCCCATTTGCAGTACTGTTCATCATCTCATACACCACGTCAGCCTCTGTCAAACCATAATGCGGCAGCGCAGTTTTCTCATTGTCAACCATAATCGCAACTGGACGCTGCTTTTCTAGCTTGGCATCAATCCATTCATTGGTCAGTTCACTGCGATACATATTTTCATAGGGGGTTGTCATCTGAACAGAAGGTTGTGTCGGTATGTCATTTGTATTCATACGAAACAACGTTGTCGGAAGCATACTTCGGTTTGCCGCAGACTCAAGTTGAACCGTTTCCACACTCTGATCTTTTGTTTCTTCTGCTCCTTCTACCTCTTGGTAAGTAGAAAGCGCTGTCATTGCAGCCAATATTGTAGCTGAAACCGCTGCGTACTTTTGCATTTTGCTTTTTTTTCTCATTGAAATCCTCCTCGCATAACATTAATCCTTAGGAATTATTTTTTACAGTTCCTTAGAATCGAAAATAAATAAACGGATTGTAACTGCTGGTCGCCAAATTCATAACACATATCACCAACAATAAAATAGAGGCAGCATATGAAACGACAGGTATTTTCAGTCGTTCTTTAATTTTGACGCTAACTGGTGCAGAAAGCACTACTGCGGCAAACAGGCATAATGTATTGTATGGCGTTAACAACTTTGCAATCAATACCCACTCACCTGAAACTATCTGAAAACCAGTAAACATTGTCAGCAGCAAATGTCCTGCTTGTTTAATTGTATTCGCCCGAAAAATAACAAATCCACAGATAACTATAAGCATTGTATAAATATGAGAAAACACCTTATTTTTCAAAGGAATCCATTTCTTGTACTCCAAGGTAATAAACAGACCATGAAAAAGTCCCCACACAAGAAATGTCAAGTTTGCTCCATGCCATATTCCTGTCGCCATAAAAACAATCAGTTTATTAAATATTGTCCTTGCTTCGCCTTTGCGGTTCCCTCCAAGTGGAATGTATAAATATTCCTTAAACCACGTCGATAAGGAAATGTGCCATCTTCTCCAAAACTCTTGAATACTTCCTGCGATATAGGGATAATTAAAATTTTCTAAAAATGTAAATCCAAACATTCTTCCCAGTCCAATTGCCATATCTGAATAGCTGCTAAAATCAAAATAAATTTGGAACAGATAGCAGATTGCCGCCAGCCATGCCGTAAGAATAAAATCCATCTGTGTTGTGTACAATGTATCTACAATATATGCCATTGCATTGGCAATCAAAAGTTTTTTGCCTAATCCACAAAGAAATCTTTGGATTCCGACGGCTGTATCTTCTATTGTAATATGTCTGCTAGAAAGCTGTTTTTCTATATCATGGTACTTTACAATCGGTCCGGCAATAAGCTGTGGAAAAAACGAAATATACAACATTAAATTCCATACATTTTTTTGTGCGATTGTTCTATCTCTGTACACATCAATACAATAGGAAAGTGCTTGAAAGGTATAAAACGAGATACCGATAGGAAGTACAATCTCTGGTATTGGAATCTGTATACCAAATATTTTTCCTATTGTCTCAGCCAAAAAACCACTGTATTTAAACACAACAAGCAGACCGATATTATACAGAACTGTCAAGGCAAAAATCCCGCACGCCCACTGCTGTTTTGCTGCAATTAGACGCGCCAGCACATAGTTTACCAATATGGAACCAATCATCAAAAAGATATAAATCGGTTCCCCAAAAGCATAGAAAAATAAACTTGCCAAAATTAACAATGCATTCTTTATCTTTAAATTCGGACAAATCCAATATGCAAAATAAACAAATGGTAACAAAAAAAACAAAAAAATACAAGAACTAAATACCATTTGACACTCCTTGTTCTTCCTCTAATCCAATCGCAGGTACATAACAGGTCAATTTATCAAGAACAACCTGATAAAATCCATTGTCTGTCACACCTGTCACTTGTACCGGAAGCCCTGCCGCACAATTTGGCAGAAGAATCTTTCCTAAAGAATTGGGCTGCAAATAAATAACTGTTTTATCATTTGTATATAACACTGCCTGCATATTTATAACATTGTATTGTTGTACTGTTTCCTGGCTGCGATGTACTGTTTTAAGCACATCTGCTATCAGCGCAATATATGTATTGTCATTCCAATGAATATTATCTGTCGCAAGTGTTGGGTCTTTCATACCCTGCGGATACCGCTCCTTTAGAAATGCTGTATAATCCAAATACTGCTCTGGAAAAGCCTGCTGCAATGCATTGTTTATCGCATTGGCATCTTTTATTCGATCATACCATCCTGTCATAGTAGGAATTGACAGAAAATAACAGTCTGCCTCCGGAAACTCATAGTCCATCCAATTTCTATAGGATTCTACATAATAACTGCTCGACTTGCTGCTCCTTGTTCTTGCCTCCAGTGCTCCCTGAAATGAAATAATATTCCAATGTGCTATATTTGGATTACAGTTCATAATCTCATGAACTTTTTCTACCGCACGTCCCCTATTTCCTTTTCCATCACTATAGATATAACTTCTGTCCAACTGTGTAGTACGCTCTTTGGGTATATTAAGCCCCTCGTATACAAAAAACAGAGTGCCTTTCATATACATTGTATTTGGTTTGCCATACTGTTCCTGTGATACAGAATTAAAATAAAAAAAAAAATATCTGACATC